>JACCDT010781865.1_pt1 | contig 14956 bp, 6 predicted proteins | sample 7446291 | NCBI WGS metagenome assembly JACCDT01 (sample SAMN15323446, study PRJNA562643) | freshwater metagenome | isolation source: river surface water | place: USA:Blue River Watershed | collected 2017-08-17
AAAGCCACAAGGCTCTAGCTTGAGCTAGAGACGCTCCATCATATATGTGGGCCAGATTATCTCTCATATTAGTTATCGCAACATTTTGGCACTCTGGTCTATCTTCATTAAAATGTATTGTTTTAATGGACTCTTCTACTGACTTAAATCTTGCATTGAGAATTTTACATTTTTCTTGTTCGGTTAAAATATTATTGATGTTTTCTTTACCAAAAGCAACTATATAATTATTTATTGTGCCATTATTAATATTTGATGTGTTCAAAGTATTATTTGAATTATTAACAGAACTATCAATATTTGCTAGTTGTAATTTATTTTTTTACTTACTAATTGTTTTTTAATTTTTTCAATTTCTTTTATTCCTTCAGTTAGCTCTTTTTTTAACTCAATAATTTCTTGAGAAGATAATTTATTTTTACATTTTTGTTCATAGTTCCATCTACCTTGTTTGTACTTAAATACTTTATCGCAATGTCTACAATGATATTCAGATGTGTCATTATGTACACTTTCTGTGACTGATTTTGAGTTACTTTTGGATGACCCTACTGAGTTACTTTTGAGTGACTTTTCAATTGTAATTTTTAAATGATACTTATTGTTGTGATTCCATAAGCTCTGTCTACTTGCATAGTTTTTATTGCATAGTTTACATACATGATCATTTAACATTGTACACTTATTATACAATATACTAGATATTATTCTTTAACTATTTTAAGTTTATAATTTAATGGTGTACACTATTTCAACGTACACTTATGTACACTTATGTACACTTTTTTTCTCAGAGAGAGAGATACGAGTTTTTAAGTTAGGTCCTGGAACCTCAACCCTAAATATAATTAAAATTGATTAATTAACATGATAGTTCAAATCCAAATACTTTTAATGAAAATATATAACTCGTTAACTAATAATTATTTTGACTTTAATTCATTAAAATCTAGTCAAATTAATTGGTATTGTTGTGGGCCTACTATTTACAATGATAGTCATTTGGGTCATGCGCGTACTTATTTAATTTTTGATTCTATGATTAGATTTTTAAGATCCCAAGGTTTTAATATTGTATATGGAATGAATATTACTGATGTTGATGACAAAATTATTAATAAAGTAAATAAAATGCATCATAACATAATTCAACTTTTAGAACCTGATTTTAAAGATGAACAAATTTCTAAAATGGAAATATTTGAAGACTTTATTAAAAAACAGGAAACACATTTTTGGAATGATTTAGAAGCGTTAAACATTGAAAAACCAAATAAAATACTTAGAGTTACTGATACACTAGATGAAATTATTAATTATATAAATATTTTGGTAGACAAAGATTTTGCTTATGTTGGTAATAGTACTCAACCAAACAAATCAATATATTTCAATGTTGAAAAATATACTAATTCATTTGATGATTCATGTTTAAACATGTCAAATTGTTTTGATCAAATAACTAAAAATACACATTTGGATGATAAACACAATCATAAAGATTTTGCATTATGGAAAGCAGATAATGCAAATGAAATCAGTTGGAATTCAGGTAAATTAGACACCGGTTATGGTAGACCAGGATGGCACATCGAATGTTCAGTTATGATGAATAAAATGTTTGGTTCCAATGTACATATTCATTCTGGTGGAATTGATCTTAAATATCCTCACCATAACAATGAATTTTTACAATCCACTTGTTATCATGGTCATCAAAAATGGATAAACTGTTTTATTCATTCGGGACATTTACATGTGAATGGGGAAAAAATGTCACAATCACTTGGTAACTTTATTACTATTAGAAACTTTTTAAAACTTCATTCAGCCAATGAAATTAGATTAATGTTTTTATCAGTTAAATATAATCAACCTATGGACTTAAATGAAGAACTAGTAACATATGGTAAAACACTCAATAAAAGGTTTGCAAACTTTTTAGTTAATGTTAATCACGAGATTAAAAATATGGATCCAAATAATAAACCAACTAATATGTTTGGAATAAATAAATTAAATGATGAATTCAATAGTTTATTATCCAATGATTTTAATACACCAGAAGCACTCAAGTTGTTATCCGGTAGTATTGACCAAATTTATGGTCAAAAACTCCAATATAATAATTTAGTCGAAATTTACGAATTATTTTCCACTTTTTTTTCAGGGCTTGGTTTTAATTACCAAAATCTGGACCAATATAATGATATCAAATATAATAATTTAGTTGATACCATAATAAATATTAGGGGACAAATTAAACAATTAGCAGGATCAGTTGATAAATCAACTAAAATAGAATTATTTAAATTAACAGATAAAATAAGAGATCAAATATTACCAGAGTTAAATATTAAATTAGACGATTTGCCTAATAATAAAACAAAATGGTATTGGGTTTAAAATTTAATTAAAAATACAGATTAATTTATTTCTTAGATTTTTTAGATTTCTTTTTACTAATAGTATCTTTAGCTTCTTCTAATTTCTTTTCATACCACTTTTCATATTTAGCTTCAAGTACATCAAGTTCTTCTGTCCAAATGTCTTGAGGAGATTTTTCATTTAACTCATTATATTCAGCTTCTTTTTCTTCTTGTTGTTTCTTGAGTTCTTCAATCTTTTCTTGAGTCAAGTTATAAATAGGCATAGTAAGTAAATAGTCATATGATACTTTGGTATCATCTTTTGATTTACCTAATTTAGGGAATTTAGCTTTTTCAAGTTTTTCTTCGATTTCTTGTTTCTTTTTATTGTTGATTTCTAATTTCTTTTCAACAACCATTAAAATGAATTTAACTTTGAAACTGATTACTTTAAGTTGATGTTCTAAAATAGCAAGTTGATGATCTTTACGTTTTTGATACATTTGAAGTCTGACTTTATAATAGTCTCGCATAATGTCCTCAACTGAATCATAGCGTTTAATATGGCCTTCAGGACCATACAAATGCATATTAGCAATTGAATATCTTTTAAATAGATGGAATGTTTTGTCAACATCCTTAGCAGTATCTAAATAGTCATCATCGAATGTTAATTCAAAGTGCACTTTAGTATCTGTGTTATTATCTTTATAACTAATAAATGGATTTTCTTTTTCTTTCTTAGCAGGTTTCTTACCTTTCTTGTCATCAGCTTTTCCTCTGAGAGGAACATCTTCTAACATTTTTTCTAAGAATTCTTTGTAGTTGCTGGTCCATTCGCCAACAGGTAATTCAGTAACAATTAGTTTATTTTCATCTTGTTTCCAAGTACCATAAATTTCATAATTGAAATCATCAATTTTACTTACAATACCTTCAAACCCTTGCCACCAAGGATCCATTGATTCAAAAGGTTTACCATTCATAATGTTTCTAAGATTATTAATGATTTCATTTGGATTATAAGGAGGGATCTTGGTTGAGAAACCAGTACCAATACCTTGGGCACCATTAACTAAAATCATTGGAATAATAGGAGCATAGAATTCAGGTTCAATAGGCATACCATCATCGTCCTGTTGATTTAATACAGGGGAGTCCATTGGATTATAAATTAGAGGAGTCAAGTCTTCTAACATAGTCCAAATATAACGAGAAGATGCAGCATCTGAACCACCTTTGAGACGAGTTCCAAATTGACCATTTGGTTTGAGAATGTTAATGTTGTTAGAACCAACAAAGTTTTGTGCCATACCAATAATTGCACCCATTAGAGACATTTCACCATGGTGATATGCAGCTTTATCTGAAACAAAACCAGCTAATTGAGCAACTTTAACTTCATCTTTATCCAATCCTCTTAAAAATGCACCATATAAAATCTTACGTTGAGATGGTTTAAGACCGTCAACAACAGAAGGAATGGAACGAATTAAGTCGTCATTTGAAAAGTGAATTAAATCCAAATGGATAAAATCATAATATGGAATTACTTTTTGTTCGTATTTAAGAACTTTGTTTTTATCATAATTCATTAACCATTTTTTACGATCGTCTGCTCTGGTCTTATCAAATGCAAGTCTAATAGCATCATCGTCATCATGTTTAGGAATGAAAATATCTAATGCTTCCTCATCATCATCAGAATCTGCATCTGAGTCATTATCGGAATCTTCTTCGGATTCAGGTTCTGGCTCTGGTTTTTTCTTTTTACCAGACTTGGAAGTTTCTGAATCGGAAAATTTAGCCTTAACTTCTTTCTCAACATTTTCCCAAAAATAGTTAATTAATTTGGTATCAATGTCAATGAAATATTCTTTGGCTTCTTGAGAGGTAGAAGTACCAAGACCCTTATAGTATTTAACTTTATAACCATTTGATTCATCGGATTCTTTCCAATTTTCATAATCAGTTAAATTATAAAAAGTAATAGTATCTTTTCCTTTGGTTGCTTTAACAATTGGAGTATTTAAACTTTGAACAAAGTTTTCACGTTTAACCAATGAAGGCCATAAAGTATGCATCATATTAATAAAAAGACCTTTGATGTGAGAACCATCAACATCCTGATCTGTAAGTAATAGAACATGACCATATCTAAGTGTATTAAACTTTTCATCAGAAGAATAGTCTTCACCTTGTTTAAGACCCATAATCATTTTAAGATGTTTAATTTCTTCGTTAGCAAGTAGTTGTGCAGCACCTGCTTCACGTACATTGAGAAGTTTACCTTTTAATGGAAACACACCCCAATAGTCACGACCAACAACACCTAAACCGGCCATAGCAGTTGCTTTAGCGGAGTCACCCTCGGTTAAAATCAACGTACATTTGCCAGATTCTTTTGTACCAGCTTTATTGGCATCTTCTAATTTTGGAATACCTGCAATTTTAACTTGTTTTTTACCATCGGTTTTCTTTAATCCAGCATTTTCTTTAAATTTGGCCAATTCGATAACTTGTTCAACGATACCACATTTGGCTAATTTTTTCATAAATGCAGGTGTTGGTTCATATTTAGAACCAAACTTATCAATTTTACTTGTTAAAGTATCTTTGGTTTGTGAACTAAAAGCAGGATTAATAATTACTGAATTAATAAAGAAGATAAGATTTTCTTTTAATAACACAGGGGTTACTTTAATATCTTTATCTTTCTTTTTAATATAATCATTAATTAGTAACTTAATTAAATTATCAGTAACGTGTAAACAATGAGTACCACCGCGATAAGTATTAATTGAGTTTACAAAACTAACTACTTCACCACCAGCATCTGGTTTATATAATACACCAACAGTCCATCGATCAGTAGGACTATCAAAGTATAATTCATTTGATTCAGTAGGATAATACATTTCAATATACGATTTAAAATTATTAACTTCTACTTTTTTATCATTGAAAAATACTTTAAGTTTATTATTAGAAGTACCAGCAATATCAATTGATCTACGATGAAAAAGTGGTTCATGGTCATTTTTAAGGCTTTTAATACCAAAACGTTTAAAGTCAGGATAAAAAGTTACTTTGACTGAACTTTTATTTTTAGCAGGTAATTTAGTTACTTCAGCTTTACCAACATTTAACATATTGTCTGTCCATTCTTGTTTAAATCTTTTACCTCTTTTGGCATCATCAACTTCAACAATGAAACGGGTGGCAAAAATATTACATAACTTTGAACCGTATCCATTCCTTCCTCCTGTTGTTCTTGCTTCATCATCGTTATAATTACTAGAAGTTAGTAATTCACCGAAAATCATAGAAGGTACAAGAATTTTATGAGTTGGATGTTCTTCTACAGGAATACCAGTATCACCATTGTTCCAAACACTAATAAAGCCTTCATCTACATTATATTCAACTTTAATAGTATCGCAAGTATTATCATTAACTGATGCATCACGAGCGTTAACAAGTAATTCATCAAATACTTTTAAGAAACCAGGAGTATAAGTGGTTTTTTGTTTAACCATACGATTATCATCAGAAGAATAAATCCACATGTCTTCGGATGTAGGTTCAATATCACCAATGTAGGTGTCTGGACGAAGCAATACGTGTTCACGTGGAGTTTTTTTATCATATTTCTCAGCTTCTGATTTAACATTTTCTGATTTTTTAACTTTTGACATGATTAGAGTATAGGGATCATTATGTTTTTAAATATTTTTATCAATTTTTTTTGTTTAAAGACCTTAGATAATAAGGCAGAAAATAGTGAAAAAGCAAGCTGTAAACTTTAAATAAGTCCAATAAATAAATTCTAAGTTAAAGATATTAAAATGGACGAAAAAACTGTCAAATCATTAATTTATAAAAGTGCCCACCCCCCATTAAAAAAAATAGTTTCCAAAAATCTTAAAAATTCAGAACAAATAGAAAACGAAACAAGAATTATTATAGATTTAAATATAGTTTATTCTGAAATTAAAAATTCAATTGAATCAATAGTAGATTATTTGGTTGATAGATTTAAAATATTAGACAAAGATAAATTAACTAAAAATCTTGTTATTCATATTTATAGTGATTCAGTTAAAGAATGCATACTTAAAATTAATAAAATAGTTTCAGATAGTGACTTTAAAGATGTTGCAGATGATGAAAAAAATAAATATTTAGTTAATTACTTGGTAGATCAATTAATAATTTGTATATTTAATGAAGACGTTAGATCAATATTAATAGATTTATCTGAAAACAAATCAAATAACTTCATTAATTTATTAGTATCTAATTGGAAAATTTTATTAACATTATTTTTAATTATGATTATGATATTATTTATAAGAAAGAGTTATTTATATCTTAAAAATTTATAAAACAATTATTATATAAAAAAAGTTTTTCATTATATAATAATAATGTCAAAGAATAAATTTATTAAAACAACACTATTAAATATTGATAGTGCTTATAGAAATATTAGTCCTAAAAACATAGTAAAATCTGACGGAAAAATATTACCGACAAATCCAATGACTTTTACAAAAGGATCTTCTACAGTTTTAATTAATTATCCAAATCATAACCTAAATGTTGGTGATAATATTACAATTCAAAATGTTGTTGGTAGAACTAAAAATCTAGTTAATTCATTTATATTAATTAATAATTTCAAATATTTAATTATTGTGTTATTTGACTCAAACTTAAATCAACTACAAAGTTTATCATCACAATCAGATATTCAAGCTTATTATAATTTTACTCTTCAAACAGGTCAAACAAATGAAATTCCATCTGATTATAAAAACTATACAGATGAACTATTTATTAATATTGAATTAATGGGAAGTCAAACTGAATCCAATTTAATTAAAAATATTAATTTAAACAGTATTTTAGGAATTAAAAAATGTATGTTAGCTAGTGATATTCCGTCAAACAATATTGAAATAATTAAAAACTCAATTAACACAATTTTTGGAGTTAGCGATTTAAATATAATTAATCCATATACTTTGTTTGTTGAATTACCTATTCCATATATTAATGAATCAAGTAGCTATTATATATTAAATCAAATATTTAAAATCACATATATGCATATTGGTGGAATTAAATTAGGTTATTTGAATGCTAACTATCCAATTAATAACTATAATTATCAAAGTAATTATGAGGTTAAAAATGTGATTGATGAAAATTTTTTTGAAATATTATTAAATTATTCATCATATGATAATTTATCTGGTGGAGGTAAAAATGTTCAAATAATGAAAGTATTAAATAGTAGTCCTGGATTTCCAGATGCAGACAACTATACTATTTTTTTAAAAAATAGTTTTAACAATGTAACTAGTATTGAATTATCAAGTACTGAAATACCTTATGTAGATCTTACTATAAAAAAAGATGTTAATGATAAATTATATTGGTATAATATAGAAGATGGTCAGCACTTATACTCGGTTCAAATAGACGATGGATATTATTCAGCAACAACTTTATTGAATAAAATTAATGAAAAAATTAATTTGGTACCAAGAATAAATTCAACACAAGCAAGTACAAATTATAATTATTTTGATATTACGGTAGAGTCGAACATTCAAAAAATTACATTTAAGCCTTATAATATAACAAAACTGCCTAATAGCTTATCGTTAAGACTTGAAGTTTTAAATGGTTTGAATTATTTTATTTTAAATGTTGGACATCCAAATAATTTGGTTGATAAAGATGATATTATAGAAATTTCAAATGCATCTATAGTAACATTATCAATTAGTACAAATGAAGGTGAACAATTATATGATGTACCTGCTGATTATATTAATAAAAAACACAAAGTATATGCGGTTAACTTAGAAAATCAAACTTATGATATTTTACTTGGTAAAGAAAGTGAAATTAGAAGTACATTAGCAACCGAAGACAAAGGTGGGGGTGAAAATGTAACTGTAAAAACTAAGACTAAAGCAAGTTTTTTATTTAATCGCGCGGATACATTTGGTGACATAATCGGATTTAAAAATGTTGGAGATGCTTATTCTATAACTGAATATAGTGCAGAAGTATCAAATAAAAATTCTTATGTTTATTCAAATAATTTAAATTCGGTTGGTAATGATATTGATTATTCTAGTGGATTTTTTAATTTATCTGGTAAATTTAATTATATATTGATGTATTTGAATGATATTGAATTTGTATATTCAAATAATAATTTACCAGCAGCATTCGCTAAAATTTCATTAGCTGGTAGTCCCGGTGATATATTATTTGATACATTTGTTTCACAACCCCAATATATTTATTCAAAGATTTTTCCAATTTCTACATTAACTGAAATAAAAATAAAGTTTTTATATCCAGATGGTTCAAGAGTAAATTTTAGAAATATTAATCATAGTTTTACATTAAAAATTACAGAAGAACAAGAAAGAAATGAAAACACTAACTTAAATTCACAAACAATATCAGTTAGTGATGAATATAAAAGGGCAAATTTAAAAGATTAAAATAATCTAATAAAAAAATTTATAACTAAATATAATGACAGATCATAAAATAGATTATAAAAGTAAATATCTTAGCCTAGAACAAGTTTTTTACAAAAAATACTTGTTGTATGATTTAGATAAAAATTTAAATCCTAGTTTGGATATTTATAAAAGTAAATATCTTAAATACAAAAACAAATACCTAAATTTAAAAAATCAAATTGCAGGGACACCCAATGCTAAATTTAAATATTCAATTAATAGACCAGAAACACCCGGTGAATATTTTTCTGGAGAAATGTTAGATAAAATTCAAGAATTTGAGACCGGTACAAATGAACCTTTTAAAAGTTCTTCAATTAGAAAAGTTAATTTGGTTGAGATGGGACAAAATACACATATTATTGATTTTTTTAGAAAAAGTAAAGTAAATAGAAAACTATTAAATGATCAAATAAATGACTTAATTATGAAAGATGACTGGTACAAATATTTTTTATTTGTAACTAGATTTTATAATGAAACTGCAATTTATAAAAAGCCAGATTTTAGTGAAGGAGTGAAAGTACCAGCTAACAAAGTAAAAGAAGTATTTACTGATGAATTTATAAAAAACCCTCAGTTTACATCAAATTTGGATGATAATAGTAATTGGGTTGGTACTCATCGTAAGGGCTTTGGAAATGATAATTTATATTGTACATTAAATGAAATTAAAAAGTATAAACCCGATCTCCAAGTATTATACTTGCATGCTAATGGTGATGAAAACCTAGTCAAGTATTATGAAAACATTGGATTTAGTATATTAATTGAAAATCAAATACCTCATGTAAATGAGTCTGGTAAAGCTATATCATTGTATGAATATATTATGTTTGGTATGTTTGAGGAAATTATGAAAAAATTATCTGGGAAAAATCAATCTGATTGTACAAAGGTTTAATTTATTAAAAGCAATAGCTATTAATAAAACAAACAAATAATGTAATAATTAATGCACTTAAGCAAGTAATAATAGAGTTTTTAAGCATCTATGATTATTAATAAAAAATTTCAATATGTTTTCAAAGTTAACATACCATAATAAAATGGTTTTACCAATAATAGTATCAAAATAGTTGGTAACTTCTTTGTTAAACACAGTTTTAACATCATCGGGTAATCCAAATACATCTAAGAAACTAAAAAAGCCCAACAATATTTCTTTAGTAGATTGTGCGGTAAATCCTTGTTCATCACCTTTATCAGTATATAATTCAGCAGAATTTTTAACAAATTTAGGGCAAACTTCATTATATAAATAATTTAATAAAGAGGTTGGTTTTCCGTCAAGCCCAGTTATTCCATCAAAATCGTCTTCTAACCAATATTTGATTCTAATATTAATATCTGATAAACTCAAATTAGTTGATGTATTTTGTAAATAGGATAATAGTACTCTTCTCATCATCAATTCAATACCGTTACCAATAACTAATTTAGTAAGATAGTTTAACATTTTATTAACAAATTCGGTTCCAATATTTTGTCCAATATATTTGGGGTTTGAAAAATAATATTCTCCAAATTTAGCCCAATGACCCATAGTTTTTTCAATTAATTCTAAATTAATTTTAGAAGAAGCTGTAAAGTTTTCAATAAATTCTTTTTGTTTTTCTAAAACATAAACTGGTATTAAATTATAGTTATAAGTTGATCCATTATTAATGGGATTTGATAACATAGTTTCCCATACTTTTAATAAAACCCCATAATCATTAATATTAACTTTATCATTATATCTATCTATTAAATTTATAATAGAGGAATCAGATGGTAAGTCAGTACTTGCTAATTTATTAGGTGTTAATAAAGTATTTAATTGTGTTATTTGTTTATCTAAGTTTTTAATCTTATTATCAAGATTCACATATTTTTGTTCAGATTCTAGTTTGACACCAAGAGCATTGGTTTTTGTATCAGATTTTAGTTTAGTTACTGTATCGTTTAAAGCTTTAAATTCTTTTTCCAATTCTTCTTTTTCACTTTTTCTTTCCTCAATTAATTTTTGCCCAATAATTTCATCAAAATCTTTGGGAATATTAAATGATCCAATAACTTCTTTCCAATAATTATTTTTAAGATTTGCGATATCAATGTTATTTATTTTTAATAAATCATTAAGATTATCAAAAGAAAAATCTAAACCAATATTTATTAAATTTTCTGAAAGAAGTTGAAATGTTAAATATGATGATATGTTAAATGATTCTGATAAATTACTCAAAATATTATTACCAAATGATTCATTTGATGTAATTAGTGATTTTACATCGTCAAATAAAAATCCATCAATGTTAGTAAATAATTTTTTAATTGGATCAGTTGGTTTATAAGTACCTAATACTTTACCCAAATTATTTAAATTTTCTCTTTGAATAAATTTAATTGGAAGTTCTCCATAAAAATCTCTAAAGTCAATGTTATAATTCTTTTTAAGTATTTCAATTATGACCCAATTATAGTTTTTAATAATGGGATAAATTGGAGTTGTTCCATCATTTGAGCTAGCAAATGGAGATGCACCGTGTTTAAACATTAATCTTATAATATCTTTATTAACTTCTACCCCATACTTGCTTCTTAATTTATTAATGTTTGTTAAATCATTTGGATATAAAACAAAAACTTTATCATTTTTAATTGGAGATATAACCATCGAATACATATTTTTAATTTCATCAAGTGTTACAGCTGATACATCAATTGATGTTGATTTTAGGTTAACATCCATTAATTTAGTTTTAAATATTATATTTTCAGGAAGCTTAACAGTTCTTCCACTAATAAATTGTTTAAATTTATCAGCACTTGCATTTGTTATATAAACGTCAATTTGTTCCTTAATTAGTTCTTGTATAATTTTGGCAATAAATAAATGGGTTGCTAAATTATTATCTCTAATTGATAAACCTCTTGATTTTATAATATTTTCAGATTTTGTCCAAATTTTTTCTTGTACTGATGATCCAGTATTTTTATTGGAATCAATATCATCTATTAATTTTTCTATTAATTCAATTAATGTGTACTTATAAAAATCATCCATGTAATTTAATAAAGATGGCGGAACTTGAACATTTTTTCCTGCAACAAAATCATTTGGTTTTATTTTATTTACAGTTGGCAATATTCCATTAAAATATTCTGATAACATTGTTGAGTATGCACCCAAACTAAATTGATTAATTAAACCCTTTTCACTAGGTGTAATTGTTGTGAGTGTGGAACCCATTGCAGATACAGGGTCTTGTTCTCTATTAATATCAACAATTTGACCAGGTGCTGGTCCATCATAATATTCAAATCCAGTAGGATTATTAATTGGAATTTGATAATAATTAAATCTACTGAGTTTTACAAGATTGTCTGGGGTAAAAATATAATAGTACAAATAATAAGAAGAGTTAATTTTATTTAATGATCTTGCTAATTCTGTATAATTAAAATTTTTAATTTGTTTGTATGTTTTATTTTTACTAATATCTAAATCATTCCAAAGCTCATTTTTATCCATTAATTTAGTAAAATCAGCAAATGAATTAATAAAATAACTCAATCTTTTTGATAAAAACATAATTTCATAATATATTTTGGTAAATAAATCTTTTAAGCCAGTTGTTTTTGATGCAATTAAATCGGTAATTATATTATTGGCACGTTTAACTAATGGTTTTAATTCATCTTGTATCTTTTTAATAGTATCTAATAACATATGGGCATAAGAATGTATAGTTGGTGAAATATAGTCACGCCCATTTATATTATAATAATGATATTTTAATCCTTCTGTTAATTTATCATATGCATTTGCACCATTTATTAAATCAACATATTTTAAGGGTAATTCTAAGTTATCTGCGGAAAGTATATTTGGATTTTTTGTGTTTTGTATTCTATGTGATGGAAATGGATTATTATTAGGAGTTGATGTGTCTATTTTAGTAAATGATATTTCATATACATTACGTCCGGATCTAAATTGTATTAGATCATTTACTTTAAAATTGACTGGAAAAAAGCAACCCTCAAAATATAAACCAAGTGTGTGAGCAATCATAAAATGATTTTGTGCTAAAGTATTTGGATTTGATATTATTGATTGAGCATTTAAATAATTCATAAAACTATAAGAACTTGGTGATAAATTTTTTGATCTATCAAAAGGCTTATTTAATTCTGTAAAAAGATTTTGTGTATTAATAAAATAAAAATTATCTATTGACCCATTAATATTTGTAGTATCAATCATTTTTATCCAATAAATTGTATCTAAAATAGTTTGATTTAATGGTTGATTTTTAAGGTTTTTATAAAGTTCTAAAATAATTCTACAAAAATTATCTTTTGGTTCTTTTGATTTAGCATAAGATAAATAAAATTGTTCATCCGCATCTGTAGAAGTTGTTTTTGGAGCAAATGTAGCTGGACTACTAATATACTTATATAAAACTTTTACTAAAGATTTTAAGTTTGGAGTAACAGCAAGAGGACCAACAAATGTATCATTAGTTTGTCTTGTAAAAATAGTATCAACAAAAGCTTTGTCAACCCCATCATTTAATAACAATAAAATCCACTTGATAATTTTAACTTCATTAGATTCAGTATTAGATTTATTAAAAATAGTGCCAGTAAAAATTGGTTTATAAACATTAATAACCCCTTGTATTTTATTTGTTTGATAATTATTTAATCCACCAGCTAATGCTAATAATCTAAATGGTATATCACAATCTAAATTTGAATCTGAGAATTTACACATTAAATCGGTCCACATACCAATTAACCAAGAACCTAAATTTAAATCAGGAGTTGAATTATAAATTTGATACCATTTTTTTGCATATTTATTTGTTAAAAAATTTAAAGTGCCAGAATTAATCGAAGATATTTGTAAAAATTCATAAGGTCTCATTATTGCAATATAAGCTAAAATAACATAAAATTTCATATCATCTTGTAATTGAGCAGATAGCGCGGTTGTAGTAAACCAATTAGCTTGAGTACTAAAGTCTACAATACCATCAAACGTACCAATATTAGTCAATAAATCATAATCTGTTCCAAAAGTGTTAATTGTTGCTTGTTGTAGTGGAGAACCTAATAAATATAAAATTTGTTGAGATTCATCAGAAAATTTAGAGGTGTCTAATAAATCTTGTAATTCTGTATTATTACCAGTAACAACTTTTATATGTCTAGGTCCTCCAACATATTTTAATTTTTTAAAATCTATTATTGAGCTTGCATAATCTAAAGCTTGTTGATGTTTAAAATTGTTATGTATGTTGTTAAATTGATCAAGCCCATGTTCCCCCTTATAATTATATTTATTTGTTGTACCTATTTTATCAAAATTATCCAAACCAATTTGTGCAAAATAATGTGTTGCTACTAACTCACCCCAACCATTGTCTTTCCAATCATTCGACATAGTATCAATTAAAGTAAAATCATTGTCTAATTTATTAACCAAACCTTCTTGTTTTATAATTTCATTTTTAATAACCTTTTTAATTTTACCATCCACAATTAAACCTTCTGTTGTATTTAATGGTGACCATGAAGTTTCTTCTCTTGAATGAATTCTAAGATTAGGTAAGTCTTTAAGATCTCCCATTAATTCTTTTATTTTATCAGCTATAAATTTTCGATTGGCTTCAACATTTTGTTGTATTTCAGATAATTTACTTTCTGAGCCAGTTTGGGATGCTAATTTTACTACTAAATTTTCTGTAATTATTTGTCTTTCAACAATTTCAGGTTCTTCAATTAATAAGTTATCAATAGTTTTTTGAATAGTTTCTAAAACTGGTAAGTCATTTTTAATTTTGCTGGATGATACTACTTTTCCTTCAATTAATTTCCATACTGCTTTTTTTAATTCAATTGTATCATCGCGTAATTTAGTATCAACCTTTTTAGGTGGTGGTACAAATTCCATTACATTGGATGTATTATCAATAGTTTTAATTTTACCAGTTAATAAATAATGAAAAGGGGTATTACCCATATTATCTTTATAAT
>JACCDT010404127.1_pt1 | contig 14950 bp, 17 predicted proteins | sample 7446291 | NCBI WGS metagenome assembly JACCDT01 (sample SAMN15323446, study PRJNA562643) | freshwater metagenome | isolation source: river surface water | place: USA:Blue River Watershed | collected 2017-08-17
CACTCTGCGATCTCGATCTCTGCCGGATCTGGCCTGACGGGCGGCGGCACCATCGCGGCGACCCGCACGCTTTCCCTGGACACCACAAATGCCCGGAATGCCGATCACTCTGCAATCTCGATCTCTGCCGGCACCGGGCTGACGGGCGGCGGCACCATCGCGGCGACCCGCACGCTTTCCCTGGACACCACAAATGCCCGGAATGCCGATCACTCTGCAATCTCGATCTCCGCTGGCACGGGCCTGACGGGCGGCGGCACCATCGCGGCGACCCGCACGCTTTCCCTGGACACGACCAACACGCGGAACACTGACCACGCGGCGGTTTCGATCTCTGCCGGTACCGGCTTGTCCGGTGGTGGCACACTCGAATCCACCCGGACGCTGTCTTTGGACACGTCCAGCACGCGCAACACGGATCATGCCTCCGTCACCCTGACTGCCAGCAACGGCCTGTCTGGTGGCGGCACGATTGCGGCAAACCGCACCATCTCGCTGAACGTGAACGGGCTGACACTGCTGGGGCCTTCCGATTACGACGGGGATGCGAATTTCCTGCTTGATGTCGCTGGGGTGTCGTACCGGACGCAACGCAAGTCCCTCGGCCTTCGTCCTGTCAGCACAACTACAGGCACACTCGGGCTCACGGACATGAACTGCATGTTCCTCAATGCGTCGAGCACCAATTACACCAAGACCATTCCGCCGAATTCGAGCGTGGCTTTTCCTATTGGCGTCGGCTGCACGTTCTACAACTACGGCGGCGCTGGCGGCACGCAAACCATCGCGCCGGGGTCAGGCGTCACACTCATCAGCCCCACCGGTACCTTCGTCGTGGGAGCCAATGGCGGCGCGGAGCTTCGCAAGGTGGCAACAAATACCTGGGTGCTGAACGGATACCTCCCATGAGCCTGCCGGGCGTGATGTCGCATATGCTTTTCATCAACCCCGGTGGTGGTGGAGGTGGTGGCGGCGTGGTGTACGGCCTCGGGTCAGCGTCCAGTTACGGCTTCGATCACCCGGCTCCGCCTGTTGCGCTGACATTCAATCCGGGCGGGGACTATGAATTTCTGGACTTCGGGTTTGCCACCACTGCGAACTGGCGCGACCCGGGCGGCACCGGGTCCGATTATGAAATCATGGCGACCGTTGTGAGCGGCACGGCGCCAGCGGGTGATGCGCTGGCTACGTGGTTATCGTTGGGGACGGCGCGCGGGTGGCAACTTACGGGTGGCTTGGTCATCTTGAACATCAAGATACGGCTCGTTGCCACCGGCGTCGTGAAGGTCGAGCGGGCTGACTGCCAGATTTACTCTGAAGATATCGGCGGGTTCTGAATCTGCAGCGGCTTCTTCCTCGGGCGACCGGGGCCGCGCTTCGGGCCTAACTGCGTGCTGATCACATTGGCTACCCACTCGTCGATATCGGACTTCAGCCAGACCACGATCTGCCCGCGCTTCCTGATGCCGACAGACTCCCCCGTTTCCGGGTCGAGGTTGATCTGCAACGGGCGCGGGAATACCCCCAGGTCCATCCAGCGGTAAATCGTCTGCCGGCTCAATCCGCCGCACCTGCGCTGAACATCCGCCATCCGCATCAATGACTCGTCCTTGGGCTCGGTCATTCCACCGCCTCCGCCGCTGTTGTGCTCGGACTTATGACGAAACACCGGAAGTATGCCGTTGCCGCATGGTAGGCCCCTCTCGCAGCCGCCCAGCTATGCCCTGCCGGTTCAAGGGTGCTGTTCGTGGTGGTGCACAACCTTCGCAGCGCGCGCTCTACTCGCACCCGGTACAGGTGCGTCAACACGACTTCTGCCCTCGGATCTTTCCGGATCGTGTCCAGCATCGGTATCGCGTCAGTCTTGATCTGAACGATCCTGCTGCCAAAAAGCTCGTAGGCGTGAATAAACTTCGTCACGTCCGGACCACTGATCAGCGGCAGGTAGAGCGAGCGGCGCGGGTCTATAAGGGTCTGGGGGGTTTCGTGCGGAATCAGTGACACGATTTCATGGACTTCCTGTATCGCGCCTTGAATGAATTGCACCGCCGTTTCGGACGAGTATTCCCCCATGCGTGTAAGGGCGCCGATTTGATACCTCAGCATCTCATTGCCCAGCCGGCGCATTGCACCGCGGAACTCCGGCGCGATGCGCTGGAATGCCTGGCTGAACTCCTCGTTCTCTTTCGCGGCCTTCTTCAGTCGATCTATGTTGGCGCGAGCGCGCGCGCCTATCCCAAGAATCTCGTCCGCGCGCTCTTGGGCTTCGCCGATCAGGTCTTCATTCGCCATGTGTCCCCCTTTCCATTTCGTCTACGTCGTTGCGGCTATAGCAGACAAACGTGTCGTTTGTGAATGTGATGCCAAGCTGTAAGGGCGGGAAGGTGAAGCAGTTCGCCCCGTCGATCACTTCATCGCAGCACAGGCACTCTCCCCGGAACTCCCCACTTGGAGACGGAAATACACCCTCCCACTGGTACGGGTTCTCCTCGTTCCTGACTATCTCGTGAAGAATCATCAGGTCGAGCGATCCGCATTCCGGGCAACACGCCAGCGGGGGAGGTTGCCAGAGCAGGCACGCCAGCGGCGCATGCTTGAACCCGGATCTGCGCAGCAGTCGGGTGGTGTGCATGTATGTCGGGATGCTGCCCGGCATCATTCCATTCGTTGACGGGTATCTGTTGTAGAGGGCATCAATCGCTGCCATCAGTCCATTACCGCCTTCGTTTCGCAGTGGGGCGATAGGCTCCAGCCAGTGAGCAGACCACAGGTCGTCGAACAGTTCGATCACTTCGCCTGCAAGGCTGCGCGCGCGCGCATCGATCATGATGGTCGCCTCTGTCCCGACTCGGGCCGGCAAGCTGTCCATGTACGGGATTCCAGCGGCGACCACTCTGTCCTCGAAGGTTTTCCATGCGGCGTTGTCTTCGTTGGCCTTGTGCAGCCGGAAGCCGGCGATGGCGCAGAAGGTTTTCACGATCTTCCCAGGCATCGGCAGTACGGGGATTTCGGGGAACTGTAATAGCTGCATCTGCATGTCCCACAATCGCTGGGCATATTCTGCTGACTCGAATTCCAGCGCGCCGACAGTGTCGACAAGTCTGTCTCTCATGATTGCTTCCCTCTCCTGTTTGCTTTGATCAGTTCGATTGCATCGGCCACTGTCGGGTATCCGTTCGCTCCGCTGCCGTGCGTCACGGGCGAACCTGAGTAGATCACTGTGTAGCGGCCGGTTGCTGGCCGGTAGAGCATGCGCAGCGTTGCCGTGAGCCCATCGAAGTAGCCGGCCTTTCGCTCGTGCACAGGTGTGTACCTGAGCAAGCGGCCGTTGTTCTCGGTGCCTACGTGTTGCCACTGGTCCGGTGGTGGTGGTGTGGTGGTCATTGCTCTCCTTCCTGTTGGTCTGTTGTCTCGGCGATCTCACGCTTTACCGCCATCACGCCAGCCTGCCAGCGTAGTTGTGCCAGCCTCACGGCGAGGCGCACGGCTGACTTCCTCGGCGTCACTCCGAACTCGCTAACGGCGTAGTCGTGGGCGGCTTCTCCCGCTGCTTTCCACTCGCATGCGAATTCGTAAGAGACAAAAGCGGCGTGAGCCATGCGTTCTATCTGGTCGTTGGAGAGGTAGGTCATGGGTCTAGCCGCTCATAGTCATCGTCAAATCGGCGCAGTATCTCGTCGTTGATTCGTGCGCCTTCCCAATCGCATGTAATCGCCATGCGATAGGTGACACAGGTCAGTTTGCCGTCGTCCAGGTATCGGAACTGCGGGCCGCTGAAGAGCGTCCACCACCAGACCACTGCGGCAAACACCAGCGCGGCCGTGGCTGCCAGCCCATACAACCAATCATTGCTGCGCATTCGTTTTCTCCCTCTTCGCTGCTGCGAAAATATCCCGGATGGTTTTTTTCCGTTGATCAACTGCGTGATCCATTTCTCTGCGTGCTGCGAAGGCTGCAGGACTGCCCGCTGTCGAGGTGGCGTAGGTGCATGAGGCTTTCAGTAGCCAGCGATCCCAGAGCAGCAGTCGCATGCATTCGTGGGGTGGTGGCCGGCGCATCGTGTTGTCGCCTGACATCAGTAGCACCCCGCTCCTGTCCGTGTCGTAGACTGTCCAGTACCCGCTGGATTGCTCTTCTCGCGGTACGTACAACTTCAGCGGGAACACGTCCGCAGACTTGTGATTGGTCGGCTGCTTCGGATAGTAGAGGTCTGCGGTGACTGTTCGCCCGCCCTTCACCCAATCAGCAGCCGGCCAATGCGTTGTGTTCGCTCGTGGCCTTTCTCCGGAGAGGTGGTGCAGCATCGCGCCGGTAACCCCGGTGCGGAGTCTGCCCTCTGCGGATGCGGTGCGCAGTGCGTCATCGTAAACGCTGCTGATGATGATGCGCTCGCCACTGCGCGGATCGGTCCACTGGATTGTGCCGTTGTAATGGAGCTCAGGCTCTATCCGCACTTTCATCAGTACCTCCGGTCTACGTTGAATACCTCGATGAACTTGCCCGTTGCCGGGATGGCGACAATGCGGCGGATGCGCTCAAACCCGTACTTCTTCGTTGAGCAGTGCAACCTTGCTTCGCGGATGCAGATATTCGTGAAGTCCATCGGGTTCGTGCCCTGGACAACTGGAACCAGCAACTTCATCAGCATGCCTTCCGGCAAGTGCCGGGCCTCGAACGTGCATTCGAGCGAGACAATGCGGAACGACTTGATGACGCTTGTTATCCAGCCTTCAACGTCGTCCTGCTGTTGCAGGTAATCGTCTGCGGTCCCGCCTTTGTGGAATACGGCGTGCCAGCTGATCGGGTCAGGAAAGCCTACGTTGTTGAGCGTGAGCTTTACTCGTGCGCTCCTGCCTCCATCGGTGATATCGGCTCGCCAGCCTTTCTCCGGCTCTCCAGTTATTCGATTGATCACCAAGCCAAGGCCGCCAAGTGCGTATTCAGGCTTGCGTGAAAACAAAGGGATGATTTCTGCAGTCATGTGTTACTCCGGGGTCAGTTCCAGCGTGCGTCCGCGCGCGCCTGGCATGGTGATAAATTCGGTTCCGTCTGCGCACACGTCGCCCTCTACCTGCTGCCAATCAATCGCGTTTGCGAGGGCATCGGGAAGGTTCTTGAGCTCTTCTTCAAAGCGCGCCTGCAATGCTTCGACGCGGGAGCCTGTGTGCATCGTGAATGTGTACCGGCCGGCCTTGTCGATCACTTCGCGTGATGTGAGGTCCGGCTCTTCGCTGGAGATTGCGTTGAGAATTTCAATCCAGTCTTCAGTGTCTATGCTGTTCGGGCGGTTCCGCTCGATGGCCTCCATCTCATCGAACAGTTCGCTCATTGCGAGCAGGCGCCCTTCACTGCCTGCCCCGGGGTAATCCGTGCCGGTGATCTTGCACCACAACCGATTGGCGTTTGCCTCGATCCACGCCTGCCACGTCACGGCGCTGTTGTCCGGGATTACAAAGCCTGACTTTGTGAGAGCTTCGGCCATGTCGTCGATAGCCATTTCTCGGGAGAACAGGCAGCTATCCATGTCGAACTTCAACATGGCATCGCGGCCTGTGGCGTCCTTGAGCTCCAGCAGTACAGTCAGGTCTGGCGCGTTGAAGTTCATGCTGCCTCCACTTCGTTGGATTGTTGGGGAGAGGGAACCCACTTCAGGCTCCCACAATCGGACTCGCAGGCTTCACACCAAAAGTTTTCATAGGTGTCTGCAAGGGTCCATTCCTGCTTCTCGTCGTTCCACTCTGCCCAAGCATCGGCGCGCACGTCGCTGCTGCCGCAGTATTTGCAGGTTGGATGTTCTCGGTTGCTATTGCTCACAGCACTACCCCCTTCTTCGGCATCGCCGGGTAACTTCTCCAGCGGCGCACGATTGCATCGTTGTTCACGCTGGTGTTGGTTACGTTCTCCTTCCACCACTGGCGCATGCCATCGTCCCCGCATTTCGCGCGCAGGAACTTGACCACGTCGCAGTCTTCTTCAAGGGCGCACCATGCGCCCTCTTTGTCGATGTACGAACAGGCGCTGATCTTGTCGGCAATGCCCAGCGCGACCAGTTCAGCCAGCGGCACCAGCAGCCAGCCATGCCCCGGATCACTGATGAAGGTGTATTTCTGTTGGTCCATCACGCCAGCCCTCTCTCTGCCATTGATACTGCCTCTCCGCCACCGGTCACTATGTGGTCGAGGATTCGTACACCGAGTTCGGTGCCGATTGCGCGCAACCGTTCGGTGAGCGATATGTCGGCGATGCTTGGCTCCGGCATTCCGCTCGGGTGATTGTGATAGAGCACGATAGCGGCGGCGTTGTGCTGCAGTGCGCGTCTGAACACTTCACGCGGGTAGACTGAGCAGCTATCCACGGTGCCAAGAAACAAGTGCTCAATGCTGATTACGCGGTGTCGAGCGTTGAGGAATATGACCCCGAAGACTTCGCGGAGCTCGGTGCCTACGCGAAGGCTAACGAGTGTCTTCAGTGCCTTTGCGTCGGTGATGTATTCCGCACTCTTCGGCTTCTGGTAGCTGAGAGCATGCGCGGCGGCATCCTCTGCCGATTCGATCAGTTTGAATTCGCCCTTGGAGTCTTTGACGTATAGCTGTTTCATGTTTGCGTCCGCTGGTTTGTTGGTGAGCATCGTGCAGCCCTCGCGCGGAGAGCTGCCCGCTGACCACTCAGGCATGCAGCCCTAGGCGGTAGACGAATGATCCGGGGTAACCGACTACGTCGCCCCAGCGTTTCATGCGGCGTTCACGCTCCCGCTGCGTGTACCAGATTGGTTTCTTCTGTGAGCTCCTGCGGATGGTGTAGTCGTTCCCGAATTCATCGCGGGCGATGATGTCGCGTGCAGTCATCCGGACAACGCGAACTTCAAGCACGGGCAGACGTCCGTCGTATCCGCCGAGGTGAATCATCAGCCGGTCCATAACCCATATGCCCATTGTTAGCTCCTCGCCGCTTCTTCGATTCGAGCCACTTCACGCTTCGCTTCCTTGTAGATCACCTGCAGCCTACGGAGCGATGCGGAACCCTTGCAGCGGTCCATGCTGTCTACGATCTCGGTAAGGATGGTGTCGTGGTCTTTGCCAGCCTCGATGCCATCCTTCACGATCAATCGAGCGATGCGCGTTTCTTCCGCCACCATTTCAACCATCCACCAAGTCAGTGATTGCATCGCTTACGCTGTGATCGGCGATCAGTTCGCTGCCGTCCGGGTCATTGCCCCAGACAAGCATCAGCCGGCCGAGGTATTCCCCGTTGCTGTTCATGACAAAGATGTCATCCAGCCCGGTCTGGCAAAGGTTCCGGAGAATGTGGGACTCGCAATTGCTCCGCTTCACGGAGTATTCCTCACCGTCGTAAACCGAGATGAGCCAACCGCGCGCAAGAATGCGACGGATCAGTTTCCGCGCTACGAGTGCTTCACCGGGTGCTGCGTGTTCGAGTGTCGTCATGGTCTGTTCCTTACAGTTCAGCGTGGCAGTGGGGGCACATCCGGATCGTTGCATCCGGGTCGTCTCTGGAAGTCGTGAATTCGTCCGCATCGTCGTAGAAGAAAGTGAAGTCACACTCCTCACACTTCTCTACGTCCTCGTCATTCATCAGGCGCCAGCATTCGTCGAGTTGTTCGCTTCGTGCTTTGGCAGCAACCTCGCCACCCATCTCAGCCAGCGCGTAGAGCTGACCGGCCAGCTTCGCGATGGGCTGGGGCGCGCCGTTCATCCATGTGCGGTATACGTCCTTTACTGAACGGGCAGCGGTGAAGCCATCGGGGTCGAGGATCGAAAGTGCGGCTTGTTCAGCCCAGAAGTTCCCTTCTTTGATCATGTCGATCAGTGATGAGAGTCCGTACTCGTCAATCAGTGCGTCGGCTTCGGGGCTGGTCTTCATCGCTGGCGTCTCGTATTTGGTGGGTGAGTTAATAGATTACAACATGTGACAAGATGAGATAATACCGAGTTGGAATAAGATCGAGCTGCGCTTATGCCTGGGCGGGAAATAAATCGAAAAAACATAGACTTAGCGCCCTTTGAGCTCTCACCCGGTGCGGTAATATCTGTGCGCCGCATCACTCCGGAGCCTGATCAATGCCGCTCAAGTTCTCTGACGACGCTCCCCGCGCAACGTTCGGAGCGTCCGACCAGCAGCAGCCCTCATCCGGCCTGAGCCTTCGCTTCGATGACGCTGGCGCGGCGCAGCCTGACGTGGTCGGCGGGTCTGTCTCTGCCGCTGATCAGTTCTCCCTCCCCTCTGGCATGGGGCTCGTGCCTGCTCTGTGGCGCTACGTGCGCAACCTGAACAACGATGATCCGGCCGATGACTTGAGCGTGACCGGCGGTGTCGGCCGGGTCGGCGATATCGCGTCCGATGTTGGCGTATCGCTGGCGCGCGGCGTGGCCGGTCTGGTGGGCATGGTCGGTACAGGTGTAGAGCTCGCGGCCGGCCGTGAGATGCCGTCCGATTCGCTGGGCAAGCGCGGCCTCGAAGGCGCGCGTGAATCCAGCCAGTTGTTGGACCAGTACGACAGTCCGGAACTCAGGGCCCGTAAAGAAGGCGCGAAGGCGGCTATCGACGCAGAGCCAACGCAGCTGCGCAAGGCAGCACGCGCGTTCTGGGAGTACATCAGCGACCCGGTGCTCCTCACAAACTTCCTCGCGGAGCAGTCCGCCAACCTCGGTGCGGCCGGCATCCTGACCCGGGCTGGCAAGGTTGGATCGCTCGCACTCGGCGCGACCGAGAAGACAGCAGCCAAGGTGGCTACCGGGGTTGGTTCGGCCACAGGCATCGGCATGACTGCGGCCGATGCTGGCAGTGGGACGATTGAGGAGCTGCGCCAGCTTCCTGATGCGATCTGGGAAGAGGCCCCGGGCATGGATTCGCTGCTCGAAAGCGGCCTTTCGTGGGAAGAAGCAAAGCAGCAGATGATCATGGACCTTGCACAGAAGGCGGCAGTGCGCGCCGGTGCTGTGTCCGCTGCGACGCTGGCGATCCCGGGTGCGCAGTCACTTGAAAAGCTGTTCGCTGGCGCCCCGGGTATCGGTGGCCGGATGCTCCGGGCCGGCAAAGGCGCGCTCGGTGAGGGTGCGCAGCAGGGCATCGAGGAGGGCGGTACCGCGCTGGCTACCGGCCTGTCCGTGCAGTCGGTCGATCCCAAGCGCGACCCGAAGCGGGGCGTGGGCGCCGCAGCCGGTCAGGGTGCAATCTTCGGCCTGTTCGGCTTGTCCGCTGGTCTGGGTCGCTCGCTCGATGACATCCGGCAGGATCAGCGCGCGGCGCTGGAACTGATGCCGGTTGATCTGTGGCGGCAGGTGCCCTCGGTGGCGGAAGCGGAGCGGACCGGCGGTGCGGCAGCACTCGGCAAGGCGATCAGGGACGCGGCGGCGGAGATGACCGCCGTTTCCTCTGAGGATGACACCCCGCTTTCGCTGATCCGTGAGGCAGCGGGCGGCAGACTCGAACCAGTGGGCGCGGACCGCGCGGGCATGCTCACGGAAGAGCAGCGTGGCGTGTTCTCTGACCTGCTCAACATTCACCCGGACTTGTGGGCACAGCACCCGGACGTGGCAGAGCAGGTGGCCGCTGGCATTGACCCGTCGCTGGCCGTGCTGGGCGTGGCCGGCCGGCTGGCTGGCAGTGCCAAGCCGGGCGACGCGGCGTCAGGTTTGTTCCGCGCCGGATTTTCTCCAGGGCAAAAAGTCAGCCCGGTTCTGACGGTCGATACGTCGGCTGTGCCGTCTGTGATCGATGCACCGACAGTTGAAGACGCGGCCGTTGCAGCGGCCGAAGCACTGGACAAAGCCGCTGGTGCCGGTGGTGAGGCAGACGGGCAGACGGATATTCAGACGGAGCTCGGCGTCATGGCATCCGTGCGCGCCGCGATCCGCGCGGCTCGGGAAGTCATCGCCGGGAACAAGCCTGATCTGGATCGGATAGCTGGTGATCTGCGCGCGCGCTTCGGCGATGGCGTTGTGCAGCGGTTCCGGGCAGGGCTGGAACGTCGGCTGTCCGGGCTCACTGACCTGCGCAACGAGATAGCAGGCGTCCGGAAGCAAAAGACAAAGGCCCATGGCCCGCTGGACCTTGCGCACATCATCAACGAACGGCTCAGGCTCGGAGCGAATGAGGGCATCATCGAAGAGGCAGCGGCCGGGCTCGATAACGATGATGACCGGCAGGCGTTCCGCGATGAGCTCACATCGCTGCGCCAGCGGACACGGGCGGCAGGCGAGGGGGCAAAGCCACCGCGCGGCGTGCGCAGTGCGGGTGGCAACGCTCAACCTCTCCCATTGACCCCGGGCAGTGCCATTGGTGGCACGTCTGCACCGCCTTCGCCTCCTTCGCCGCCTTCTCAGGGCGCTGCAACGGAAGGTGTCACGCCTCCCGCACCGGCGCCGGCGGCATCGAAGCCGATACCGCGCATTGATCTGGACACGGCCGACACGTCCGCGCGCACTGAAGCCGGCCGGGAGGTGAAGCTGCGCTACGCATGGGTGAGCTTGTCCGACCTGATCCCGAGTCATAACGTGCAAGGCGTCGTGAACCCCGGCTATCCGCAGAGCAGGCAGCCGCGGAATCGGGCAACGATGCACAGTCGGTCCCAAATGATCGGCATCTCCAAGGCGCCGGACCCGGCGCGCTTGAGCCGGTCTGCTCGGGTAGGCCCGGGCGCGCCGATCATTGACGAGTCAGGCGTGGTCGAAGTGGGCAACGGCCGGGTCGCTGGCTTGCAGGAAGCGGCGCGCTCGAACCCGGAAGGCTACGCGGCGTATCGCGCCGGCATCACGGAGCAGGCGCTGTCATCGGTTCCCGAAGAGCAGCGGGCGGAAATCCTCGCGCGCATGGATAGCGTCCCGGATGGCGTGCTGGTCGCGATCCGGCAGACACCGCTGTCTGACGCGGAGCTGGTCGAGTACACGCAGTCATCCAACCGCGACGACACGCTGGAGATGAGCGACGCGGAGCAGGCTCAGGCCGATGCGCGCCGGATGAGCCCGGATCTTGTCTCGCTGTATCAAGGTGGCGATCTGCTCGCAGAGGACAACGACCGGTTTGTGCGGGCCTTCGTGTCCGAAGTCGTCGGCGCCTCTGAGGCTGTCATGACCGCGTCCGGCACCCTGAGCAGGAAGGGCCTGCTCAGGATTCAGGCCGCGCTGCTCGCACGCGGCTACGGCGACCCGGATCTGGTCGCGGCGTTGATCGATGACCCGGAAACCAGCATCGCCGGTATCGGTGGTGCACTTCAGGACGTGGCTGGTCTGTGGGCACGGCTGCGCGATGGCATCGAATCCGGCGCGGTCGATCCCGCCATGAACATGCTTCCGGCACTGCTCGCCGCTGTCGGCGTGGTCAGGAAGAGCCGCGCCACTGGTACCAGCGTTTTCGATCTGGTGAACCAGTTGGACATGCTCACCGGGAAGACCCCGCTGGATGATCTGGGCGCGGGGTTCCTCGGCCTGATGTTCCGGGACACAACACGATTCACCCGGCCGGTGAGCAGAAAGCGGCTGGCCGAAGCGCTGGATTACGTGGCGCGCGCGTCCCTGTCGGTCCCACCTGGTGGCGATCTGCTCGGTGGCGGCGTGCCTGTACCCGAAGACCTTCTGAAAGCATCACAACCCGCAGGCGCGGAGGAAGACGCCAATGAATCCAAGACTGACGCCACCGCCGAAGGCGGGGCAGGCCCGGCCGAAAAGCCAGCCGAAGACACCGGCACAGAAGACGCTGGAGCCGGGGAGTCTGGCAAACCCGCTGATGGTGCTGGCGGAAGCGGCGAGGTATCAGGGCCGAAGGATGGCGGCGACGGAGGACAAGGCGGAACGGGCGGCACTGGCGGGGAGACTGCAGGCGAAGGCAGCGGCGACGGGGCAACGGGAGACGCGGGCGCAGGAGATGCAGGCGCAGAACAGCAAGATGAAGCCCCCGCCGATGAGCCAACCGAAGGCGCGCGGATAGGCGAATGGCCGGCGCAAGTCGTTCGCGATCTGCGCGCGGCCATCATCGACAAGTTCGACGATATCCGGGACAACCCAAGCCTGAAGGCGGTCGTTGCCGGCGCGCTTGGCAAAGAAGCGTCTGCAGTCACGCCGGTGGAGATAAAGCTGGCTCAGGAGCTCTACGAGTTCGCCCTCGTCGAGCGTGCACGTCAAATCATGGCCGTTCCGATCATGGCCGATTCGATGCGCTGGCAGGCGTTGCGCGGCCTGTACGCGGGGCAGCCCAACCTGAACGTGCGGACGCTGGGCAGCAAAGAGCGGCAGGCGTACTCAACCCCGTTGCCGCTGGCGTTCATTGCGAGCCGTCTGGCGGAAGCAGGCGATGCCTTTACCAGCGCAGTCGTGCTTGAGCCCACTGCAGGCAACGGCGCGCTACTGATCGGTGTGAAGCCTCCCGCATTCGTGAATGAACTGGATGATCTGCGCCGCGACAACCTGCGCAGTGCCGGCTACGCGCCGACTGGCGTTGATGCGCTTCGTGGCGAGCTGGTGCCGATGGGCGAAGACGGCAGGCCGCTCGTGCCGATTGATGTTGTGCTGGCAAACCCGCCCTTTGGCCCGCTGAAGACGGAGGACCGACAGCACAAGGACTCGGAGCGCATTGACGGCTATCTGATGCGGAACATCGACCACGCGATAGCCGCGCGGGCGCTCAATCTGATGAAGCCGGACGGTATCGGCGTGCTGATTCTCGGCGCGGATGGGCTGGAATCGGTCGAGCGATCGACAGCCTCAACCATCTTCCTGAACTGGCTCTACGCGCACTACAACGTCGGCGGTCACTTCGAGATCAGCGGCAGCCTGTACACCCGGCAGGGTGCGCAGTGGCCGATCCGAGTGATTACCGTGGAAGGCCGGCGCGCGGAGCCTGACCCGAAAGCACTGCCACCGAAGCCGGAGGAAATCACCCGGCACACTCAATGGGATGACGCCTATGCAGCAGCAAAGTCGATATTGGATACCCGGGACGAACGACAGAGCGGTGCGGCTGATCCTCGGCTTCCAGCACCCGGCCCACGTCCAGACACCGAAGGCGAACGTGATCAGGATGGGCTGGCTCCCGGAGAGACTGGGGGAACTGGTGGTGGGCAGCAGCCGAAAAGACCTGGCGGCCGCCGTACGGGCGGACGAAAGCCTCGCGTGCGTGATGGAAGATCCGGGGAGCGATCCGGAGGGGCTACGGAGGGGGCACCAACTACTGGCGACGGACGCGGTGGCGCAACACCTCCACCTTCTGAACAGCCCCCGGCTGACACCGGGACCGGAGGACGAGGAGACACTGCAGGCGATCCGGGAGCTGACCTTCCTCCAGTGGGCGGCGGCGGTACGGCTGGCGGATCGACGGGCGGTGTAACCGGCGCCGACAACACGCTCATTACGGCCGACAAGTACGCTGAACTGCTGGAGCAGATGAAGCGGAAGATGCGGGACCAGCGCGCCGGGTTCGATCCGGAGCTGTTCAGCATCGGTATGCAAATGGCGACGTACTGGGTCGAGGCTGGTGCGCGGAAGTTCGTTGAGGTTGCCCGGCGGATCGCCGCAGACCTTGGCGTCGGTCTGGCGAAGCTCAAGCAGTACATCGCAGGCTGGTACAACGGCGCGCGCAACATGCTGGCCGAAAGCGGCCTGTCCACTGAGGGCATGGATTCAGAGCAGGCGGTCATTGCTCAGGTGGATGTGCTTGACCAGTTGATGGACCAGCAGCCCCCGGCTGATGAAGCGCCCCCGGCGCCCGGCCCGGCAGACACGGCCACAGAAGGGACGGAGGAGGAGGCGCCTGATCGCGAAGCCCGGGAAGAGGCGGCGCAGGTGCCGTACATCTCCCGCGCGTGGTCCGATGACGAGGAAGTACTCATTCCGGGCAACCTCGCGGACCCGACTCACCGCGCGCTGGCAAACCTCGAAACAGAGGTTGGCTCGCTGTCTGACTTCGTGAAGGCGGAGCTTGGCTATGCCGACGATGAGGCGGTGCGGGCTGCCTTCATGGCGCTGCAGGTTGATGCGGTGGCGGCGGCGATCCAAGCGGCGAAGAACAACCGCGCAATTGTGATCGCTGACCAGACCGGCATTGGCAAGGGGCGGCAAGCGGCCGCGGTCATTCGCTGGGGGCTGAAGAATGGCCGGCTGCCGATCTTCATCACCGAGAAGCCGAACCTGTTCACCGACATGTTTGACGACCTCGCGGACATCGGCACGCCGGTTTCTGACATTCGGCCGTTCGTGGTCAACGTCGATGCCGTGCTGAAGCCGAACGCTCTGCGCGGCCGGGTGATTGCTCCCGGCGCCACTACTCGAGATGCGAAGGCTCACCGGGCTGAAATCATGCAGATTGCAGGCGCGATGGACGGTGCAAAACTGCCTCGCGGCGCAAACTTCGTGATGATGACCTACTCGCAGCTGGGGCTGCGCACCGGGACGCAGCGGCCGATGCTGCAGGCGCTGACGTCAGGCGGTAACGCGCTGTTTGTCCTGGACGAATCTCACAACATGGCCGGCGAGATTGAGGTCTGGGATTCAAAGGCAAAAACAATGCAGGAGACCACTGCGGGCTTCCTGCAGCGCGTCATTGCCGGGGTTCCGGTCCTGTACCTGTCCGCGACCTACGCGAAGCGTCCGGACAACCTCCCAGCGTATGCCCGCACTGATCTGGGCTACGCCACAGAGACGCCGGAAGGGTTGAAGTCCGCCTTTGATGCGGGCGGATTGGCGCTGCTCTCTGCCGCGTCCGCGCAACTCGCCCAGTCGGGCCAGTTGTTCCGGCGCGAGCGCTCGTTCAAAGGGATCGACATTCCGATAGAAATTCTGCCGGACACGGACGGGCAGCACCGGATGATGGCGGACACGGTGACAGAACGCCTCCGCGCACTGGTCATTGCGTCCAGCATGTTCTCCAGTGCCATCCCGCTGGCTTACGCCAATGCGATGGGCATGCCACTCGCCAGCAGCGGCGGCAACCAGCCGTACAA
>JACCDT011273380.1_pt1 | contig 14939 bp, 8 predicted proteins | sample 7446291 | NCBI WGS metagenome assembly JACCDT01 (sample SAMN15323446, study PRJNA562643) | freshwater metagenome | isolation source: river surface water | place: USA:Blue River Watershed | collected 2017-08-17
CGAGGGTCGAGGGTCGAGGGTCGAGAGTCGAGGGCTTGATGGAAAAATGAAGTCGAGAGATGAGTGAGCGAAGATTTGGAAAATGGGTAGGTGGTGTTGATAGTAAGTCGAGCGTCGAAAGTCGAGGATCGAGAGGTTGTTACTGAGGCTTTAGCCTGGCTACCCTCCCCAGTGTTTTCGAGAGTGACACAAGCTGTGATGCCAGAGCATCGGCATCTTTCGAAATCTCATCCATTTGGGCTTGAGTTATGTAAGCTTCGTCCAAGGCTAAAAATAGCTGTGAAATCACCTCCATCAAGGAGCCGTAAAGCAATCTCGAGGAAGTGAGCGAAATCAACATCGGAGTTTCGTCCCGCACCCTCCGCAATGTTTGACGAAATGGAAATGGATGCCCTTCTTATCTGGGAAGAAAGTCCAAATGCCTCATGCGAGGGGAAAGAGCGGGTAACTTCATAGATCTTTTTGTTCAGTAGTCTCGCCTGCTGCCAGACTTCCAGTTTCTGAAAACGAAACTGTCTCATGACTGGACCTTCTTTTTCAGGAACTCGACCATCGACCCTCGTCTCTCGACCAGTCAGCCTTCAGCTTTTCTTCAGGGCCTCTCGGAAGTACGCAATCGTTTTTTCGAGGCCGGCTTCGAGCGGCACCTGGGGCTCCCAGCCGAGGGTTTCCTTGGCCAGGGTGATATCGGGACGGCGCTGCTTCGGATCGTCTGCGGGAAGCGGCTTGTGGGAGATCCTGGACTTGCCACCGACCTTCTTCAGGACGAGTTCGGCAAGCTGGAGCATGGTGAACTCGCCGGGGTTGCCGAGATTCATCGGACCGACGCACTTCTCCTGCTCCATGAAGCGGAGGAATCCCTCCACGAGGTCGTCCACAAAGCAGAAGGAACGGGTCTGGGAGCCGTCGCCGTAGACGGTCAGATCGTTCCCTTGGAGGGCCTGGACGATGAAGTTGGAGACGACGCGTCCGTCATCGGCAAGCATGCGGGGGCCGTAGGTGTTGAAGATTCGGATGACGCGGATATCGACTCCGTTCTCGCGGTGATAGTCGAAGAAGAGGGTCTCCGCGGCACGCTTCCCCTCGTCGTAGCAGGAGCGGAGGCCGATCGGGTTGACGTTGCCCCAGTAGGATTCCTGCTGGGGATGTACGGCGGGATCACCGTAGACCTCGGAGGTGGAGGCCTGAAAGACACGGGCCTTGACCCGTTTGGCGAGGCCGAGGCAGTTGATCGCCCCGACCACGGAGGTCTTCATGGTCTTGATGGGGTTGTACTGGTAGTGCGGGGGGGATGCGGGGCAGGCCAGATTGTAGATGCGGTCGACCTCGAACTTGAAGGGGTCGATGATGTCGTGGCGCACCAACTCGAAGCGGGGATTACCGACGAGGTGCTGGATGTTGGCCTTGCGTCCGGTGAAGAAGTTGTCGAGGCAGATGACTTCGTGACCCTGACCGATCAGGCGGTCACAGAGGTGGGATCCGAGGAATCCGGCTCCGCCGGTGACGAGGATGCGCATGGGAAGAAGTTAAAAGATGAAAGCTGAAAGCTAAAGGCTAAAACAAGAGTCATGGTCACTCCCCTCCCTGGTATCCTCGGGTCATCGGGAGCAAAGCGTTCGCCCCAGCGACACAAAATCGCAGGAGACGATCAGAAGCCACTATAATCAATCAATAATACATCAAAGTACTTGCAGCCATTTTTCCGAGCCCCCCACCGTGCCTTCTAAGTTTCGCCCGTTTTAGCTTTTATATTTTAGCTTTTCTTTTCTCAGCTTCCGTAGACTCCTTTGCTGCCGTAGGTTCCGTAGTATTTGCCGGAGTAGTAGTAGGAATACGAGGCCGTGCCGGAGGGGAGGCAATTGAAGATGATCCCAGCCGGCTTGACGTGGACGTCGGAGAGGGCCTTCAACGCGCGGCTGATCATGGTGCGGGGGGTGACGAAGGATCGCGCCACCAGGCAGAGCACTTCCACGGAGGGTGCGATGAGCAGGGTGTCGCTCACCGCCAGCACGGGCGCGGAGTCGACCACGACACGGTCGTAATGCTTGAGCGCCTCCGCCAACAGGTCGCGGAAGGGCTGACCGGCCAGAAGCTCCGAGGGATTGGGGGCACGGCCACCGGCCGTCAGGATGGAGAGCCCCTCGACCCCGGAGGCCTTCACGGCAGATGCCAGGGAGGTGCTTCCTAGAAGAACCTCGGAAAGGCCCGGCTTGAGGTTTGCTCCGAAGAAGAGCCGCGAGATCGAGGGTTTGCGAAGGTCGGCATCGATGAGAAGGGTCTTGAGACCCTGCTGGGCAAGCGTTGTCGAGAAGTTGGCGCTGCAGAAGGATTTACCCTCCGAGGGCAAGGCGCTGGTGAGGAGGAAGGTGCGCTGATTTTCCACCCTCGCATTCATCGCGACCGAGGCGCGGAGTGAGCGGAATGCCTCCGCGACCAGACCGCTGCGGTCTTCCTTGACCACGAGGGCGCTCCCCTGTGGCAGGGCGCTGGCCAGATGGGGATGCCCGATCATGGCAATGGTGGGACGCATCGCGTCATGGGCCTCGGAAAGCCGCTGCACCAATGGCTTGGCGGCGTCCCTGAGGATGGCGAGGGCTCCCTTTGCGGCGGCACGCATCTCGGCGTACTGCTCCTTGGAGAGGAATCCGTAGCGGGTCGTGGAGACGCCTCCGACCTGGGGAATCGCGGCCACCACGGAGAGTCCCGTCAGGTGCTCCAGCTGATCGACGGTCTTCACGCTCGTGTCGAGCTTGTGCAATCCAAGCACGATGCCCACGCCGAGGGCCAACCCCGTGAGCAGTGCCTGCATGATGATCTTGACGGGACTGACGCCGACCGGCGATGCACCGGTGGCCGCCTCCTGAAGGGTCACGGGGGACTCGCTCAGTTCCTTGGTGACATCCACCTCCTTGATGCGGCCCAGCACGGCGTCGTAAAGCGCCCTGTCAGTCTCCAACTCGCGCTTGAGGTCGTTGTACTCGATCGATTTGCTGGTGACGTCGAGAAGCCTTTTTTCAGCCTGCTCACGCTCCGTCTTGGCGGCGGAGACCTGCGCCAGGAGATTTGTGCGGATCGACTCCAGCAGTCCCACGACATCGGCGAGGACCTTGCCGAGCTCCTGCCGGCTCAGATCGATCTGCGTTTTGACCGAGATATAGACGGGGTGCTTGGCGCGGTAGCGCTGCTGGACGAGCACGAACTGTTTCTCAAGGGTGGAGAGCTGGGTGACCAGGGACACGACCTTGGGCTCGGAGGCCACGCTCGGAAGGCGAAGCAGATCCTCGGAGTTGCCCTTGTTTTGGCGGGCGACCTCGAGATCGCTGGTAATCTGGGTGAGCTTGGACTGGAGGACATTCTGGCGGGTCGAGAGCTCGCTGATCTGCGCCTGGGACTCCGTGAGCATCGACTCGATCGATGCGGCGCGCTCCCGTTCGCGGAAGTTCTGCATGCCTTCCTCGGAGGCCCTCATCTTCTTGCGGAGTCGCTCCGACTCCTCCATCAGGAAGCTGCTCGCCGCCATCGTCGCCCGGGACTTCTGGTCGTGGACGTAGCGCATGTATTCCTCCGCGTAGGCGTTGGCCAGCTTGACCGAAAGCCCGGGATTGCGCGAGGTGACGTAGATGTCGATGAGGCGCGTGTTGAGCCTGTAGCTTGCGCTCACCATCCCGAGGAGCGCTCCCGCGGCCCTTTCCGGGGATGTCTGGGAACCGCGGATCCCGGCCGCGGCAAGGAACTCCCTGTCCTGCGAGAGCTTGAGCCGATTGGCAACGCGGAGCGCGTAGGGATAGCTCCGGAGCAGGTCGACGAGGGTGTTGATCATGTCGATGGACTTGATCTGGTCGTCACGGACCTCGTCCATCTTGAGGCTGAGGACCTTGCTCTTCACCTGCTCGATGAAGAGGACCGAGCGGGCCTTGTACATTCCCTGCTGGGTAGCCGCCTTGAAGACTCCAAAAAGGGTGCTGAGAATGACACAGACGATGATGATCCAAAGGCGCGATCTCAGGGCGTGGTAGTACTCCCTCCAATCAAAGGAGGCTCCCTCCCCCTGATGGGTGCGGTGGTTCCCGGGAACGGCCGGCGAAGGGGTGTGGGCGGCGGAAGGGTTCATGATCGGCAAAGGTGGCGGGTGGGCAACGGTCTCAGTACCAGCTCTCCCCGACATTGATGACGTCGCCCGGCTTGATCTCGAATTGATCCACCCCGGAGTCAGACAGCTTCTTGGCATTCACCTTGATGGCACGCACGGAATCCCCTTCCCTGCGCTTGACCACGACATGCCCCCGGTCGGCGATCCGGGTAAAGCCGCCCGCCATGCCGATGGCCTCGAGCAAACCGAGGGATTCGCCACCGGAAAACTCATAGGCACCGGGCTTGCCCACTTGTCCGATAATGGTGAACTTGCGGGGATTGTAGGCGGCCACATTCAGGTAAATCTGGGGCTCCACGAGGTAGTCGGCGTTGTATTTTTGCCGGATGAGCGCCGTGGCACTGCGCACATTGAGCCCCCCGAGCCTTACCTCCCCGAGCAGGGGCAACTGCACCATGAGATCCTTGCCGATCCTTGACCTGACACTCAGGTCAGGCTCGCGGTAAACCACCATCTCGATGGTGTCGCCGGGCTGGAGGGTGTAGTCGCCGTTGGCCGCACCGAAGGAGGAACCGCCCGGGGCTGCGTAGGAGGAGGCGCCGTCAGCGGGAGCGATCTCGGTCCTTTCCGCTTTTTTTGAAATGGTGACGGCCGGCTGCACGGGTTCCGAGTCCCTGGGTGCCACCGGCTGGTTCTGCGCACGCAGCATCGTCACTTGCAGCATCAGCAAGGAGCAAAGCATCAAGCCATGGAACCTTCGCCCTGGGGGGGAAATAACCATTCCTTTGTTATAAACCCCTCCTGAAGAAACTACAGCGTGAAATTGAGGGCGATCGTGTACATGAGCTGCGGCTGGGAGGTTCCCGACGATGCCTGGATCTGCTGTCCCGAGTTGTAACTGGCGGTGTTGGAGAGAGTGACCCAGTCGCGGATCCTCCAGACCACGGAGGCGTTGAGTAGGTAGAAGTTTTGAGGCAACTGGCTGCTGCTCTGGCCTGCGGTCTGCGTCGAGGAGAGGCTGATATACTGCTGGGCCATGTACCCTCCGGAGAGCGTGCAATCGACGGAGGAGAAGAATTTCTGACCCACCGTTCCCACGATACCCCGGGTCACAAGGTACTGGGCCGAGAGGGCATTGGCGAATCCCTGGCTCTGGGAGGCACCGATGGAGAATGTTGTCTTCTCACGGGGATTCCAATTGAGGAGGAGATTGAGCTCGGGGCGGATGTCGGCACCCTGCTGTCCGGCACTCAGGGTCACCGATGTCTTGGCCGTCGGGGTGTAGGAGATCCCCAGGGCCCAGGCGGGCAGGACACCTTGGTCGATGGCACTCTGGATATTGGACGAGGAGACGTAGCGGGCGCCGAAGGCGACATCCGCCGTGATCTTTCCGGTGATGTCGTATTTCACCTTCCCCATGGCCTGGGCGTACTGGCGTGAGGCTGTCTGCTGGGAGGTCAGGGCCGTGTTGCCGGTCACCTCCGTCCCGGACTGCAGACTCTGGGCGGACTGTCCCATCCCGAAATTGGCGCTCAGATGCGTCTTGTCCGAGAGGTCGTAAATCGGCGAGATGTTCGCATAGGAGAGCGTGGTGTTGTTGTTCGGCGTGGCGGTGGAGCCGGAGGAATTCTGCAACGAGTAGCCCGCCTTCGCGGCGATGGCGGAGGAGTTGGAGAGGAGATACTTCATCCCCATGTTGGCCGAGAGCGTCGTCTGGACATTGAAGGAGGCGGAGGTTGTGTCGTAGCCGGTGCCCGAGGAGGCGGTCGCCAGGGCGTCGAAGATGTAGCGGCTCATCTCCAACATCACCTTGAGGAGCGCAGTCTGGGAAAAGGGATTGCGCGTGTTGCCGGTGCCGTTGGCGATGTAATCCTGGTTGGAGTAATACCGGTATCCCGCGGAGTATCCCGCCGATACCGACCATGGACCATGATCCCGGTCGTAAAGAATGGCCGCCGTCGGGGCGAGGAACGGACTGCTTCCGGGTGCGTAGGATCCCGAGGAATTGCCCTGGTTCTGACTCTGGGTTCCCTGATTGGAATACTGCCATCCGGCGCCGAGGGAGGGCTTGAACGCGAAGGGAGACTTCTGCTCCACCCCTGCCAGCGAGGCCTCGACCTCACGCTCGACCTCGTCCCGGGTTTGCAGCGACCCGACCACCGCACCAAGCCCGTTGAGCGGAGTCACGCTGCCACCAAGCGGGATCTGGTCCACCTGCTCGCCGACCCATTGAGAACGGAACTGCCCCTGTTGCACGGTCGGCACGCCCTGCCCAACGGCACCGGGCAGCAGGCACGCAAGGATACCCGAGGCCAGGAGAAGGGAGAGCGGTTGTCGGCTCCTCATAGTCGGGACTCCATGGTGGGGAATGATGACGGCACGCACGTGATCAAGGTCATCAGAGCCTTCCGCTGGCGTGAAGGTAATCGAGGAGCGCCCTGAGGGCGGGACTCCAGTTGCCAGCCCTCATCTCAAGCTGAGCCAGGAGCAGCAGGCACTCGGCGCGACGGGAAGGGTCCTCCGACTTCAGCGCCTTAAGCAAAAGACGCCTGGCCGTAATGTCATTGCCAAGCTGCACGAAGTATTTGGCGGCTTCCAGGGAATCCCCGGGAACGTCGTCACCCGGGCTTCGGATCGGCGCGCCGGGCTCAACCGGAGCGGGCACGGGGATGCCGAACTTCTCCGCGAGAAGCCTGCAGGCAATCTCCTGTTTGCCGGCGGCCTCAAGCGCCACGGCACGCGTGGCGATCGCCGCCTCGGCATCCTCGGGATGGTTGTCGAGATACGTGGAGACGGCCGCCCTGTCCCCCCTCGCCCACCATAACTCGAAAAGACGACCCCGCTGCTTTTTGGAAAGGCTCTCCATGAAAGCCGTATCCATGACGGCCCTGGGAAGGGCCTCCTTGTCCGCATAGGGGTTGCCAAGCCACATGAGGCGCAGTTCCGGATCCACGGCGGCCAAGTCCTGCATCATGAAGAAGAGTTCCCGTTTCCCCTGCGCTTCCGAAAGCATGGTGCCGTATAGCTGGGCCGTCCTCGGAATCGGGGAGTTTGGCGAATGGTCGAGTGTCAGCTGGCGTCGCAGCGCCTCGTTCCAGCAATCCGCCGCCCCCTTGGGATCAAGGCGCATCAAGGTCATTCCCTGGGCATAGGGCAGGTCGGGGTCAATCGGAGAGAGGGCACGCTGCACGGCGAAGAGTTCCTTGGCCTGCTCCACGCGGTCCTCGATGGCGATGATCAGGACGGCAAGCTGGTAGTAGAGCTGATGCGCCATGGGATGAAGCGCGATCGACTTCCTCAGTTCCGCGACGGCCCCACTCACCCCTGCGGGATCATGACCGTCGCCGAAGATTGCCACAACTCTCCTCTGGATTTCAGCAATCGCGAAGGGAGGCATCGCAGGCACCCTGCCCGTCGGCGCGGCAAGCATAAGCGACCCAAAGCCGATCATGACAATCCCGGCCAGGACGAAAAGGATGCGCTGGATCCGCCGCGAGATTCCGCCGACCGCCCCCAATGTCCCGGGATTAGCGAACCCGATCCCACCCAACAGCAGAACCCACCACCCCAACTCGGGCTTGTGCAGCGGCACGTCGACCAATCCGTGAAGCAATTCCGTGAAAAACGCGGAAAGAAACGCCCACCGGAGCGGCCAACTCGCCCCGCCGGATCGGAGTGCGGGGATTCGCCTGCAGAGAAGGCCCAGAGAAAGCAGCACGAGAAGCACGGAGGGAAGGCCACCTTCGGAACAAAGCGTCAGCCAGTCGCTTTCGGCATGCAGCGCCATCGTGCGGTCCCTCAGGCTTTTGTCGGCGTAGAACGGATAGACCATCGCGTAACTTCCCAGGCCGGTACCGGTCACCGGGTGATCGGCGATCATTCCCATGGTATCCCTGGCAATACCGATACGGGCGTCGCGCTCCACGGAATGGACCAGCGATCCGGATCGCGCCTCTCCGGAAGCAGAGCCCTTCAGACGCTCGAGGAGACCGCTGCCAGAGAGAACAAAAAAGACCATGATCACGGCAAAGAGCCCCCCTCCTCCCATCAGCAGCGCCTTGGAGCGATACCGCCCGAGCCCCATCATCCAGAGCAACACGCCAAGAAAAAGAAACACAAGCCCCGCACGGGATACCGAGAAGAGCAGAAGGACGGAGACCAGCAGCGCAAAACATCCCGCCGCCACGGTGGCCCGCAGGAGTTTGCCCATGGTCATTTCATGATGGATCAGGCCGACCGAGAGAATCATCCACGTCACAAGGAAGCGGGCCGTATGGTTGCGGTTCGGAAAAAACCCAAAGGCCGCCTGGGTGAACGATGGCTTTTCGAAGAAGGGATAGTTCCACCCCCCCTGCCAGACACCCCAGGCCAGCACGGCGTACAGGGAACAACCGATGACGGCAACGAACGCAATGGCAGCCATCCGTCGGGAATCAAGGGGGGAAGCCAGAGAATAGAGCGCAATGAAGACGCCCATCATCAGCAGCAGGCACCAGAATCCGGCCTGCAGTGGATCGGCGGCAATGCAATCGGGCAGGACAAGTCCCGGGATATCCCTCAGATTGGCGCTCCATTCCGGAAATCCAACCCAGGCGACCGGCAGCAACGCCACGGAGACGCATCCGACAATCAGTCCTCCGAGAACCCACAGGGACCATGACACCGCGATCGGCGGGGCAATCAGCACGCAGATCAGGCCCGCCGAAAACAGAAAGATCCCCATGCCAACCTCCCTGGGACCACCGGCCAAAAAGACGGCGATGAGGGAGGCGATCAGCAGCAGAGATTGCGCGAGAAAGGGAGCAAAACCACCCCCTGCAGATGCCGTGCCCCGGCCCGATGAATGATTGGAAATGCTTGATTGCATCGGGAGGGACATCAACGCACCAAAGAGTGCCCCGCCGGGAGCCTCTTCGCAAGATCAAGGACCGGCTCCCTCACCCGCCACCCTGTTCCGCACGGGGCATTGCGGACATTCACCGCATCACTTATCCCCCGGCGCCTTTTTAGGCGTGTAGACGGTGAGTCCCACCAGGTCGATCTGCCGGGTCTTGAACAGGAAGCTGAAGAGGTATCCGCCGATCAGGGCCGAGAAGATCAGGATCGGCATGTAGGCCTGCCAGTGGACGGAGGTGAAGAACTTGATGTAGATCCCGATCCCGATGCTCAGGAGAGCCCCGCAGACGGCTCCTCCGCCGTTGGCCCTGGTGCTGAACATGCCGAGGGCGAAGATCCCGACGATACCCCCCATCAGCAGTGACGAGATGATGGTCCAGGTGATCATGAGGGACTTGATGTTGAGCGTGGTGAGCCAGAGCGCGATGACCGTGGCCACGGCACCGGCGGCGTAGGAGCTGGTGCGCATGACGCTGAGGTTCTTGCTGTCGCTGGCCTTGGGATACCAGCGCTCGTAGAAGTCGACGGTGAAGATGGTGGCGACGCTGTTCATGCTGCTGGCGACGGTTGCCATCGCGCTGGCAAAGATGGCGGCGATGATGACGCCCACGAATCCGTGCGGAAGCTCCTGGGTCACGAAGAGCGGGACGATCTGGTCGATGCTGGAGACGGGGTCGAACTTCTCGGGGTGGGCGTGGAAGTAGGCAAAGATGGCGATGCCCATCACATTGACCAGGAGGCTGATGATCCAGCCGCAGGAGAAGGTCATCGCGGTCACCTTGCGCAGCTCGTTCTCCTTGGAGGCAAAGACACGCTGGATGATGGTCTGCTCGCCGGCCTGGTAGATCGTGTTCTGCAGAAACTGGTTGAGCAGCAGCACCCAGACGACCGGGAGGGCGAGATCCCATCCGGTGATGGCGAAGTCGAGCTTCTGATGGGTCACGCTGGTGTGGAGGAACTCGCCGAATCCTCCCGGCAACGCCGCGATGCAGAGCGCGATGATGGCGATGGGAGCCAATCCCTTGAGGATGCCCTGGAAGACCTCGGTCCAGATGACGGCCTCAAATCCTCCCATGCCCGTGTAGAGGGTGGTCAGCACGCCCATGATGAGAACGCTCCAGCGCACATCGAGGCCGGTGGTCGCGGCGATGGCGTAGGAGGGGAGGACAAGGACAACGGCGGCGCGGCCGAAGGTCTGGAAGATGATCTGAAGGAAGCTGGCGATGAGGCGAAGGGGGGTGTTGAAGCGCTTCTCCAGGTACTCGAAGGTGGAGGTGATCTCGAGCCGGCGCAGCAGGGGATAGGTGATGCGCGACTGGAAGAAGTAGACCGGAAGCAGGACGATGAGCGGGAAGAACCAGACGAGGTTGGTCGAGAAGCTCAGCGCGGGGATCGCCATGAAGCTGATGGCGCTGGCCGCGGTGGCGAAGATGCTGATGCCGGCGGCCCACCAGGGAACCTGCCTGTTGCCGAGGGCAAACTCGGCCGAGGACTCCTGCTTGCGGAAGCGGTATCCGATGTATCCGATGAGCACGAAGTAGATGCCGATCATGAGGTAATCGATCAGGGAGAGGCTTCGTGTGGTCCGCGGCGTGGTCACGCTGAGGGGCTCCCGTGAGCCGGTGCCGCCGAAGAGGAGCATCCCGCCGGCGGAGTCACGCGCGCAGGTTCCCCCGCGCAGGGTCGTGGAGGGACCCGCCTTGTTCCATGCGTCGGTGACGGCATGGTAGAGGAGCGTGGGGGTCTCCGTGCCCGCTGCAAGAACGAGAGGGGAGGATGCCACGGGTGAGGGATCCGCGGCGAAGAGGATGGTATGCGCCTGCCCCGATGGAATCACGGTGCCTCCGGCCAACGGAAGGGGAAGGTCCGATGCGCGGCGCCATCCCTTGCTTGTGGTCCCCTCGGCCGCCTTGAAGCGGTGCGTCCAGACCTCTTTGGTCGCCGTGAATGCCGCCCCGGAAGGGATGCGGCCGCCGATGACCTCGATGATGTCGTACTGTCCCGCGACCATGGGGAGGACCCTCCCGCTGCCGGGCAGCGGATCCAACTGCTTCCAACCGCCGGCCGGATCGGCAAGGTCGAGCACAAGGAAGTCGCGAAGTGCCTCGGGGAGTTTTCCGGCGGAGGCAGGGGAGGTGATGCCGCCGACCACGTAGAGCTTTTCTCCCAGGATCGCGGCCCCGGCTCCGAGGAGGGGACGGGGTAGCGGGGGAAGCTCCGAGGTGGTGAGACGGTCTCCGCTCCATGAAACCCGCGTGACCTTCGAGGTGGGACCCTTTGAAGTGAGGCCTCCCGCAAGGATGAGATCGGAACCATGCTGCGCCGTGGCGGCCCAGGCCCGGGCTTCGCCGTTCCCAAGGGGGAGGATTTTCCACGCGGGGCTTTTCGTGCCGTTGGTTCCGTTGCCGCCGGAGGCCGTGCCGATGGGAAGGATCTCGGCCTCGGCGACGACTTCTCCACGCCCATTGATGCCACCAAGGCGGACCAGTGCCTCTCCCAGGCGTCCCGCGGAAGCCCCCTGGAGGTTGGCCGACTCTCCGGCAGGGGCCGGAAGTGATGACTTGGCGATGGCGATCTGGGAGGAACCCGGGGAGGCGAGACTGGAAGAGGAGTCGCCCTCTCCCCGGGCTAGCGATGGAACCAGGAGAAGTGCTGCGGCCAGCAGTGGCGCCCGCATGGAGGAAATCAGGGAATGGTGGGTGTTCATGGGGAGATGGGCAAACCTAGGAGGGATGGGGGATCAATCAAGCCAAAGAGCAGGGGCAAGGGGTGAAGCGGGAGGCGTGCATGACGGCTCCGGAGTCATTCGTACCTGTTGACTTTATAGGTTCCGGAGGAGCCGGACTTGCGGGAGGAGGTTCCTGTTTTTTGCTCGGAACGGGATCCTTTTCCCTTGAGGCGGAACCTTCGCGAGTACCAGGGATGATCGGGAGTCGGCAGGACAAAGGCCGCCGCAGGGGTGGGGACATTACGTCCACCGCCGTCAAGATGCCTTCGTGCCATGATAAACTCGGTGGGCAACCAGTAGCTCCTGAGGTCGCGGGTGCCGGCCTGGTGGTTCACCCCGATCGAGAGATCCTTGTGGATTTCAAAATGAAGATGGGCGGGGTACATGCCGTGGTTGTTGCCGATCGTTCCCAGCAACTGACCCCGCCTGATCTGTTGGCCCTCGCGGACGGAGATCCTGTCCAAATGGGCATAGAGGGAATCCGCAAAGCGGAGTTGCCGTTGCTCGATCCAGGCGTGCCTGACGATGACGACGTTTCCCCAGGCCGCGTGAATATCCCTGGCAAGGACCACGAGGCCGGTTCCGATCGCATACACCGGCTTGCCCAGGCTGTTTTTGCTGCTCCCGTCGGTGACGAGCCAGTCCTCTCCCATGTGTCCCCCCGCACGGAATCCCCGCGATTTGTAATATCCCTCCCCGTTGGGAGGGGCCACCGGCAGATCGAATCCGTCCGCCGATTTGGTGATGCTCTGTCCCCGGGCAGGATGGATCGCCGCCCCTGAAAACAGGATAACCAAGGCAACAAGGGGATGGATTTTTGAAACGGGCACGGAAGCTTTCAAGGGTAGGAAAGCCTTCCGGCAGGCGCAACCCCGAGTTGTTCTCCCTCCTGTAATCTGATTGCACCCGGGGGCGCCTCATGATGAAGTGATGCACGTTTTTTTGCACCGCATCATGGCCACCATCCCAGCTCTCCTAGCCCTCGAAGACGGGCGTGTCTTTCACGGTTTCTCGATCGGTGCACCCGGCAATGCCACGGGGGAAATCTGCTTCAACACCTCGATGAGCGGCTATCAGGAGGTGCTGACCGATCCCTCCTACCGGGGGCAGATCGTCTCGATGACCTATCCCTTGATCGGCAACTACGGCACAAGCGGCGAGGATGGTGAAAGCGGCCTCCCTCAGGTCAGCGGTTTCGTCATCGAGGAGCTCTCCCGTCTGGAGAGCAATTGGCGCTCGGCGGAGGATCTTCCCTCCTACCTGAAACGCCACGGCATCCCCGCGATCGGCGGTATCGACACGCGCGCCCTGACCCGTCATCTCCGCACCCAGGGAGCGATGCGCGCCTGCCTCAGCACGGATGGAAGCGACGAGGCCTCCGCCATTGCGCGTGCCAAGGGTTCGCCGCGACTCGAGGAGATGGACCTCGTCGGTGAAGTGGCCACCAAGGAAGTCTACGAGTGGGATCCCGAGGGCAAAGAGAGCCGCCAGCTTGGCATCACCTTCAGGGAGCCGGCCGCCAAAGAGCCCCTTGTTGTCCTCTATGATTTCGGGGTGAAGAAAAATATCCTGCGCCTTCTCCGTGCCCATGGAGTCCGCGTGATGGTCGTCCCTCCCACGACCACCCCCGAGGCTGCCCTGGCCTTCAATCCCGACGGGATTTTCCTCTCCAATGGTCCCGGGGATCCGGCCGTGCTGACCACCGCGCATGAGACGGCGCGCCGTCTTGCCGAGGTGAAGCCGGTGTACGGAATCTGCCTTGGACACCAGATCCTTGCCCTGGCCTTTGGAGCCTCCACTTTCAAACTGAAATTCGGACATCGCGGAGCCAACCAACCCGTTCAGGATCTCCGCAATGGCCGCGTGCTGATCACCTCCCAGAACCACGGCTACGCGGTCAAAGAGGAAGGGCTGCCCACCGAATTGGAAATCACCCACCGTCACCTCAATGACGGGACCGTGGCAGGAATCAGACACCGCTCCAAAAAAGTGGGTTCAGTGCAATTCCATCCCGAGGCATCGCCCGGGCCGCATGACTCGGCTCCTTTCTTCGAGGAGTTTGTGAAAGTGCTCTTGAACTGAGTGTATCGGCGGTCTTGGGGCTCCCTCCCCTACCCGCTTGATTCCTCAGTTGCCGGCAACATCAATTTTCCCGCAAACCGCCACGCGGGAAAACGCACTGGGGTACTCTTTATCGAGCAGAAGGGAAACATCTCGCGCGGAGACGAGGAGGCGCAGAGAAAAAATGGGTGTAGGATCAAGCTGAATATCTCAGCCCCTCCGCGTCTCTGCGGGATAAAGAAGACTCAAAAAAGTTTTTAGTAAGACTTACCCCAGATCACGCGACAACGGCTTGGCTCACCCGAGAAAGGACACACTCCGGGCTCATCGGTGAACTCTCCTCCATCGGCCTCGGGAATGCAGCGGATCGTCACCTTGAGGTCCTCCTTGATCCTGGCCTCGATCTCGGGACTTCCGTTCCAGTGGGTGTAGGCGAAGCCTCCGTGGATCTCGGGCTTGGCGGGATTCTTCGGGGTGAAAAAGGCGTAGAACTCCTCCTTGGTGTCGATCCTGCGGGTGTGCTCCTTGCGGAAGGCAAGGGCGCGTTCAAGAAGGGCCTGCTGGATCTCCGCAAGGAGTTCCGGAACTCGTGCGGCCAGCGAATCGGCGGGAAGGAATTCCTTCTCCTTGGGTCCCTTGTCGCGGCGGGCCACGGCGGCGCTGCCTGACTCAAGGTCACGGGGACCGATCTCGATGCGCAGGGGCACTCCCTTCTTGATCCATTCCCAGGTCTTGTTGCCACCACCGATGTCACGGGAATCGATCTCCACACGGACCGGTTCGCCGGCATAAGTCGACGCCCTGAGGGCTGATGCAACTTCCTCGGCCTTGGCCAGGACGGCAGCACGGGTCTCTTCCTTGGGAGTGATGGGGATGATGACGACCTGTGAAGCGGCGATGCGGGGAGGCAGGATCGCGCCGTCATCGTCACCATGCGCCATGAGCAGGGTGCCTATGAGACGGGTGCTCACGCCCCAAGAGGTAGTCCACGCATGCTCCTCGGTGTTGTTGCGGGAGAGGAACTTGATATCGGAAGCCTTTGCGAAGTTCTGGCCGAGGAAGTGGGAGGTGCCGGCCTGGATCGCCTTGCGGTCCTGCACCATGGCCGCGATGCAATAGGTACGCACGGCCCCGGGAAAGCGTTCGCTCTCGGACTTCTCGCCC
>JACCDT010521982.1_pt1 | contig 14938 bp, 6 predicted proteins | sample 7446291 | NCBI WGS metagenome assembly JACCDT01 (sample SAMN15323446, study PRJNA562643) | freshwater metagenome | isolation source: river surface water | place: USA:Blue River Watershed | collected 2017-08-17
ACGAGGCGAAGGATCTCCTTTCGCTCTACGAGAAGACGCGCGCCGAGGGCTTCGGACGCGAGGTGAAGCGCCGCATCATCCTCGGCACCTACGTGCTCAGCAGCGGCTACTACGACGCCTACTACCTCCGCGCCCAGAAGGTTCGCACGCTGATCCGTCGCGACTTTGAGCAGGCCTTTGAAAAGGTCGACGCCATTATTTCCCCGACCTCTCCGGAAACGGCCTTCCGCCTCGGCGAGAAGACGGATGATCCGCTCAAGATGTACCTGGCCGACATCTTCACCATCGCGGCCAACCTCGCCGGCATCTGCGGACTGAGCCTCCCCTGCGGATTCTCCAACCGCGACGGCGTCGATCTCCCGGTGGGTCTCCAGCTTCTGGGCAAGCCCTTCGGCGAGAGCCGCCTGCTCCGCATTGGTCATGCCTACGAGCAGTCGACCGACTGGCACAAGCGCCATCCTGTGATTGGATAAACGGTCTCAAAGCCATTGTTCCTCGCCCCCAGACATGAAAAGCCGAATCTTCAACTCCCTCGTCACCTGCCTGTTCGCAGTCTTGAGTTTGCACACTGCCTCCGCCCTCGATCTCTATGTTTCCCCCTCGGGAAAAGATCAGAATGATGGATCCCAGTCCGCCCCGCTAGCCTCCCTGTCAGCTGCGAAAACAGCTGCCTCCAAGGTTGCCGGCAAGGACCCTGTCACCGTCCATGTGGCGGACGGCACCTATTACCTCCCCGAGCCGCTCGTCTTCACACCGCCCGATTCGGGTAGCACCGCGGCGCCCGTCATCTATGCGGCGGAAAAGGAGGGGGGCGCTATCCTGAGCGGAGGTTCCCTGCTTGATCTCACGTGGGAACCTTTCCGCGACGGGATCTTCAAGGCGGCCACGCCCTCCGGACTCAGGATCGACCAACTCTTCATCGACGGAAAGTGCCAGCGCATGGCGCGCTACCCCAACTATGACGCGGCCAAAAAAACCGACGCCTATCAGGGTTATGCCGCCGATGCCTTCTCCAAAGAACGCGCCGCGAAATGGGCCGACCCCACGGATGGCTACATCCACGCGATGCATTCGCAGCGCTGGGGCGGCTATCACTACAGGATCACCGGCAAGGACACCAACGGCGCGGTCACTTATGAAGGTGGCTGGCAGAACAACCGCCAGATGGGAATGCATCCCAAATTCCGCATGGTGGAGAACATTTTCGAGGAACTCGACGCCCCGGGGGAGTGGTTCCATGACCCTAAGACCGGAACGCTCTACTACATGCCCGAAGCGGGAACCGACCTCGCCAAAGCGAAGGTCGAGGTGGTCCGCCTGAAGCATCTTATCGAGTTCAGCGGAACAGAAGCCACCCCGGTCCACGACATCACGCTCCGCGGATTTCTCTTCCGTCACGCGGCCCGGACCTTCATGGAGACGAAGGAGCCCCTCCTGCGCTCCGACTGGACCATCTACCGCGGCGGTGCGCTCATGCTGACGGGTACCAAGGACATCAGGATTCTGGATTCCGAATTCGACCAACTCGGCGGCAATGCCCTTTTCGTGAACGGCTACAACCGGGGAACCCTCATCAAGGGATGCTACATCCATGACACCGGAGCCAGCGGCGTCTGCTTCGTCGGGCAGGCCTCCGCCGTCAGAAACCCCCTCTTCGAGTACAACAAGCAGCAGGATCCCGCCGGCATCGACAGGACTCCGGGCCCGGCTGACAACAACTATCCCGCCGATTGCACTGTCGAGGATTGCCTGATCCATGGCATCGGCCGTGTCGAACGTCAGCCTGCCGGCGTCCAGATCTCGATGGCACAGTCGATCACGGTGAAGGACTGCTCGATCTATGATTGCGCGCGCTCGGGCATCAACATCGGCGACGGCTGCTGGGGCGGACACCTCATCGAGGGATGCGATGTCTTCGACACGGTGCTCGAGACGCACGATCACGGGTCCTTCAACTCCTGGGGACGCGACCGCTACTGGACCGCTGACCGCAAGGCACCCGAGCAACCGGACCTCGCCTTTCTAGACGCAACCAAGATTACGGAGATCCGCAACTCGCGGTGGCGCTGCGACCATGGCTGGGACATCGATCTCGACGACGGCTCCACCAACTACGACATCCACGACAATCTGCTGCTGCACGGCGGCCTCAAGTTCCGGGAAGGGTATCGCCGACGCGCCTGGAACAATGTCCTGGTGAACGGATCCTTCCATCCCCATGTCTGGTACCTCAACAGCGGGGATGAGTTCTTCAACAACATCTTGATGGGACCGCATCAGGGAGTCGGCGTCCCCAAGAATGATGCGAAGGGCAAACTCATCGACAACAACCTCTTCTGGACGGGTAATCCCGCGGCTCAACGGAGATACACCAAGGCCGGCTGGGATCAGAACTCGGTCGAGGGCGACCCCCTCTTCATGGATCCGGCCAAGGGAGACTTCCGTGTGCAGGAAGGATCCCCTGCCCTGAAACTCGGGTTCAAAAACTTCCCGATGGACAGCTTCGGCGTCCGAAAACCCTTGCTCAAGGCCCTGGCCAAGACTCCGGAGATCCCATCCTTGGCGTCACGATCCCAGGGAGCTGCTCCCGCACAGGCAAACGCGCCCAAAGACGAATCCTGGATGTCCATGAAGATTCATGGCCTGGAGGGAGAGGAATTTTCTGCCTTTGGCACGGCCCAGGAGGAAGGTGGAGTTCAACTCACCGAGATTGCGGCGGGATCGCCGGGGGAGAAAGCCGGCCTCAAGGAGAATGATCTGATCCTCGCCGTGAACGATCGTCCCACCAAGGGGACGGCCGATTTCCTGAAGGTGGTTCGTGAAGCCGGCGATCAGACCCTCAAAATCCGCCTCGTCCGCAATCAGAAGCCTCTCGAAATCACGGTGACACCGGAGAAAAAGTCCCCTTGAGCTTCCCTCCCCGGTGGGGGGCATTCACGGCAGGGCAGGAGTTGGCAAAGTTTTTGCTTAGATTGGTTGAACTTTTTCGCCTCCAAGGGCGATGATGCGCACCAGTTTTACGATGGAACAAAAATACATCTCCGAAGGCTTCGCCAAGATCGACCAGGATCTCCACGAATTGATGACCTGTCTCGACGAGCTCCTCGAGGAGTTGGGCGAGAAGGAGGTCAAGAACCGCCTTCCCTGGATACGGGAAGACGCCCAGATCGAGGGCACCAAGGGACTGGAACAGGCCTATTCCATCGCCTTCCAGCTTCTCAACATCGTCGAGGCCAATGCCGCCGAACGGACGCGCCGCCTCAAGGAGATCAACCATGGACTCGCCTCCCAGCGCGGGCTTTGGGGAAACCAACTGGAGAGACTGGGAGAGAAGGGATGGACACCCGAGGAGATCGCCTCCTACCTCCCCTCGGTCCGCGTCGAGCCGGTCTTCACCGCCCATCCCACCGAGGCCAAGCGGGGAGCCGTCCTGGAACAGCACCGTCTCATCCAGCAATTGCTCTCCAAGGCGGATCGTCCCGACCTCACGCCGAGCGAACGGAGCGAGATCCGTCGCAAGATCAAGATCTGCCTCGAGCGACTCTGGAGAAGCGGGGAAATCTTCCTCGACCAGCCCGAGGTTGCCGACGAGCGCAGGGCCCTCATGTTCTACCTCAGGGACATTCTCCCCGCGACCGTGACCCAGCTCGACAACAGGCTGCGCTGGGCATGGAACGCGCAGAACTTCCCCATGAATCTCCTGGGCGATCCCTCGACGCGCCCCGTGATCCGCTTCGGCTCGTGGGTGGGAGGAGACCGGGACGGACACCCCTTCGTCACTGCCGAAGTGACGCGGGAAACGCTCCGGGAACATCGCCTTAACGCCCTGCTGGTGCTGCACCGCGAGTTCGACACGTTGGCCGCCGCCCTCCCCCTCTCGAGCCATTTCCAGAAGGCTTCCGAGACCCTTATCAAAAGGGTGGCCACCCTGAAAAAGGAACTTGGCCCTCTTGGCGATCAGATCGTCGCGCGTCATCCCGGCGAACCTTGGCGCCAGCTTGTTCTCCTGATGCAGGGGAGGCTGCCGCTCCAGATCGGCGCGGCTGACCGGGCCTGGATCAAAGAATCGGGCAATCGCTACTCGCGACCCGAGGAAATCGCCGAGGATCTTGCGATCCTCTCGGAGAGCCTCGAGGAGGTCGGGGCGGATCGCCTGATCCGCGAGACGATCTGGCCCGTGCAGCGCATTCTCGGGGTCTTCGGATTCCATCTCGTCGATCTCGACATCCGGCAAAACAGCGGCACTCACGACCTGGCGATGGCCCAGTTACTCAAGGCCGCCGGCATCCCCGACGGGGAAAACTTCCCGAACTGGGAAGAAACACGCCGACTGGAGTTCCTCCGCGCGGAACTGCGCTCCCCCCGCCCTTTCCTGGGGGCCGCCCAGCACACGGGACTCGGGAAGGAGGCCGATGCCGTCCTGAGTTGCTACGACGTTCTCCGTGAGCACATTCAGGAGCAGGGCCGCGACGGCATCGGCTCGCTCATCATCAGCATGACCCGCCAGCTCTCGGATCTGCTCGTGGTGGCCGTCCTGGCCCGCGAAGCAGGGCTGACCGAGTGGAAGGACGGGGTTCTCTCCTGCCAACTTCCCATCGTCCCCCTCTTCGAGACCCTGGACGATCTCGAACGCAGCCCGGGATTGATCCGCGAGTTCCTCGCCGAACCGGTGGCCGCCGCATCACTCGACCGGCGCCATGGCCAACTGCCGGTCCAGCAGATCATGATCGGCTACAGTGACAGCAACAAGGATTGCGGGATCATGGCGAGCCAATGGGGCCTCCATGTGGCCCAGGAAGCGATGACAAGGGTCGCTGCGGAGGCCGGAGTCGCCCTGAGATTCTTCCACGGACGCGGTGGCACGATCAGCCGCGGCGCGGGTCCGACCCATCTCTTCCTCGACGCGCTTCCCCCCGGCACCCTGCTGGGAGACCACCGCATGACGGAGCAAGGGGAGACCATCGCCCAGAAGTACGCGGATGTCGACACGGCCGACTACCATCTCGAACTCCTGCTCGCAGGCGTGACCGAGGCCTCGTTGGCAGGGCGACGCCCTGGGAAGCAGGATGGCAACGAGGCCAAAATCGCGGACTTTCTTGCCGAAACAAGCCGCAAGGCCTACCGCAACCTCATCGAAGCGGAGGGCTTCATCACCTTTTACGATCAGGCCACGCCGATCGACGCCCTGGAGGCTAGCCGTATCGGCTCGCGCCCGAAGCGTCGTTCCGGGCAGCGCAGCCTTGCCGACCTAAGGGCGATTCCCTGGGTCTTCAGCTGGAACCAGTGCCGTTACTACCTGCCGGGCTGGTTCGGGGTGGGCACCGCCCTGGAGGCGCTGGAAAAGAAAGAGCCAGATCTCTTCAAGGCCCTTGCCAAGAATCTCCGGGACTATCCTTTCCTGTATTATGTCCTCTCCAATGTGGAGACTAACATTGCCAGTGCCGATCTTGAGATCATGGAAGGTTATTCCACGTTAGTTTCCGACAAGAAGACCAGGGAAAAGATCTTCAAGATCATTTCGACGGACTTCAAAAAGACCCAGAAGCAACTCCGTAAGGTTTTTGGAGGCACCCTTGAGGAACGCCGCCCCCGCATGGGCAAGACCCTCCAACTCCGTGCCCGTGCCTTGGCGGTTCTCCACGAGGAGCAGATCAAAACATTGGCGGCTTGGAGAAAGAGCAGGCTCGATGACCCGGCCAAGGCCGAGGAACTCCTCCCCCGCGTTCTTCTCTCTATTAATGCTATTGCAAGTGGATTGAGAACAACTGGATAGTTTATTTATTACCATTATAAAGTAATCTGCATTCAGCACCACTCAGCCGTTTAGCCTGTGAATCTTGCCATCGTAGGAGGAGGCCCGGCGGGATTGAGAGCAGCAGAGATTGTTTCGCAGTCCGGGATATCCGTCACCCTCTATGAGGGAAAGCCCTCGGTCGGAAGGAAGTTCCTGGTCGCAGGTCACGGCGGCCTCAATCTCACCCATTCGGAGCCACTCGGCCCCTTCTCCAACCGCTATTCGGGATCATATCCAGATGGATTCTGGACATCCCTCTTAGAAGACTTTGGGAATGATGCCATCAGGGAGTGGGCCAGGGCTCTAGGCATCGAGACTTTTGTCGGGACAAGCGGGAGGGTCTTTCCCAAGGAATTCAAGGCAGCCCCCTTGCTCAGGGCGTGGTTGCGGAGGATTCGCAACCAAGGTGTCACCATTCACACCCGTTTTGAACTGCAGGGGTTATCACGAGCTGATGACCGTTTTCATGTTTCATTCCATACCAAGGATGGGTTGATGACAGAGCATTATGATGCCGTGGTGCTGGCATTGGGAGGAGCCTCTTGGCCGGAAACCGGATCGACCGCAGCATGGATACCCCTCCTCCAGGATCTCGGAGTCTCCGTGACACCCTTTGCCCCGGCTAACTGCGGATGGGATGTAAATTGGAATCCGGACATCCTGTCTATAATCGAGGGCTCTCCTCTGAAAAATCTGAAGGTTACGGCAGGAGAGAGATCCGTTCAGGGAGAACTAATGATTACCAAGAACGGCTTGGAGGGTGGTGCCCTTTACCAACTCGGAAGCACCCTCCGGAGCATACCGAACCCTCACATAATATTGGATCTAAAACCTACGTTTTCTCTCGAGGAATTATCCAACAGGTTAATCAATTCAAAGGGTAATAATATCATCAAATCGGCCGCAAAATCGTGGAAGCTTTCCCCCGCAGCGTCCCTCCTTCTTGCGGAATTCTCCCCCGCGAAGGCTCATGCCACCCCCCTGCTGCTGGCAGAACATGCCAAGGGGCTAGTGATCCCCCTCACCGGCCCTCGTCCCATTGCCGAGGCGATCTCCTCCGCAGGAGGGGTTCCCTTCACGGAGCTGAACGGGGATCTGATGGTTAAAAGCCTCCCCGGTCTTTTCTTAGCTGGCGAGATGCTGGACTGGGAGGGACCAACTGGCGGATACCTCTTGCAGGGGTGCTTTGCCACGGGAACAAGGGCTGCACAAGGAGCCCTCAGTTATCTGAACAGACATTCTTAAACCCATATTTTGCGATAAGGAGGCGGCGACAGGTCTGGATCGGTCACCCGGATGATGGCCCCTCGGATGGTTAAAACCGTTGAAGGGTTAAAACGTTACAACGTGCTGGCAGCAGACACTCATTTCACTCTCCGAGTCGTGCCATCTTCAGCAAACTTCTTGATGGCTCGCTCTGGAATCCAAGTTCAGGGGTTTCCGGTTCCACCTTGTAACCTTATAACGCTTCTAACCATTTTAACTCCCCTTTCGCCGGACCTTCGGGTTCCTATTGAAAGTTGGGGTTAAATTTCCTTGGCCAGCAACTCCGCCACCAAGGCCGTCCACCCGGTCTGGTGGGAGGATCCGAGGCCCTTCCCGCTGTCCCCGTGGAAGTATTCGTAGAAAAGAACCAGGTCCTTCCAGGCCGGATCGGAAGCGTACCGCTCCTCACCGCCGTTGATCGGACGATGGCCCGAGGCGTCGGGCAGGAAGAGGCTTGCCACGCGTTGCGAGAGCAGCTCGGCGGCCTTTCCGAGGGTGACCTTGTTTCCAGAACCTGTCGGGAACTCCACGCGGAAGCTCTCCCCGTAGAAGTGATCGTAGGTCTTGAGCGCCTGGATGATCATGTAGTTGATCGGCATCCAGACGGGGCCGCGCCAGTTGGAATTCCCGCCGAACATCGCGGTCCTCCCCTCCCCCGGCTCGTAGTCGACGGAATAGGATGTCCCGTTGACGGTGTAGGTGTAGGGGTGCTTGGCGTGGTATTTGGAGACGGAGCGGATCCCATGGGGTGAAAGGAATTCCTCCTCGTCGAACATGTAGCGCAGGATCCGCTCGAGTCGCTCACGTGGCGTGACGGTGAGCAGGTGATCGAGCTTCGCGTTGAAGAAATCGCCGTTCGTCTCCAGGAGATGACCAGCCAGTTCGGGACGGTTTTTCACGTACCAATCCATCCGGGAAGTGAACTGTGGGCTCATGGCCCGCTGGGCACCGCTCACGTAACTGGTGGCCAGCATCGGAATGAACCCCTCGATCGAGCGGATCTTGATCGGGACATCGCGGCCGTCGGGAAGGACAAGCATGTCGTAGTAGAAGCCATCCTCCTCGTTCCAGAGCCCGCTTCCCCCGAACTCGTTGATCGCCTCGATGATGCGGGCGAAGTGGGTGATGAACTTCGTCCCCATGTCCTGATAGACCGGATTCGACTCCGCCAGCGTCAGCGAGATCTGAAGCATGGTCATGCAGTAGAAGGCCATCCAGGAGGAGCCGTCGGCCTGCTTGAGCTTGCCCCCGGTCGGGAGTGGCTTGGACCTGTCGAAGACGGAGATGTTGTCGAAGCCGAGGAAGCCACCCTCGAAGAGATTGTTGCCGTCGCTGTCCTTCCTGTTGACCCACCAGGTGAAGTTGATGAGCAGCTTCTGGAAGACGCTCTCGAGGAAGGCGTCATCCTGACGCCCGGCGCTCCGCTCCTCACGGTAGAGTCTCAGGGCCGCCCAGGCGTGCACGGGGGGATTCACGTCCGAGAAGTTCCACTCGTAGGCGGGCATCTGCCCGTTCGGGTGGGTATACCACTCGCGCAGGAGAAGGATCAGCTGGCTCTTGGCAAAGACGGGATCGATCCGGGTGAAGGCGGCCGTATGGAAGGCGAGATCCCAGGTGCAGTAGTAGGGATACTCCCAGGTGTCGGGCATCGAGATGACGTCCCGGTTGAAGATGTTCCTCCAGTCCTGGTTGCGCAGGGCGTGCCCCGGAGGGGGTGCCGGTTCCGTGGAGTCCCCCTTCGCCCACTCGGTCTGCACGAGGTTGTAGAACTGCTTGCTCCAGAGAAGGCCCGCATAGGCCTGGCGGCAGACCAGCTTCTGCTGCGGGGAGAGGGAGGCCTTGATCGCCGATCCGTAGAAGGAGTCCGCCTCGGCGATGCGGTTGGCCATGATGTCGTTGAAGGCATCGTCGAAGGGCTCACCTGGCCACCCCCCCTTGGCCGTGAGGCGGAAGCGGAGCTGCACCGATCCTCCCGCGGGAACGGAGAGGTCGTAGCGGCCGGCGGCCTTGGTGCCGAAGTTGGCGGGATTCACCGCGTCCGACTTGCCGTGGATCACGGCGTCATGGAAGGCATCCTTCACATAGCGGTGCTTGGAAGGCGATCCGTAGAGACGCTGCGTGTTGGTCTCGTTGTCGGTGAAGAGGAAAAGCGGATGCTTCCCGTCGGGTCCCTTGTCGAGGGCGAACTCATACTCCCCCATGACGGCATGGGTGGCGGAGAGCATCCCGGGGCCGGCGATCGAGATGCGGGGCTCCTCGAGACACTCCTCGCTGATTTTACCCCAAGCCCAGGTGTTCCGGTACCAGAGCGTCGGCAAGAGGACGAGCGGGGCCGCTTCGGGTCCGTGATTGGTGACTGTCACCCGGATCAGGACATCCTTCACCGACTCCTTGGCATACTCCACCTGGACGTCGAAGTAGCGGTTCCCCTCAAAGACACCGGTATCGGTCAACTCGTACTCAGGCTGCTCCCGGTTGCGCCGCGCATTCTCCTCGACGAGTTTTGCATAGGGGAACTTCGCCTGCGGGTATTTGTAAAGCGCCTTGGCGTAGGAATGGGTCGGCGTGGCGTCGAGGTAATAGTAGAGCTCCTTGACGTCCTCGCCGTGGTTGCCCTGCGGGCCGCTCAGACCGAAGAGACGCTCCTTGAGGATCGGATCCTTGCCATTCCAGAGAGCCAGGGCGAAGCAGAGACGGCCGAAGCGGTCGCTGAGACCGAGCAGACCATCCTCACCCCATCGGTAGACGCGGCTGCGGGCCTGATCAAAGGGGAAGGAGGTCCAGACATCCCCGTTGGAGGAGTAATCCTCGCGAACTGTCCCCCACTGGCGCTCCGAGAGGTAGGTCCCCCAGAGTTTCCAGAAACGCTCCCTGCGGGCATCTTCCCCGATCCGGATCTCTTCGGAGGTGGGCGATTTCGGTTCGGGGAACATGGGTTATAAGGGGTCTTGTCTAGTGTTGCGATTTGCCTCCCGAGGCAAGGGCGGCGATCTGATCGGGCGGCAGGGCCCTGTTGAAGACCCTCACATCGCGGAGTTCGCCGACATACTTGGGGAGGCCCTTCTTGCCCTTGGCAGCCTTTTCGTTGAGCACGATCACGTCACTGACGGCGTCAAAAAGGTCCGTCACCGCTCCGAGGCGTCCCGCGGACGTCCTGTCGTTGCATCCATAGGTGGATACCTGCTCCTCTGCCTTGAGGATGCCGTTGATGTAAATGAGGGCCTTTCCATGGTCAAAGACGCAGGCGACATGGGTTTCCTTCCCAGCAGGATAGGAGGCATCGGCCTTCACACTCTTGTAGGTTTCCACACTGCCGATACGGAAGAGCACCCCCCCCTTGTCCGTCAACTGGATTGACCATCCGTCATTGCCTGTCTTGGGGGCACGGGCGATCGGGGAGGTGTTGGCAAGTTTTGCGGGCTTCATCACGAAGGTCACCGTGACCGCGTCCCCGGCACCGACATTGCGATCAAAGAAAAAGAATCTCCCGTCTCCCTTGAAGAGAAGCGGTTCCTTGAATCCATGGCTCCAGATAGGATCGGGAATGGCTTGATACGGGGTGACGAGGGGCTTCTCTCCCGGAAGCGGCGGTTTTTGGAAGCGGATATCGTCCACATCGAGCCACTGACCCGGACTTCCCTTGGAGGCCACCACAATGGTGACCTGGTGGGAGGTCACGGGAATCTTGGGAAGCGAGACGGGAGTCCACTCATCGGAAGCGGTGATCGGGATCTCCAGGGGGTCCCCGCCGTATCCGCTCACCGTGATGGCGGCCCTCTCCTGCCCGCCGGAGGAACGGACGGCGGCCGTCAGCTCATAGTCTCCGTTGCGCAGAAACTCGAGGGTCTGCCTGGTCGTCACCTCATAGGGCTCGGAATCATTTCCCTGACGGAGTTTGAAGTTTTGTCGGAAGGCCTTTCCTTCGGTGACCACGCCGCTTCCCGGAGGACGCGCTACCTGCTCCCAGGCAATCGGTTTGGTGCGGTCATACTTCTCAGCATTGTACTCGAAGTCGCCGTTGGGGAGGAGATTCACGCCGGGGTAATCCTTCCCGTAGTAGCGGAAGTATTGGAAGGTGGTGTCACCGACGGCCCCGTCATCAACCTTGCCGGTGCCGTTGAGCGCGGTGAGAAGGACCGTCTGCGCCGCGGTCAGCTCGTTCCATTCTGCCCGTGAGATTTTCTTCCCATTCTCATAGAAGATCACCCCCTCGGGAGTGAACTCGTAGCCCAGGAGATAGCCCCCGTCGGGCTGCAATCTCAACGGCTGATTGTCGCGAGAAGGCCAGGGGACATTGACGATGTAAAGATTGTGACATGCGAACGGCTGTTTGGAATCGATCTCATAGCCATCGATCTCGAAAAGATTGTTGTTCCCGCGGCAACCGCCGGCCTGCCAGAACGAGGAATGAACCCCCCGGGCCCCCATGAAAGGCTTGGAAAGGGTCTCATAGTAGCCATACCCGAACTGATGCTTGCTGATGACACCGCCGCCGGTGTTGCAAAGCTTGCCGTCAACCGTCTCCTGATAGGTCGCGATGTGAAGCTCGTTGTTGGAGACCGAGACATTCTGCTTCCGGTTCAGGCTGTTATTGAACATCGATCCCGCACGGAATCCCTCGCGGTATTTCCAGTCATTCGTGTTAAGGGAATCACCCTTGAACTCATCCTCGTAGAGAAGCTCGTAATCCTTGGATGGGGGTTCGGCTTTCAGCGGGAGGCAGTTGCAGGCAAGGATTCCCATCCCGAGGATCGGAAGCAGCGAGTGGAAGATTGAGCGACTCAGGGCGTGTTGCATGGATTGAAAAACGATTGAAGAAAAAGTAACCCAGTCCCGATCATCAGGGAAAGAAAGAGCGTTGATGGAGGGAATCTCGACTCTTCGGCAAGCGCGGGGTTGCCCTGCGGGCCGGTGGGACCAAAGAGGCATTCAGTGGATCGGAATCCTTGCCGTTCCAAAGTGCCAACCCCAAACAGAGTCTGGCAAAGAGGGTCCCATTCATGGGTTGGCAATGGTGCAATTTGTGGAGGAGAACTGGTCGTTGCTCTCTTTTACGGACACAGGCTTTTTCTCAAAAATCTGATAATGGATGCCATATACCTTTCGTTCTTTGGACGAACCTTTCCAATGGGCACGCGTGATAAGCACCAGAAAGGATATTCCCTCACCCTCCAGGGTGATCAGAACCGGCGACTTGTTTTTTCGGGCGGATTCATAATCAAGATCATTGAGACGGCAGGATGAAATCTCGCGATTCCCTGCCTGGAGAATCAGTTTCATGTCATCTCCGGAACTCCATTTGATCATCAGTTCCTCCCCTTTGGCATTGTTTCCAAGAAGGGTTTGGCTTGAAACAGTCCAACCATCATAAGGTGACTTCAAGTACCTGATGCATCCGTCAATCGGAATGGCGGTTCCTTCCGGCAAATCGTAGTCGTCTGCGCTGCGATCAGCATTCTCTTTGGACACATTGAGTTTCCGGAGCGCCGCATCGGCCAACTCCCATCTTGTGAGTTTGGGGTCCAGAGCGAGCGGTCCGGTCACCTTCTCAAGGGCGGTCAACCCAAAGTCCTCAACAACCATTGTAACGATGGAACGAATCTGATCATCGTCACGGGTTTTGGACTCAAGCAGGTGCTTGAGCCGATCCGACTGACTCCGCAGCGATAGGGTGCCGGCGCTGAAAGGCCCCAAGGCCGCCACCAAAGACAGGAGCGCCAGCAACAGAGGGACCAGAACAGGAGCCTGTTGTTGGCGAATCAAGAACAGGAATGCCGAAAGGGTCAGCCAGATGCCTGCGGCCAATGCGGAATATCGATCGAAGGTCACCCCGTATTCCCCGATGCGAACCGCAAGCGAGATAAAGAGGAGGCAACTACTGAAAAGGAAGGCCGGAGGATAGATCCGCGAGAACCAACGTGCCCAAGAAAGATGATCTCTCCACGGCAGGACAAGAAGCATGGCCAAGGTGCCGTAAGCTCCCAAGGAAAGCACCGGAGTGGCCACCATCCCATTGGGAAGCTTCCACTGGATGACGATCTTGGCGGCATAGGCGGCGAGAATTCCCATGAAAAGAAATCCGATCGGGATCAGCGCCCACTTGCAGAGACTCCCCCAGACTTTGAAGCCTGGGGTTTCAGCATGGAAATCCCCCCTCGCTGAAGGAAATAGGGCCAACGCCGTCACGGGACCGATCAACAATCCAACAAGGGAAAAAAGATCACCATGAAGATGACCCATCAACGATCCGTGACGTGCTTCCAAACCAAAGAGTTTTTCGATGCTGAGCAGTGCAAGCTGAAGACCTATTTCCACGATGCCGCTCATGATCACGGCGAGCACGAGTGCATTCAAAAAACCAACATTCACCCGCCACCAGTTGCTCCCTCCCTCTCTAGCAAAACCGGGAATCGTGCTGGCCACGCAAAAGGCCATGAGCACCAAAATCCAGAAACGGAACCAGAGCACACCAGCGTGCATAATGCCCGGAGGCAGTAGTTGAAAGATCCCCGCAATGGCGATGAGGGCTCCGGCATGCAGGATCAACCTTAAACGCGGATGGAGTTCTGTACCATAGACTGCCCCCACAAGGAGAGGCAGTCCGAAAAGCATCGTCAGGCACATCCTCGTGCATTGTTCGCCAACCGGGGTGGCCGAACTGTGGTGGGAAACAATCGATGCAGCCGTGGCGGTCAGCGCAGCCAAGATCGGCAAGGGAAATCGCCGAAGTTCCGAAAACCTTGAGAGCAAATTTCTAAAATCGAAGATTTTCATGTGATTTGATTAAGCACGATGCAACTTCATGACGATTTTATTCTGTCCGAGCAATCAGCCGCCTTGAGTCTCTTCCTGAGTCGATCAAGGGCAGACTGCGTCGCCGCCTGTTTGAAGGTGATCCGGTCGGTCAGGAGGTTCTCCCTCCAGGACTCGGTCTCCCTCCCCGCTTCGGCAAGCGCGAGCCAGACCGTGCCGACCGGCTTCTCCGGAGTGCCGCCGTCGGGACCGGCGATGCCGGTGGTGGAGAGGGCGTAGCGGGCGCCGCTCTTGGCAAGGGCTCCCTCGGCCATGGCACGCGCCACCTCCTCGCTGACGGCGCCGTGCCGCTCGATCAACCCTGCGGGAACACCAAGCAACGCGATCTTGGAGTCATTGCTATAGGTCACAAATCCCTCGACGAAGACCGACGAGGCTCCCGGGATGTCGGTGATCCTGTTCGCCAGAAGCCCTCCCGTGCACGACTCGGCCGTCGCCAGCGTCACTCCCCGGGCACGCAGGAGCGAGACCACGATCCGCTCCATCGACTCCTCCCCCTCGGAGACAAGGTGATCGCCCACGGCGGCAAGAACAAGGGGCTCCACCTCATCGAGCAGGGCTTTGGGTCCGATCAGGCGGAAGTCAACCTCGTTGGGGCGGGCGCAGTAACCCACCTCGATGTCACCGCGGGCCGACAAGGCCAGCCCCACCTTGGCTTCGAGTAGCGATTCCCCCATCCCTACCACCTTATAGATCCGGCATTCATCGTTGATCGCACCCTCAACCAGGGAGGCGAGCAGCGGCAGCACGTGGTTGCGGGCCATCGGCTGCAGTTCCCGCGGAGGCCCGGGCAGCAGGAAGATATGGGGCGTGGAGCCGGAGATGTTCTCCGTCGCGGGAAGATAGAGCCCCGGAGCCGTTCCGTTCTCGTTGGGGAGCACGACGGCACCCTCGGGGGCCATCGCCTGCAGCGCCATCCTCTCCTGGAAGGCAAAGCCCCTCCTTCGGCAACGCTCCTGGATCCGCTCCAGCGTCTCCGAATGGGGAATCATCGTCCGACCCAAAAGCTCCGCGACGATGTCCCGGGTGATGTCGTCGGTGGTAGGGCCAAGCCCGCCGGTGACG
>JACCDT010185334.1_pt1 | contig 14929 bp, 23 predicted proteins | sample 7446291 | NCBI WGS metagenome assembly JACCDT01 (sample SAMN15323446, study PRJNA562643) | freshwater metagenome | isolation source: river surface water | place: USA:Blue River Watershed | collected 2017-08-17
GGCGATGGAACGACGACGTCGACCTGGAGCGGCGCCTTAACGGAAGATGCTGATTTCAGGCGAACAACGGTACTTGATTTTGTCGCAATTTTCACATCGGCGTCAGGAACGACGGCGGGCGCAACATCTGCCAGCGTCACGTGGAGTTCGGAACTGGGTCCAGGGCGGATGTCGCTCGCAGCGATCAAGTCCGCTGCACCGGCTGCAGACACACTCACCAACCAGACCTTGCGGTTCATGTAGATGGTCGCGCTCGCTACGTTCACGGACTCAACGACATTCGCGGATTTCTCGTCGTCGCCGCAGTCGGCCTCCGTCAATGTGGGGAGCGCCACCTCCGACCGGCTGGTGTTCGTCTATCTGTTCAACGTCGATGGCAACAACACCGGCAAGTTCATCGATGCTGTCACTATCGGAGGCGTCACTGCAACAAAGGTTGATGACGCCTATTTCACTGCGGGTGATGGAGTTGGCGAGAGTGGTTGGTATTGGGCACTCGTTCCATCTGGAACATCGGCGACGCTGAGTGTCACATTCACGAGCACCCCGACCGGCAACGGCATGGTGGCGGTTGTCTACGGCGTCACGGGTGCGGATACCACGACGCCAGTGTCCGACGCCAATGCAGACGGAATGAACCTGGGCGATCCTTCCGCTGCAATTACCATCCCTGTTGATGGCGTCCTGCTTGCCGGCACTTCGAGCTATCGGGCGGGTGCGGTGTCCTTCAATGGCTGGACAAATGCAACGCCTGATCAGTCGGGTCTCGGCGGCACTCTGATCGCAAGTATCATCAATATGAGGACAGGGACCGGCCTGTCATCGACGCCGGGCTCTCCGACCGTCGTGGCCGACTGGAGTCATGCGAACAACTTCCTCTCGCTCGTCGCCATCCAGGCGGGCGCTCCGCCTTACAGCCTCCTGTTCAATCAGCAACTGAGATACTGAGATGCCGCTGTTCTCCAAGCGCGACCTTGAAGGCTACATCGAGATCGACCATCGCGAGTCGCCGGGCTTCGATCATCCGCTGCTCGGCAAGGGCATGCGCTTTCAGGGCTCGACCTACAAGTGTCCGTATTGCGAACGGCAGGTTGTCGTCAATCCGCTGCGCATGCGCGACCGGGAGTACTGCCGCAAGCTCGACCGCTACATCTGCGACGAATGCGGCGCGAAGCGCAAGATGGGCGTGGAGTTGAAGCCTTACGCGCAGATCGTCGAGGAATATCTGCAGAGCGTTCATCGCAACAGCGTGCGTCAGATCATTCTCGGCATCTAGGGCCGACCAGCAAAGATTAAAAGTCCGCAAGTTCCTGCGTAACCCTCGCGTGTGTTGCGGGGCCGTCTTCCTGTTGCCAACAGCCATGAAAGGATCACCGCAATGGCACGCCGCGTAGTTTCCATCACCACCATCACCCCGACCGCGACTGCGGACGCTACCAACCTTGTCGATGCGACCTACCCCTTCCTCCTGCAGGGCGGCTCGTCGACGCAGAAGTGCCTTGTGCACGAGATTGCCATCAACGGCCAGGCCGCCTCGTCGTCCTCGCCGACCTTCATGATCCTTGGCCGCGATTCGACCGTTGCCGCCACCAACTCGAACGGCACCGGCCAGAACGACGCCTCGCTGGATCACGCGACCGCGGCGCTGGCGGCGCCGGCGCTGACCGGCAACACCAACACCACCAAGCCGCAGCGTTCCTCGACGCTGAAACTGCTCAACTGCTCGCTCAACGCCTATGGCGGCTCGTTCTTCTGGCGCGCGAACAAGATGGACGAGGCCATCACCACGGTCGGCAATACCGCTTCGCTCGGCGAGGTCTCCCTGTCGGCCTTCACTGGCGGCACGCCCGGCGCGCTCGGTGCCCACATGATCTACGAGTCGCTGTAACCCATGCCGCTGAACTGGCACTGGCCGCAGGAACAGCCGTCTCCTGCGGCCGTCGACGTGGCGGCGATCGAGGCGGCGATCGCAGAGCGCAAGCCGCTCTGCCGGCAGTGCTTCAATCCGTACCAGCCGCATGAGTGGCCTGCAGGGTGGATGTTCGAATGCCGCTCTATCCTGATGCTGCCTGACGCGGAGCCTGATCCGATGCTCTGCGACGGTTGCTTCGAGTCCGTCGTCGGCTCCTTCAATCGGCAGGCGACCAACATCGGCACGAGCAACTGCATGCCGACCAACATTGCGCTGGCGCTGCTTCCGCAGGGGTAAATGGGACAGGTCGTAAGGGCGCCACTTTACGTTCCGAAGCCCGCCGAAACCACGCCTTGGCTGTTCCGGCCGGCGAGGGCGATTCCGCTCGTCCTCGTTCTGGCGCCTGCGTTCTTCATCGATGCGACGAAGCAGCTGCACCCGGCCGAACAACTCGGCTGGGTGCGCGGCTCGCAGCCGATGCCTTTGGTGCTGCAACTTCCGCCATCGGATGCAGCACCCTTCCGCAATGTCCGCTCATTCGATCACGTCCCTCAACCCGGATGGGTAAAGGGTGGCGGCGCCGTGCCGCCCGTCCTGCTGCAGATCCCTGCGCTGCCGATTACTGGCGCAAAGCAGACGCTGCAGTTCAACCACGTTCCGGAGCCGCCCTGGCGTGCGGTCCAGCTGCCGGTTCCGCTGGCGCTTGTGCTGGAGCCCGCGCCGGTCCTTCCGTTCGCGAACCCGCGGCGGTTCGACTACGCGCCGGAACATCCGAAGTTCAAGCAGCTGCCGTTCACGACGCCGCTTGCGACGGCGCCGGTGCTGCCGTTTGCCAATCCGCGGCGCTACGATCACGTCCCTCAGCCTGTGTGGCTCGGAACGCCGAAGCCGGTCCCGACTGTCATCACGCAACTGCCTGCGCTGCCGATTGTCGGCGCCAGGCAGACGCTGCAGTTCAATCACGTTCCGGAGCCGGTCTGGCAGGGCAAGCCTGTCCCGGTTTCGCTGCTCTATACGCTTGTCCCGCTGCTGGAACTGCCGTTCAAGAACCGGCCATGGCAGGGACCGATCGCGCCTCCCGACTGGGTCAAGGGCGGCGGCGCGATGCCGTTCGTCATCACGCAGATTCCGCAAGCCATCCCGCCGTTCACGGCGAAGGCAACGCGGCACTTCGAGTTCGTCCAGCCATCGTTCTGGCCCGGCAAGATCGGCACGCAGAAGGCCAGCCTCAATCTCGTTCTGGCGCCGAACCTTCCGGCGGTCCGCAACCCGCGGCTCGTCAAGGAACCTATCTATCTTTTGGAGATCGAGGCCTACAATCCTGACACGCTCACAGTCGAGACCAAGTATTACGCCACCCGAACCAAGACGACGCGGCCGGACGATACGCCGGACGAGGTCATCTACTGGGGCCGTATGGTCAATGCGGGTGAGATCAATCGTAAGATGTTCGACAACGGCGGCACCATTGGGGCGCCGTCGATCAACGCGGGTTACTTCGAACTCAACAACGCCGATGGCGCGCTGAACTATCTGCTCGACTACGGCATCGGCGGGCGTTCGTTCACACTGAAATGGCTGGAGGACTATGACGACTATGTGACCTCGGCAACGACCGTGTTTATCGGCGTGCTTAGGGGTATTGCGTCAGTCGATCGCAGGAAGTCGCTCCAGTTGCGGGTTCGCGACAAGATGGAGCTGTTGAACAAGCAGATCCAGACGACGCTCTATGGCGGTTCCACGACGGGATCGGGCGCGACCGCTGACGGCGATGCTACGCTGCTTAACGTGGCAAAGCCCAAGGCGTTCGGCAACGTCCTGAAGTTCACGCCGATTTGCGCCAACACGTTTGACCTGATCTACCAGGTCTCCGATGGTGCTGTGTCGCTGATCAACGTCTATGACGGGGGCGTGCAACTGTCGAATGACGGCAACTATGCGAGCCTCGCATTGCTGCAGGCCGCGACCATCACGGCTGGCAAGTTTGCGACTTGTCTTGCGGCAGGCTACTTCCGATTGGCGTCTGCGCCATCATTCCAGATTATTTCCGACGTGGAAGCGGAGTCCTCCACTTGGGCGGGCAATCAAGACCTGTACGAGCCGGGGCCGCTCGCCAAGCGCGTTCTCACATCAGCGGGATTCTCGACGGGAGAGATCGATTCCTCTTTCGATGATCTTATGACCGTCTCTGGCGCAGGTTCCTATCGCTGCGGCTATCTGGTGACGGACACCTCGACCACGATCATGGACGTCGTGAGCAAGATACTTGGCTCTGTTGGCGCCGCGATTACCTCGACCGCCGATGACAAGTTCGCCTGTGTGGTGCTCTCGACGCTGCCGCTGCCTGTCAATCTGTCGGCTGCACTTGCTCTGACGCTGCCGCCTGGCGCTCCCGTCGATACGTTCACGGCGGCCAACATCGGCAAGGACGCCTCGATCCAGCTATTCGCAACCCGCAGCGAGGAGGGCGACGGCACGCCGGTCTGGTGGATCAACCAGAACTATTCGCCTTATCCGACGACGCAAACGAGAGGCGATCTGGCGGGCTCGGTCAACGATGCGCAGGCGCTCGACCTTGCCAAGCCGTTCCGATCCACGGTCGAGTTTGACGCCGCTGTCAAGACCGCGCATCCACTCGCGCAGACCCTGACCTTCGATAGCCAACTGACCCGGTTGATCGGCGTCAATGCACAGGCGGCGCGTTGGCTCGTGCTCTACAAGGAGCGCCGAGATTATCTGATGCTGACGCTCTCGATGGAGCGCGTCGACGATGTCCAGGTTCTCGACCTCGGAGACGAGATCGCGCTCGATGGCGTGTTCGATTACAGCAACAAGAGCTTTTACATTGTCGGCCGTCGCGACGACTTCGCAAAGCGCCAGACGACGCTGCTGCTATTCGGGTGATGTCAGATGACGCTGGAGGTCGGCACCTCGATAACGGATACTGACGATGGGGCTGTCGGCGTGGTGCTCGAAATCGACCTGATGGAAGGTCGGGACACGCACCTCCCGATCGATCCCGTCGTCGTTGTGGAATGGCAGGGCGATTTCGCGCGGACGGAGCCATACTGGCAGAGTCAACTCCGATGGTCCGATGACCTCAACTGCTGGACCGTCTTCCATCACGGCATCGGTGCGCATCATTTGGTCGCACTCGGAATGTGACGAGGCAACATGGCTGAAGGCTTTCGGACCGTCGTCCTCAACGAGAACTATGCGGAAGCGGCGACAACGACGTTGTCTGGCGGCAGCTATTCCGGCTCGCTACCGATCACGCTGCTGCAGGACCGCGACACCAACGCGCTCGCTCGCACCACGAACGCGCTCACCACGTCAACGATTATCAAGGCCGATCTCGGCTCGGCGCAGATCATCGGTGGCATTGCGGTCTGTAACGGCAACTGGTCGCTGGACTCGACCTATCGCATCGAGATTTCTAACGACTCCGGCTTCTCGTCGCTGCTGTATGATTCCGGCTGGGTGGAGTTTCCTGGCTTCACGGTCGATCCAAGCGAGCTCGACCCATCTGATCCGGACTACGGCGACGGCGTTCTGCGCAATACGCTGTTGCCGGAGTTCCCGCTAAACCTCGTGCATGTGCTGGAAAGCGACATCACGGGGCGATATGTGCGGATCAGTTTTGACGACACGGCGAACGTCGACACCTATCTCGAATATGGCTACCTGTTCATCGGCCGCGCGTTTCGGCCATCGATCAATTACAGCGAGGACAACGGCTATACGCCTGCCGCCGATGTTAATGATGTCTTTGAATCGCTAGGGCTCACCCGCGTCTATTCAGAATATGGATCGAAGCGGATGTGGCAGGCACGCTTCCCAAGCCTTGCCACCAGCGAACTGTTTAGCTCGCTGACGCGCATGCTTGTGAAGTCGCGAACGTCGCGGCCTGTATTTGTGGTGATTGACCCGGCCGCTACGCTTCATATGCAATTGCTGTCGTTCCTGGCGACGATGCAAAAGGCTCCGGCCATTCAGCAGTTGCTGGTGGAGCGTGGTACGACGGCGTTCGAGTTTCGGGAATTGTAGATCGCGGCCAGCGTGTGGGCGACATCCTCAATCGCCTGCTGCGCCACGCCGATCTCTTCGCGAAGGCTGCTGCCCGGTGCCTCCAGCCAGTATAATTGAAGATGACGCTGATTGCGTGTGACGGCGACGGCCGAAAGTGTCGACTGTCCCTTGAGCATGGTGTGCCGTTCCGGCGTCGCGATCATGGAGGGGACACGTTCAGTCTTGATCTGGCCTGCAGTCGGGTCGAACAAAAATCCGTCGACCATCACGACCATATGGCCTTCCCATCCGCCATCATGCCGGAGGTGGCCGCTGTTCGTGAACTCGCCAATCTTCTCTGTTCCTATCGGCTTCCTGCTGGCGTCGAACTCGATGACAAAGAGAACGCAGCAGGACGTGCGGGCAGCGAAGCCGACCTGCTGGAGAAACCGGGCGCTGGCCCTCGCGCTGAATATGCAGCTTTTCCGCGAGATGCCTTTGATGATGCGCGGGTGCCGGTCCGCAACATCATGAAGGCCGCCAAGCACTTCAAAGGCGAGGCGCAGTGGAGCGCCAGGATCAGAGGTCAAAAGGAAGTCCAGCATGGGGCCAATATGACCGCGACGGTTGAATCAATGTCAACGGGAAAATGCGCCCAATGACGCGCCTTTTTACGCTGTTTTTTGCCGCTGCTTTTGCCTTCGCCTGCATCGCTGCTGCGGTGCTCTGGGCGCTTTTCTGAGTCCAATCAAGGAGACGGAGTCGATGACCATCCCGTTCGTCGGCAAGTGCTTTCCGAAAGCAACTGACTTCCTCGCCTATCTTGAGACCATTAAGTTTGGCTCGTGGACCCCGAAATTCATCACCATGCACCACACCGGAGGCCCAAGCCTCGCAACGTGGAAGACCTATGCCCACGGCACGCGCAAGGTTCCGATCACGGACGCGCGCTGGATGGCGAACCTCGCCGGCTACTACGGCAACGAACTGGGCTGGTCGGCGGGGCCGCATTTCTTTTTCACCCCGGATAATTTCTGCGTGCTGAGCCTGCCGGAAAAGCGCGGCGTGCATGCGGTCTCGTTCAACGCCACCAGCTGGGGCGTCGAGTGCGTTGGCGACTTCGATTCCGAGACCTTCACGCCGGATATCGCCAACCGCTACGCGGAAGGGCTGGCCTGCCTGCACCTGGCGCTCGGCATCTCGCCTGATCCGTTTGTCTTCAACACGCGCGGGCTGCACTTCCACCGCGACGATCCCAAGACCAAGAAAACCTGCCCCGGCAAGGGCGTCGATAAGCCCCGCATGATCGCGCTGGTCAAACACCACATGGCAAAGCTCGGCGATGGCGGCGCGCATGACGACGACGAGCCGCCGCCTGTGACGGTGCCCGCGCCGAAGCCAAGAATCGGCACGGTCAATGTCGCTGCGACCGACTATCTCTCCGTCCGCGACGAGCCGTCCGCCAAGTCGCCGGTCACGCGCATCCTCAAGCGTGGCGAGAAGGTGGAGATCCTCGGCGAGGCCCGCAACGGTCCGACGCTCTGGTATCGCATCGCCAGCGAGGACGGTGGCGACTATGTCGCTGCGTCCTATGTGACGGTCGCATGATCGACGACGACACGCCGGACGCGCGCTACCTTCGCGCCCGGCGCCGCGAGGCATGGCTTGTGCCGCTCGCGACCTTCCTGATCCTGACCGCCACCATCACCGGCATCGCGCTGTGGCTGGTTGGCGGCGACAGCCGCTGGCTGCTGCTCTGCGCCAGCCTTCTGCTTTTTCCGCGTCAGTAATCCGCCGCGCGACGGCATCGCGCTTTCTCGCATCATCGGAGAACCAACTATGAACTTCATCATGAGCAACTGGAAGACCAGCTTGACCGGGCTTGTCATCATCGCGCTCGGCGCTGCCAGCACCTTCCTCGGCATCAAGATCCCCGGCTTCAACATGGACTTTCTTGCGGCGCTGACCGCAGGCATTGGTCTCATCATCGCCAAGGACGGCAACGTCACTGGCGGCACCAGCCAGCAGTAACGTGATCAGCAGCGGCACGCTGGCGATCCTCGGCGTCGTCAGCGCCATTGCTGGTCTCATAGCCGGGGGCTTCAAACTGTGGTCGGCGTTCTATCGTGACAAGAAGGCGAGCGCGGACTTTCAGGCCGGGGTTGACAGCACCAAGGCCAAGCAAAATCAGGAGGCGGCCGATGCCGAACGTCGCGCGAGCGAGGCTGGGACCAACGCGACTCGCGGTCCTGAGCTTGACGACGCTCTCAAGTCTGGCAAGCAGCAGTTCTGACGTGCAGGCGATGGCCTGCACGCTGCAGCCGCCCGTGATCGTCAACCGCTGCCCGCCGTTGCGGCAATACACGCTGCAGCAGTCGATGGAGATCGGCCGGGCGCGGGCCGAGCTGCGTCTAAAGGAGCCGGAGAACATCCTGCTCCGCGTGACAGATGACGCCTTTGCGCTGCGCGAGCAGTGCCGCGCCATCGAGCGCAAGCAATAGGCGGGCCGCCGCGGCGCTTGCAACGTCGCGACGGCCCTGACCGCGATGAAGTGAGTTCTTCACCACGGCTGGGAATGATCCTAGCGAACGGCGGTAGCTGGGAGGTTAATGGAAATGCGGGAATGGATGCCTCTCGGGCTCGGCGTGCTCGGGTTCATCACGACGTGGGTGCTCGGCGCTTTCAAGCTCGGCCGCGCGGTCGAGCAGATGCGCGCTGGAGTCCGCGAGGAGATCGAGGAAGAACGCGAGAAGATCATCGCGAAGATCGAGACCATCGAGGCCCGTTTCGATGCCGAGCAGCTACGGCAGGATCATAATTTCGGAGAGGTAGGCGCAGCCATGCGACAGTACATCGCCGACGTTGAGAAGAAGATGCGCGAGATCGAGATTTACGGGCGCGACCACTACGTCATGAAGTCCGATTTCGAGAAGGCGATCGACCGCATCGGCGAAACCTTCCGGCTCGCGATTGCCGAACTAAAGGACGACATCCGGCACATCCTCCAGAAGCCGCCGGCGAACTAGCCCTTCCACAACGAAAGCATCACTGAATGATCCGTACCGTCACCTTGGCGGTGGCGGCGCTTGTCGCGCTGTCATCGCCCGTTGAAGCTCGTGCCGAGATCCTGCCCCATCCCGCCGGTTGCCCGTCGCGCGCGTTCTGCGGCTGCGGAGCGGCGGTTCGCGTGTTCGGCTCGCCGATCCGCTCGCTGTGGCTGGCGACCAACTGGCTGCGGTTTCCGCGCTCGGCTCCGGGGCCCGGCATGGTGGCGGTGCGGCGTGGGCATGTGTTCGTGCTTGAGCATGATCTGGGCAACGGCACTTGGCAGGTTTGGGATGCGAACTCGGGCGGACGGAAAACGAGGCGGCACGCGCGCTCGATCTCCGGTTATGTGATCGTCAATCCCCACGGCGGCGCGGCGTGACGACATGGTGGATAGCTCCCTTTATGGCGGGCGCAACGCTCGCCATGTTTGCGCTCGCTTGGACGGTCGGTCCATTCTGAAGGTGGTGGCGCTCGGCATCCTGTTCGGGCTCCTCGCCGGCCTGATGATCGGGCAGGCCAGCGCCGAGACCTGCATCGCATCTCAGTACGGCATCGGCGACGGCTACCATGGCGGCCCCGTGGCCTGCCGGGGCTACGGGCGCTTTAATACGCACGCCACGTCACCCTACACGGTGGCGCACAAGACGCGCCCCTGCGGCTCGCGCGTGACGATAACCAACCTTTCTAACGGCAAGAGCATCACGGCAGTTGTGACCGACCGCGGGCCGTTCATCAAGGGCCGCTGCGTCGATCTCGGCCGGGCTGGGGCAACCGCCATCGGAATGGGTGGGCTGGCAAGGGTGCGGGTGGAATGACCGAGGCCCTGACCTGGATGTCCACCGACCCCGGCAAATGGATCATGACCGGAGCCGTGCTGATCGGCATCGCGGCGGCCGCCCTGCTGGTCGAGTACCTGATCGAACGGAGAAAGTGAATGCTGATGCTGGCGATCATCGCAGCCCTTGCGTCGCTGTTCATCCTTGCCTGCCTCTGGGCCGGCGTTCGCGATAGATACGATCATGCGCGCTGGCAGGTCGAGCCGTATTACCCGCGCTATGGGGCAAGCAATCTGAGGGTGTTGCGATGGTGGCTGGGCGGTGCGCTGGCGGTTGTCCTGCTGCTCGCGTCGCAGGCCAGCGCCCGTGACCTCGACGGCCGCCATGCCGCCTCGCCGCTGAAGCCGTGGTTCGATAGCCTCAAGAGCGGCAAGGGCCCATGCTGCTCTGACGCCGACGGCTGGGCGCTGTCTGACGTGGATTGGGAGACCAAGGGAGGCCGTTACAGGGTCCGCGTCCCTGTGCAGTCATGGACGCCATCACGCGATCAGCCGGCCCCGCCGCCAAGCGTGGCTATGGTTTGGGTGGATGTCGAGGACGCTGCCGTTATCACCGAGCCGAACCGCGCCGGCCGGACGATGGTCTGGCCGCTGTGGGGAATCGGCGGCGTGACTATCCGTTGCTTCATGCCTGGCAGCATGACGTGACCATCCTGTTCAAAGCCATCCTATGGTGCATAGCGATGCCCATGGGGGTTGGTTGTTTATTCCTGCTCTGGTTTATATCGCAGGCTGCTGGGCCACAATAGCTCCCGCCGGCAGACCGGGTTATGTCTGCCTTCCTCCCTGGGACTTGGCCCCGCCATCTTCGGATGGTGGGGCTTTTTTCGTTGCGCTCGCTCAGGGGGAATGCAGAGGCGGCATAGAGGGGGGCAGGGTTCTGGAGCATTGCCCCTGCCAAGACCTGCTCTTATGGTCTCCGGTCGCTAGCGACCGCCCCCCTCAATGCCGCTCTTGGCTTATGAGTTAAGCGGCCAAGGCGGGCGGGAAATGTTTGTGCTCGACGCCATCCACCAAGCAGCCGCCATCCTTGCCGCGCAGGCCGCCGTTCTGCTTATGGTGGAAGGTGATGCCGTTGCGGACGCATTGATCCCGCAACGAGCGAACGGCATCCATGTCCAGTGGACGCCGACCTGGGCCGCTCTCGCCACCAGTTATAATCCAGTCCGGCCGAGCGTGTGGGCCGATGTTGATGGGTCCAAGTAGCGGCTCGGCTGAAATGCCGATCCACGGCGCATAAGCTCTGACGTGCTGTAGCTTCGGATAGTCCCGGTCCCATTCCTCCTGGTTGGCGATTGTCGCCATGATACCGGCGTGCTTCGGCCAGAAGCCGGAAGTCCACGCCAGCGGAACCATCTTCTTGACGTTGCCGATGCGTTTTGTGAGTAATATCCAGCGCAGGTTTGGAGTGGTCTCGATCAGTTTCCAGAGGTCGCTCCGCCACTCGTCCGGGGCCTCATTGTCAAACACGTCGGCGAGGCTGGCGCAGAACACCCGGAGCGGCTTCCCGGTCTCGGCGGCCTTCCTGTCCCACTTCAGCGGCTCTCCCCATGTCTTGGTTCGGCGGCGTGGGACGCCCGGTCCCCATCCGGCAACCCAACCGCGCCGGCTGTTGTCGCGCTCGGCGTAGCAATGGTCACATGCCGGAGAAACCTTCGTGCATCCGATCCACGGATTGAAGGTCGCATCGGTCCAAGAGATTGCCGATACCTCTGCCATTCGTCATTCTCCAAGCGCCGCCCCATGCGGCAGTTCACGTTTCCAATGACTGACCAGTCTCAACCAAATCAACGCCTAAGCAGAGCTACCCCTAGAGCGATGCTTGTTGCTCGTTTGCTCTCGCAATAGCCGCGGCAATCAGTTTTTGCTGCCGGATTATGTAGGTGTTTAAGGCAGCCCTGACAGCATAGGCAACTTGCACGAACTTGCAAGGTCTTCCGGGACGGAAGTGCTTGAAATCTCGGCATTTGCTTCGTTTTCCATAATAGACCACTGCCTCCGGCAGGGGAGATGCTTAATTCAAGAAGTGCCTGTCTTAGAGGGCTTTCTTGAATTGCTGGACTTCGGTTGTGTCAATGGTGTGCCAAACACCCGCTCGTTCAAAGTGATGTCCTCGATGGCGTGGGCGTAGGTTTCCATGAACAGGCGAATGTTCTTCCAGCCCCCGAGCCACGCCGCCGTCTTCGGGTCAACACCCTGCTGAAGCGTCGTCGTCGCGAAGCCGTGCCGGCCGCTGTGAGGCGTCATCCGCTTGAGACCAGCCCGCTTCACGGTCGCATCCCAGAGGTTATGGCAGTCGCCGCGCTTGCGGTAAAAGAACACGGGGCGGTTCGTCATGCGCGGGAGGTTTGCCAGCGCTGCTACCAGCCGCGGCGGCAGATGCACGAGGCGCTGCTCCCTGATCTTCGATTTCGGGATCAGCACCGTCCGCCGCGTCAAATCCACATGGTCCCACTGGACGGCCAGCGCTTCCGAGATACGGGCACCGGACGCGAATATGAAAAGCGCCAATGCCCCCAAGTGCGGGCTGGCGTGCTCGCAAAACTTATCGACCCATTCCAGGGTGAACGGCGGTTTGATCTTCTTTTCGGTCTTGAAGCGCCTCACCCGCAATGGCGGGCACAGCTCCGCCTCGGCAGCGTTGTTGATGATCGCTTGGCAGGGGACAATCGCCTGACGATTGCGCGTGGCATTGGACGCTGACGGGTAAAGCGCCATCGCCATCTGTCGGATCGAGCTCGGGGTGATCTCCCGCACCAAGGTGTCCTTCCAATAGTCCTCGATGCGATCGAGGAACCTAACCGTCTTGCCGGCCGCGCGATACATCAGCGCGGCCTGTGAGAACGTCAGGACCGCTTGAGGTCCATCGAAATTACATTTCCACTCGCGGGTCTCGATCTCGGCGGCCTGTCGCGCCGCAATGGCTTGGTCCGCTGTTTTACAACATGCTTATCCGGTTGACGCACACAGCTCTAGGGGTAGTAGGTAGATGAGCGGGCGGATTTTGACGGGCGATGTGACGGAAATGCGCTGGTGCGTGTCGCACCGCGCTGATCCCGTCGCCGCGCGTCTCGCTGATCGCCACTACAATCGGCAGAAAATCGGGTCGCCTCAATTTGCGCCAACGGGCAGCTGCGCCGTTTTCCTGACCGACTGCGCCCGCGCCTTCTGGATCACATCGGCGCCGCTCGCCGAATGGGTCAAGCACGCATGGGCCGGCGCCTGGGTATGCTCTGCCTTCCGCAGCGAAGGCGCTGGGCGCGCTTCCGAATTGATCCGGCAGGCAGTGGCGGCCACGCGGGCGCACTACGGGGAGCCCCCTGCGCTCGGGATGGTGACCTTTATCGACCGCGCCAAGGTCAAGCCGACGATGGTTCGCGGTGAGGCCGTGTGGGGATGGACGTACATCAAGGCTGGATTCGTGCCGTGCGGCGAGACGAAGGGCGGGTTGCTCGCGTTCCAACTGATGCCCGCCGACATGCCGAGCGCGCGCCCGGCAAGAGCCAGAAGTACCCATGGAATGCCACTTTTCGATCAAGTGAGGCATGACACAACATCTAGTAGAGAGACGCGATTGTGTGCGTCAACCGGATAAGCATATTTTACAAGATCCTCGTATCCGCCGGCCGGCAACCGTCCCGCGGTAGTGCCAGACCTTGCCGCGGCGATAGAGCTTGAGGGGCATCGGGTCGCCTCCAGGAGGGCTTGAACGTCATCAGGCAGCAGGGTCATACGATTGCCCAAAATCCGGCACGCGCCAAGTTCCCTTGCCTTGTCACGCACACGTCTTTCAGACCAGCCATAGCGCCTGGCGAACTCGGCGGGGGTGATGCTCTCTGGCAAGTTCATGGCGACCAATTTACTCCGATTTGCCTGTTCTTCCAAATTCCAGAAACCAACTCACTGACTGAACGCACACAATAAAAACAAAGGCGTAGCGTTCAGGGACCGGATTTATTTTCGGCTTCGGGAGTGCTCACGCCTTTATCTTTCCGATCTCGTCAGGGGTTTCCAGCGTAATCAGCCGCCTGCGGCTTCAGGTTGCATCGTTGCGTTCTTTTGTGACTGACGGGCCGTCTTGCCGAGGGAGCGCGGGCACGGGTGCCCTGAATTTCAGCGGACCGGCGCGCAGGTTGGCGCGGTACATTTCGATCCGTTCTGGCAGATCGTTTCCGTGCTCGCTGGTCTCCGCATCTTCCTCAAGGAAGCATTCCTCGCAGAGCGTGAATGCGCGGTTCGGGGAATAGATGCCGCTCTCGCCCAAGCAATCCCTGTCAGGGTCAACAGCGACGCGACAACGAGCGCACATGCTGCCCATAGCGTAGTGGATCATGGCTTGCTGCTTTCCTGCAAAGAGATTGCGGCGGCCCGGCCCGTCAGAACGAGCCACGCGGACTGAATCCGGTCTCGGAAATAGCCGTAGGGGTTAGGGTCCGTGCCCTTCGCGAGCAATTCAAGTCGGCTGGCCGCGTTGTGCAGCACGCAGCATTGAATGTGATAGCCGAGCCGCGTCCGCTGATCGAGACCGGCGCTGGCGCGGCACATCCAGATCAGGTCTTCGTTCGACATCTGATTGGACAGTCGGTCACGCACCGCGTGCATCTTCCTGACCATGGCTGGATCAGCGCTGTCATCGACGCCGGCCTTCCAGGGCCCGGGGTCCGGTGTATCCTTGCAGCAGCAGACAGGAGGCATTAGATTTCCTCCACACTTGTCGGCTTGCCCATCAAGGTGATGTTCAATGCCCCGGCCTTCATCTGCTCCAAGATGCTATCGCAAAGGCTCGTGGCCTGCGCTCTCGTGCCGGCGACAAAGATCACCCGGACTTCATTTCCGTGCTGCTCAACGCGCGCTTGGTTGCCAAAATTTGGGTGAGTAAATCCGCGGTCGGTGCTCATGGGGTGTCCTTTGAGTGTTGCCTTTGGAGAGGGACTGCACATTGCACTGATGTGGCAGCGAACGCTAAACGCGGGTCTCCGAGCTTGCAGGCATCCGACATCAGCCATTCGCAGTTGAAGCAATGCTTTGGCCTGTCAAAGGCCCGGCGGGTAAATTCTCGCTTGCATCCTTCACAGCGGAAATCTTTCCACGGCGCTGTCCTCATGGCTTGCTGCTTTCCTGTGAGA
>JACCDT010800281.1_pt1 | contig 14929 bp, 16 predicted proteins | sample 7446291 | NCBI WGS metagenome assembly JACCDT01 (sample SAMN15323446, study PRJNA562643) | freshwater metagenome | isolation source: river surface water | place: USA:Blue River Watershed | collected 2017-08-17
ACATCTGCGTTGGAGGCTTCTTTGCAGGGTTGGTGTTCGCCAGCATGATGGTGTCGATTCCCATGATTTTGGATCGTGACACAGATGCCATCACCGCGTGTATCACCAGCATGCGTGTGTTTGTGGAATACACAGCGGTGTCTGTCGTGTGGGGTGCACTCATCATTGTGCTGGTTGTGCTGGCCATTTTGCCCTCGGCCGCAGGCCTGCTTGTCGTAGGACCTTGGCTTGGCTTTGCCAGCTGGCACGCTTACCGCGGTGCTGTACGTGTAACCCCCGCGGCAGCTGAAGCTGCCTGAGGTTTTAAACGCCCACTTGCTGACACAAAGCCTGCGCCAGATGGCGCAGTGTGTCGGGATGGCGATTGGCCGCAATGCACGGCGTGGCTTCAGCACCTTGCGTGAAGTTACGCACCATCGACGCTGCATAGGTTGGGTCGTAGTGCAACACCAACAAGTCACGCACCACTTGGTCGATGTGGCCCGCGTGAATTTGTTCTTTCCAGCCCTCGACTACGGTTTTGCCGCGAATGGCCACCAGCGCATCTAAGCGGTGACCAAACAAGTCTTGGTCATCCACGAAAAATTTGTAGTCTTCCATCAGCAAGGCCACGCGTTCATCCAAACTCAATTGCAATTCAAAGCATGGGCTGTCGCGCATGGCCAGCATGAGTGATTCAGGGATGGACAGGTTACCCACCTTGCGGCTTTCAGACTCCACAAACACCGGACGCGCTGGGTCAAAGCTGGGCAAGGCTTGCCACACCAACGTGTCAAAACGCTTTTGGCTGGGCTGCGGTTGGCCGGGAATGTGGCCCAGTACCGAGCTGCGATGAGACGCGAGGTCTTCTAGGTCCAGCACTTGCGCGCCTTCGGCAGCCAGTGCATAAAGTAAACGTGTTTTGCCAGAGCCCGTGGGGCCTGATATGACCTTGAACTGCAGTGGGGCCACGCGCCTTGGGATATCTTCCACCATGGCGGCACGAAATGCTTTGTAGCCGCCTTCGATCAAGTTCACTTTGAAGCCAATTTGCCCTAGCACCAGCGACAGTGAGCCGCTGCGCTTGCCGCCACGCCAGCAGTAAATCAGCGGCTGCCAGTTCTTGGGTAACTCCAGCACCTCGCGCTGGATGTGGCGAGCAATGTTGGCCGCCACCATAGCTGCACCATGCTTTTGAGCTTCAAACGCGCCTTGCTGCTTGTACATGGTGCCCACGAAGATGCGTTCTTCGTTGTTGAGCGAAGGCCAGTTGACAGCATGGGGCAGATGGTCGAGCGCGTATTCGCCCTCGCTGCGTGCGTCGATGATGGTGCTGAAGCCGCCGGGCGTGCCCAGTGGAATAGCCATGCGGCTAAGCGCGTCTTGCGCTGAAATAAAGGTAACGCTCACGGTTTATAAATTCTTTTTAATTTCTGGCCACACATTGGCTAGCATGCGCGGGTGCGCCTCGGCTTTGGGGTGGATGCGGTCGGGTTGAAACTGAGCGGTGGCATCGGGCGCATCAGCAATGCCTTTGAGGAAAAACGGGACTAAGCCTGTGCGGTACTTCTTAGCAAGGTTGACAAACATCACCGAGAACTTGGCGCTGTAGTCGGGCCCGTAGTTAGGCGGTATTTGCATGCCCACCAGCACCACGCGTGCATTGACGGCGCGGCAAGCTTGAATCATGGCTTCGAGGTTGTTTTGTGTGCTGTTGAGGTCGAGGCCACGCAAGGCATCGTTGCCGCCAAGCTCAATCACGACTTGCACGGGGCGCACTTGGTCGAGCATGGCGGGTAGGCGAGAGCGGCCACCCGCAGTGGTGTCGCCGCTGATGCTGGCATTGACAACTCGCACATCGGGGCGCTCGGCTTGCAGCTTGTCTGCCAGCAGCGCCACCCAGCCTTTGCCGCGAGGGATGCCGTACTCGGCGCTGAGCGAGTCGCCCAACACCAAGATAGTGGCCGCAGGCACAGTGCCCGGCGCGGGGGCAGAGCCTGGCGGTGGCACATTGTTTTGTGCTGGCTGGCCACGGCGGCGGTGAGGGCCGGTGGAGGTGATTTCGCCCTCCATGCCTTGACCTGTGGACGTGATGACGCTTTGTTGGGCCGAGGCTTGGCTCGCGCCCAAAGCCCCCAGCAAAGCAGCACCTAGTGCGCCCAAGTTAAAGTCACGTCTCAACAACCCATTGCGCTTCATGACCCAGCCTTCATTTGAAAAATCATCCACATCGCCTTTGATGGTCGTTTCACACTTGTCGAAATCAGTGCAAGACGCCAGCGGTAGCCTGCACATTCTCCGCGATATCGACTTCCACCTAGCATCCCAGCAATCCTTGGCCATTGTGGGCGCTTCGGGCTCCGGAAAAAGCACCCTGCTGTCCATCATGGCGGGGTTGGATACGCCCACGCAGGGCACGGTCTGGCTGGGTGGCGTGGACATGTTTGTGATGGATGAAGACGCCCGCGCCGCAGTGCGCGCCCGCCAAGTGGGCTTTGTGTTTCAAAGCTTTCAGCTCTTGGGCAATATGACTGCGCTGGAAAACGTCATGCTGCCGCTAGAGCTGGCCGGTTTGCCCAACCCCCGTGCGGCTGCCAAAGACATGCTGGTGCGCGTGGGCTTGGGTGAGCGACTAGGCCACTATCCCAAAGTGCTGTCTGGTGGTGAACAGCAACGTGTGGCCTTGGCCCGTGCCTTTGTGGTCAAGCCCGCGCTCTTGTTGGCTGATGAGCCAACAGGTAGCCTAGACCACGCGAGTGGCGAACGCATCATGGATTTGATGTTTGAACTCAACAAGGAACTGGGCACCACGCTGGTGTTGGTCACGCATGATTTGAAGCTGGCCGCCAGGTGCGATCAGGCCATCACGATTGAAGCAGGGCAGGTCAAGGGATAATCAGGGCATATGTCTTCAGCCCCTAAAGTTCTCTTCGGCTTTCACGCCGTTGGCGTGCGCGTTAAAACAGCGCCGCAATCCATCATTGAAATCTACTTTGACCCCACGCGCCGTGATGCACGTATGCGTCAATTCATCGAGCGCGCCACCGAATCCGGCGTGCGTTTGATCGAGGCCGATGGCCCACGTTTGGCCAAGCTCTCGGGTGGTCACGGCCACCAAGGTGTGGCGGCGCGTGTGAGCGAAATTAAGCAAGTGCATTCCTTGGATGAACTGCTCGAAGGCATTGAAAAAATCGAAGCCCCTTTGATCTTGGTGCTCGACGGTGTGACCGACCCGCACAACCTCGGTGCGTGTTTGCGCGTGGCCGATGGTGCGGGTGCGCATGCGGTGATTGCCCCCAAAGACCATGCGGTGGGAATCAACGCTACGGTGGCCAAAGTGGCCAGCGGCGCAGCCGAGACAGTGCCTTATTTCATGGTGACCAACTTGGCGCGTACTTTGAACGAACTCAAAGAACGCAACATTTGGATCATCGGCACGAGTGACGATGCGCCCAAAACTTTGTATCAAGTCGACCTCAAAGGTGCGACGGCGTTGGTGCTGGGTGCCGAGGGTGATGGCATGCGTCAGCTCACGCGCAAGACGTGTGATGAGCTCATCAGCATTCCGATGTGTGGTGGGGTGGAGAGCTTGAACGTGTCTGTGGCCAGTGGTGTTTGCTTGTACGAAGCACGTCGTCAACGGACTGTTTCTTAATTTCGGCTGGGCTCGCTTCGTCGGTTAGGCATTGGCCGCTGCATCATGCTGGGGTACCAGAAATCCTGGCGGCCAATACCTAACCGACGAAGACTGCGGCTTGCATTTTTTAGATCCAGCGTAGTGCGCCCAGCAGTGCGCCAAAACCAAGTAGCACCAGCATGTGGGTTTTGGTTTTCCATACGATGAGTGTGGTGGCAGCGGTAAGAGCCCATAGAGGCCAATCACGCGCAGGGTTTTCGTGGTTCCCTGTCAGCAGCCAACCTGTGGCAATGAGCAATGCAATGACGATGGGGGCCATGCCGCTTTTAAAGGCTTTGACGGCCAACATCTCGCGGTTGCGGTGTGCCCATTGGGTAGCCACAAAGGTGAGGGTGCACGATGGGATCATGATGCCCACCATGGTGATCAGTACGCCCCATAGGGCCATTGCCACAGCAGGCCAGCCAGCGCCTAACCCGCCAGCCGCATTGAGGCCGACATACCAACCGATGAGGGCGATGTACATGACATTGGGGCCAGGTGCGCCTTGTGCCAAAGCGATGGAGGAGGTGAATTGCGCTTCACTGAGCCACTGCGTCTCATCGACCAAATAGCGATGGATGTCAGGTGCGGTGGTGATCGCGCCACCTACCGCCAATAGCGAGAGCGAGATGAAATGTAAAAACAACGAACCCCAATCGGCCAGTGAGAGTGCAATGCTCATGGCTGTGGTGCGTTTCGTGTTTGGATGCAGTGCGCTGCCCAGATGCAGCTTAGTGGGCCGAGTGTGAGCAGCACCCATGCCAAAGGCAAACGCAACAAGGCGATGCCGATGAAGCTCAGACTACCGAGTGCAATGCAGCTCAGCATGCCTAAGGGGTTGTTGTTAAGCGCGCCCATGAGCTTGATACCAAGTGCCGCGATCAAGCCCGCGGACACAGCGCCTAAGCCGCGCAACATGCCTTGGGCTGTCGGTGTATCGGCCACGCCTGCAACGGCGGCAGCCAAAAGTAAGACCAATACTGTGGGAGCTAAGAGCAAACCACTCAATGCGGCCAATGCGCCCGCAATACCAAAGTGCCGACCGCCAATCATCAATGAGAGGTTGACCACATTCGGGCCCGGCAAGATTTGCGCAACCGCCCAATCCTCTACAAATTCATCAAGCGTGAGCCATCGCTTTTTGTCCACCAATTCGCGTTGCACCACGGCCAACACACCACCAAAACCTTGTAAGGCTAGCACGGTGAACGACACAAACAAATCAGTTTTGTTTTGAGGCGCGTTAGGTGCATCGTGGTGTGCTGTAGTCATAGTGTCAAGCCACCAGCCACTTCAATCACCGTACCGTTGATGTAAGCGGCTTCGTCGCTGGCCAAGAACGCATACACATTGGCAATGTCTTCTGGCTTACCTATGCGCTTAAGCGGCACGCGGTCTTGCATTTCGTGAATCACCTTCTCAGGGATGGTGTTGAGGATTGGCGTGGCAATGAAACCGGGAGCCACTGCATTCACGCGAATGCCTTTGGGCCCTAGCTCGCGGCTCCAGGTTTTGGTGAAACCAATCACCCCAAACTTGGTGGCCGCGTAATTGGTTTGACCATAGTTGCCATAGATTCCCACGACGGACGAGGCATTCAAAATTACACCGCTGCCTTGGGCCACCATGGCGTCGGTCACCGCTTGTGCGCAATGGAACACGCCGCGCAGGTTGACATCTATCACACGGTCAAACTGCTCGAGCGTCATTTTTTGCAAGCGGGCATCTTGCGTGATGCCAGCGTTATTGACCAAAACATCGATACGACCGTATTTGTCAAGCACGGCTTTGACGGTTGCATCCACCATCTCGCGTTGCGTCACATCCACCACAAAACCCATTGCCTCAGCGCCAATGGCAAGGCATTGTTTGACCGCTTCGTCGACAGCCGCTTGCTTCACGTCACACACGATGACGATGGCGCCTTCTTGTGCAAATTTGATAGCGGTTGCTAAGCCTATGCCTTGTGCGGCGCCGGTGATGAGGCTGACTTTGTCTTTGAGTCGCATGTTTTGCAAGTTAGTTTGTTGGTTCATACGGTTGAGTTTACGCATCTGCTTTGCCCAAGCGGAGCAATGAGCACAATTTAGGAAGGTGATCAGGTTTCTAGGGTAAATCTCTAGGCACCCCATTGATTAATTAATGAATAATTAATTCACTCAAGAGGTCCCTTGAGCTACTTAAACGTAAGAACAGAGAGACAAAACTATGAAACTAAATCAATTCGTATTGGCTGGTATGGCTGCAGTGTCCATGTCCGTGGCGATGGCTGGTGAGGTGGAAGTGCTTCACTACTGGACATCTGGCGGCGAAGCCAAGTCCGCTGCTGAACTTAAAAAAATCATGTCTGACAAAGGTCACGCATGGAAAGACTTTGCAGTTGCGGGCGGCGGCGGTGACAACGCGATGACGGTGTTGAAGAGCCGTGTCGTCTCTGGTAACCCTCCTTCAGCCGCACAAATCAAAGGTCCTGCGATTCAAGAATGGGCAAAAGAAGGCGTCTTGGCTAATTTGGACGGCGTTGCCAAAGCAGAAAAGTGGGACAGCTTGTTGCCTCAAGTTGTGGCCAACGTCATGAAATACAAAGGCAGCTACGTGGCAGCCCCAGTTAATGTGCACCGCGTGAACTGGGTCTGGGCAAGTCCTGAGGTGCTGCAAAAGTCTGGCGTTGCAAAAATGCCCGCCAACTACGACGAGTTCTTCGCAGCGGCTGACAAGATCAAAAAAGCAGGCTTCATTGCCGTGGCTCACGGTGGTCAAAACTGGCAAGACTTCACCACGTTTGAGTCTGTGGTGTTGGGTGTGGGCGGTGCCAAGTTTTACCAAGATGCCTTGGTCAAACTTGACCCCAAAGCCTTGAACAGCCCGACCATGAAAAAGTCGCTGGAGACGTTCCGCAAAATCAAGGGTTACACAGACGCAGCCTCTCCCGGCCGCGATTGGAACTTGGCTACAGCGATGGTCATGCAAGGCAAGGCAGGCTTCCAGTTCATGGGTGACTGGGCCAAAGGCGAATTCGTTGCAGCTGGCAAAAAACCAGGCAAAGACTTCTTGTGTGCAGCTGCACCAGGCACAGCCAATGCGTACACCTTCAATGTGGACTCCTTTGCAATGTTCAAACTCAAAGACGCAGGCGCTCAAAAAGCCCAGGGCGATTTGGCTGCTGCCATCATGAGCACAGACTTCCAAGAAGTGTTTAACCTTAACAAGGGCTCTATCCCTGTGCGTTTGAACATGTCGATGGCCAAGTTTGACGATTGCGCCAAGCTCTCGAGCAAAGACTTTGTGGACACCGCCAAGACGGGTGGTTTGGTTCCTTCAGTAGCCCACGGCATGGCGATTTCGCCAGCCACCGAAGGTGCAATCAAAGATTTGGTCAGTCAATTCTGGAACGACGACAAGATCAGCGTTGACGAAGGTCAAAAGCGTCTTGTTGCTGCTGCCGCTACCAAGTAAAACTTTTTCTCGTTTAAAAGTTTTTATCAGCGACTGGGAAAGGGGTAACCCTTTCCCTTTTTTATAAAAACATAAAAGGCATCCAGATGCAAAAGCATCGCTTAGAAGCGTTGATACCCAAATTGGTGGTCGCCCCTGGTTTGGTGCTGGGTTTTGCGTTCATCTACGGCTTCATGATTTGGAACGGTGTGCTGTCAGTCACTGCTTCGCGTATGTTGCCCAATTACGAATTGGTGGGCTTGGCGCAATACGCCAAGCTGTGGGAGATGGACCGCTGGTGGGTCGCACTGAAAAACTTGGCGATCTTTGGCATTGGGTATGTAGGCGGAGCAATGGCATTAGGCGTGCTTTTAGCAGTCTTGCTTGATCAAAAGGTGCGTGCTGAAGGCTTCATTCGCACCGTGTATTTGTATCCCATGGCATTGTCATTTGTGGTGACGGGCACAGCTTGGAAATGGTTGCTCAATCCCAGCATGGGCTTAGAAAAACTCATGCATGACTGGGGTTGGGGGAGCTTTACTTTTAGCTGGTTGGTCGAGAGTGACATGGCCATTTACTGCGTGATCATTGCTGGCATTTGGCAATCCGCTGGTTTTGCCATGGCCTTATTTTTAGCGGGTTTGCGTGGCATTGACGACAGCATCATCAAAGCGGCGCAGATCGATGGCGCTTCGCTGCCGCGTATTTATTGGCGCATCGTGTTACCTGCTTTGCGCCCTGTGTTCTTCTCAACCTTGATGGTGCTGTCACATTTGGCCATCAAGAGTTTCGATCTCATCATGGCGCTCACATCAGGTGGCCCAGGCTACGCCACAGATGTTCCTGCCACCTTCATGTACGCGATGAGCTTCACGCGTGGACAAATTGGTTTGGGTGCGGCCAGTGCCACCATGATGTTGGCCACTGTCGCCGCATTGGTCGTGCCATATCTGTATAGCGAGTTGCGGAGTAAAAAACATGAACACTAAGTTGTTTTCTATGCAGATGCTCTCGCGTGCCTTGCTTTATGTCACGCTGGCCGTTGGCGCAGCTTTCTTCTTGGCGCCTCTGTACGTGATGGTCGTCACATCTTTGAAAGACGCTGATGAAATTCGCCAAAGCAGCTTGGTGAGTTTGCCCGGTGGTTTGAATTTTGACGCGTGGCGTTTGGCTTGGGACTCAGCTTGCACAGGTGCGCAATGCTCAGGTTTAGAGCCCTTCTTTTGGAACTCGGTTTGGATGGCTGTACCTGCGGTGTTGATCTCAACGATTTGGGGTGCACTCAATGGCTATGTGCTGAGCCTGTGGAAATTTCGCGGCAGCGAAACCTTGTTTGCGTTCTTGCTCTTTGGCGTGTTTATGCCATTCCAAGTGGTACTTTTGCCCATGAGCCAAGTGTTGGGTTGGTTAGGGCTGTCTAGCTCGATTGCTGGTTTGATCTTTGTGCATTTATTGGCGGGTTTGCCCAGCACCACCTTGTTCTTTCGTAACTACTACGCCGCCGTGCCCAAAGACTTGCTGAACGCTGCACGCATGGATGGTGCTGGTTTTTGGATGATTTTTTTCCGCATCATCGTACCCATGTCCACGCCCATCGTGATGGTGACTTTGATTTGGCAATTCACCCAAATTTGGAACGACTTTTTGTTTGGTGTGGCCTTCAGTGGCGCGGATTCCAAGCCCATCACAGTGGGCTTAAACAACTTGGCCAACACCACCAGCAGCGTCAAAGCCTACAACGTGGACATGGCGGCAGCACTCATTGCAGGCCTGCCCACCATGTTGGTATATGTGGTGGCTGGACGATATTTTGTGCGCGGGCTCACAGCCGGCGCCGTGAAAGGTTAAGAGGTATAGAGCATGTCTTCAGCATTGAAAATCAGCGGCATTCGTAAATGCTTTGGCAAGGGCGACAACGCGGTGGAGGTGCTCAAGCGCATCGACATCGATGTGGCCCCCGGCGAGTTCTTGATCTTGGTGGGCCCTTCGGGCTGCGGCAAATCAACCTTGCTCAACATCATTGCGGGTTTGGAAGAGCCGACCGAGGGCAGTATTTCAATTGGTGACCGTAACGTGGTGGGTGTGCCCCCCGCGCAGCGAGATATTGCCATGGTGTTTCAAAGCTATGCCTTATACCCCACCATGAGCGTTGCCGAGAACATTGGCTTCGCATTAGAAATTCGCAAAGTGCCCAAGGCAGAGCGCCAAGCGCGTGTTGCCGAAGTGGCTGCCATGTTGCAGATTGAGCATTTGCTAGACCGTCGCCCCTCACAGCTCTCGGGTGGTCAGCGTCAGCGTGTGGCCATGGGCCGAGCTTTGGCGCGTAATCCGCAGCTGTTTTTGTTTGACGAGCCCTTGTCTAATCTCGATGCCAAACTGCGCGTGGAGATGCGTGCCGAAATCAAACGCTTGCATCAGATCAGTGGCATTACCAGTGTGTATGTGACGCATGACCAAGTCGAAGCCATGACATTGGGCAGCCGCATCGCAGTGATGAAGGGTGGTGTGTTGCAACAACTCGGTACGCCTGATGAAATTTATAACCGACCGGCCAACACCTATGTGGCGACATTCATCGGTTCACCTACGATGAACTTGATTGAAGGTAGGGCAGCGGGCACGGGGCAGTTCAGCATTGCCGGCGCGCAACTGGCTCTGAATGCATTTGGCAACGCCCAGCAATTGACCTTGCTGGGCCTGCGTCCAGAGCACATCCGCTTGAACGATGCCGCCGCGTGGCGCGGTGTGGTGAACTTGGTGGAGCCCACAGGTGCTGATACCTATGTGGTGGTCGATACGGCAGCGGGCAAGGTCACGGTGCGTGCTGCGCCACAAACCCAAGTCCGCCCGGGTGACGCTGTGGGATTGGAGATTCAAGCTGAACACGTGACTTGGTTTGATCAAGCATCTGGCCTGCGTTTGGAATGAGTGTCCAGTTTTCTTCCATTGCGGCCGGTGCATGGCGCATGGCCGATTGGGACATGACTCCACAGGCACGCTTGACATGGATCGAGGGCTGTCTAGACCTCGGCATCACAACGTTTGACCATGCAGATATTTATGGCGCCTACACCGCAGAGGCTTTGTTTGGCGAAGCCTTGGCGTTGAAACCTGCTTTGCGAGAGCGCATGCAAATCGTGAGCAAGTGCGGCATTAAATTGGTCACGCCGAATCGGTCTCAGCATCGTATCAAAAGCTACGACACATCACCCGAGCATGTGATTGCGTCGGTCGATGCGTCACTCAAAGCACTGAAAATCGATGACTTGGATGTGCTGCTCATTCACCGACCCGATGCATTGATGGATGCAACCGAGTTGGCGCATTGCTTTGAGCATCTAAGGGCCGTAGGCAAGGTCCGTCACTTCGGCGTTTCCAACTTCACGCTATCTCAATTTGAGTTGTTGCACAAACGCATACCGCTGGTCACAAACCAAATTGAGTGCTCACCTTTGCATTTAGAGCCCTTCGCGGATGGCACGCTAGACCAAGCGCAGTCGTTGGGATTGACTCCCATGATTTGGTCGCCGCTGGCCGGCGGTCAGTTGTTCAGCAGCACAGATGAGGCCGCAGTCCGCGTGCGAGCCTTACTAGAACGCTTGGCGCTTGATATGCAAAGCAACATGACGGCAGTCGCTTGTGCCTGGTTGATGCGTCATCCATCAGCCCCTGTGCCGGTGTTGGGCTCTCAGCGCTTAGCAGCATACGCGCAGGCCATGGATGCCCTGCGTTTGAAGATAGATCGCGAAACTTGGTACGAGATTTGGTCGGCAGGTGCTGGTAAGTGTGTTGCTTAACTTTCTTGCGCGCACTCTGCAAATCTTAGGGTCACACACAAACCATGAGTCCCAGCTCGACCTAGATTCACCTCTGCGCCATGACGCTTGGTGATTTCTTGCACGATCGACAGACCTAAGCCACAGCCCCCCGGCAGATCGCTGCCGCGCCAAAAACGGTCAAATGCTTGTTCACGTTGTGCATCGCTCAGGCCTGGTCCGTTGTCTTCCACGATCAAGGTGACTTGGCCGTTGCGCACATGAACACCGACGGTGATGGTGCATGTGACATGGGCGCCTGGCGCAATGCCGTAACGCAAGGCGTTGTCAATCAGGTTACTGATGGCTTCACGCAGCAGCAATTTCGAACCCATCACCCACGCATGTGCTTCGCCTTCGTAGCCCAAGTCAACTTTCAAGCCAACAGCCCTAGGACTGAGTTCACGTGCTGTTTCCTTGGCCAAATGCGCTAAATCTAGACGCGACATCTGCACCTCTGAGCCGCTTCGCGCCAGGGCTAAAAGTTGGTTGACCAAATGAGCGCTGCGTAACGCACCCGCATGAACTTTGTGAAGCCTTGCTTTGAGAAGCTCACCATCGGGTTCGCTCATAGCCAAGTCGGTTTGGTTGATCAATCCCGCCAAAGGCGTTCGTAGTTGGTGCGCTGCATCATTAATGAATCGTTTCTCTTGTTTCACGCTGCGCTGAATAGCTTGTAGCAAAAGGTTGATCGCCGTGACCAATGAATGCACTTCTTTGGGAGCTGAGGTCAACTCAAGTGGCGTGAGGTCAGCGCTCGAGCGTTCTTGCAATTGACGTTCGAGTCGCGTCAGCGGTGTCATGCCCCGTTTGATGCCTGCATAGACCAAGAAGCTTAAAACGAGCCCCAACACAAGCAGCGGAGCTAGCAAATCGGCAATCAACTCCTCGGCAATACGTTCACGTGCCACATAGCTTTTGGCTAATTGAACACGCAGGACTTGGGGGCGATCTGCATCACCGTAGCTCACATCTAAAGCCACAGCGCGCATGGGTTTTTTCCCGATTTCGATGCGATAGAAAACCGGCTTTTCAGTGTTAATAGTCAGCGGATCATCGGAAAAAGCTTGGTTGCCTATCAAAAACTTGCCAGGTGGAGAGGACACCATATAACTCACACGGTCATCGGGGTCTTCTTCGATGATGGCTTGAGCAGCTTTGGGAAAATCCACCAATAACCCAGAGCCCAAGGGTTTGACCTGCCTCGCTAAAGACTTGACGGATTGCGACAGTGATTGATCTAAGCCTTTTTCAGCATAGTTCAATGCGATGCGATAGGTTAAAGCGCCGCCACCAAGCCACAAGATGAGTTGCGGCAATAAAAGCCAAATCAGCAACTGGCGGCGCAAAGAAAGACTGGGTGTCATTGCGAGCGCTTAGTCCGTTTCAAGCATGTAACCCAAACCTCGCACATTGCGAATATTCAAGCCTGAGCCTTTGATTTTGCGGCGTAGCCGATGGATATATACCTCTAGGGCGTTGGAGGCGAGGGGTTCTGCTGACTCGTTTTGCCATGCCACTGTCACGTCTTCGCGGCTGACTACTTTGTCCATCCGCTGTTGAAGTAAGTTGAGCAACTCCCACTCTCTTTGCGTGAGTTCAGACGCTACGCCGTGAATCCACACACGGGGGAGTTCGGGATCTATGCGCAATGCGTTGTTCGAATTGAGGGTGTCTTTTTGTATTGCAGGCAAGCTCGCGCGGCGAAGTAAGGCTTGTACGCGTGCACTGAGTTCAGCATTGTTGAATGGCTTGGTGAGGTAGTCATCAGCGCCTGAGCTCAAGCCCTCCACGCGATCATCGATGCTGTCGCGCGCCGTAAGGATCATCACAGGTAAGGTTTCAAAGTGCTGGCGAATCCAACGCAATACGTCCATGCCATCCAATTTTGGAAGCCCGAGGTCGAGTAGTACCGCGTCCACATGCTTGGCCTGCAAGACATCTTTTGCGCTGAGGCCATCAGCGCAGTTATCAACGACATGACCTGCTTGACGAAGTAAGTCCGTCAATCCATCCCTCAATAAGTCATCGTCTTCAACAATCAGTAAATTAGCCATAGTGAGAATTTACCGCACTTGATAGCTGATTCTGTTTTTATATTTAGTCAGTCATTAAGTGCTGCCGCGCACCATCAACTCGTAGCCCACGTCCACGCTGGGCGTTGGCACATCCTCTTCGCGCATCAGTTTCAGCAGCATCTTGGCTGCTGCTTCACCGATGGCAGCGCGTGGCGTGCGAATGGTAGTCAGGCCTGGGCCAATAAGGTCGCTGCCTGTGAGGTCGTTGAAGCCGGCGATCGCGAGCCGTTGAGGGACTTTGATTTTCAAGCGCTGCGCGGCCAGCAGTGCGCCTTGTGCCAAGTCATCGTTGCAAAAAAATATGGCGTCAATGCTGGAGTCGTTCGCCATGATTTGCTGAAGCATTTCACCACCCAAAGCCATCGACGAGGCTGATTTGTTGGTGTAGCTCAGCGCTTTGTCATACAGCTTGGCGGCTTTGAGTGTTTTGCGCCAACCTTCCAAGCGTTGCATGGTGCGGGGGTCAAGCTGCGCAGCTGCAAAGGCGATGCGTTGTCGACCACGACTTAGCAAATGTTCTGTGAGTGTGCTGGCCGCTTGGGTTTGCGAGAAACCAACACTGTTGACATCGGGCGACTGGGCTAGCTCCATCATGTGCACGCAGGGTATGCCGCTTTTCTCAATGAGCGCGCGTGCTGCATCGCTGCGATCTAAACCCGTGACCAAGATGCCTGCAGGTCGGTGTTGCAATTGTTCACGTAAGAGTTGCTCTTCTTCTTGCGTGTCATAGTGGGTAATGCCAATGAGGGATTGGTAGCCGGCATGACGCAGTGTTTTTTGGATGGACTCCAACACGTCCACAAACAAGTTGTTCGACAGCATCGGAATCAACACCGCTACGTGGTCGCTGTGACGTGATGCGAGGGCGCGTGCTGCAGGGTCGGGTGTATAGCCTAGTTTTAAGGCTGCGGCTTTGACACGGTCTGTCAAATTACTGGCTACCGCTCGTTCACCGCGTAATGCACGCGACACGGTGATGGGGCTGACTTTGGCTAAAGCAGCCACATCAGCCAGCGTGACGCGGCCTGTGGCCCGAGAGCGTGAGTTGTTGGATTTCATGTGAGCTACGGGTTTTTGCTAGGTTGTGCGCATTTGAATTTATTTATGATAGCGCTATCCAAGAGCGAGCGATGTGATGGTTATCACTGAAATCGCTCTACTTTTAAACAAATTGGGATAGCGCTATCCAAAATAAAGAGATGAATGCTCCTGTCGTCATCATGGGCGTTGCCGGTTGCGGTAAATCAAGTTTTGCGGCAGCTTTGTCGCAGGCTTTGGGCTGGCAGTTGATAGAAGGGGATGAGTTTCATCCGCCAGAGAACGTCAACAAAATGCGCGCAGGTATTGCGTTGACAGACGACGACCGTGCAGGTTGGTTAGATGTGTTGGCCAGTGAATTGGTGCAACGTGGGCCACGTGCCGTGCTAACTTGTTCAGCATTGAAGAAGTCATACCGCGACCGTTTGCGTCACAGCGTACAGGGCTTGCTGTTTGTGCATCTGGATTTGACGCGTGAACAATCTATTGCGCGTGTCACGCAACGACCCGGGCATTACTTTCAACCCACTTTGGTCGATAGCCAGTTTGCGGCCTTGGAAAAACCTGTGAATGAAGCAGGCGTGCTGACGGTAGACGCCACGCAAAGTATTGAAACCATCCAAGCGCAGGTGAGTACTTGGTTGAAAGCGAAGGAGTGTGTATGAGCTCAAGTCAAACTACCTCACGTAGTCAGTCCATCGCTCACGTGCTGATGGCTACGTGCTTGGGTGTGATGGCCGTGGCCGTTTTTTTCAACGTGGTGCTGCGTTACGGTTTTGGTAGCGGCATTGCCGCGAGTGAAGAACTCTCGCGTTTACTGTTTGTGTGGATGGTGTTCATTGGGGCGACTGCTGCTTATCCAGCGGGTGAGCACATGGCCTTCACCAGTTTCATCGCCAGCTTGC
>JACCDT010507053.1_pt1 | contig 14915 bp, 10 predicted proteins | sample 7446291 | NCBI WGS metagenome assembly JACCDT01 (sample SAMN15323446, study PRJNA562643) | freshwater metagenome | isolation source: river surface water | place: USA:Blue River Watershed | collected 2017-08-17
CAACACCCCGAGCTGCTCACCCCCGATTCACCCACCCAACGCGTGGGTGGCAAAGCACTCGACGCGTTTGCCAGCGTGCGACACGCAGTGCCCATGCTCAGCATTCGCACCGAAACCGACACCGAAGCCAGCGGCGCTGAAAGTTTTGACACACGCATTCGCAAAGAATTGGGTTTGACCACCGACGACCCGCAGGTCGACTATGTGGCTGAATTGAAGTTCGATGGCCTTGCCATGAGCCTGCGTTATGAAAACGGTGTGTTGGTGCAAGCCGCCACACGCGGCGACGGCGAAACCGGCGAAGATGTCACACACAACATCCGCACCATTGGCCAAATTCCGCTCAAACTGGTGGCCACCGGCAACAGCCAAGCTGTGCCAGCAGTGTTAGAAGTGCGTGGCGAGGTCTACATCGCACGCGCCGATTTTGAAGCGCTCAACGAACGCCAACGCGCGCGCATTGCTGCAGGCGAGAAGGGCGAAAAAACCTTCGTCAACCCGCGCAACGCCGCAGCAGGTGCAGTCAGACAACTCGACCCCACCATCGCCGCGCAACGGCCTTTGAGTTTTTTTGCTTATTCGTTGACTTTGCCGCCATCGCCTGAGGCTCCAACAGAAAACAACCCCCTCGAAGCCTCCACCAAAGCCCTCTCACAACTAGGCATTCAAACCCACCACCAAGCCCTCGAGCAATTGCGTGCCTGGGGTTTACCGGTGTCATCGCACACCTCCTGCGTGCAAGGTGCGGCGGGTCTCATCGCATTTCACCAACGCATTGCCGCAGAGCGCGACAGCTTACCGTTTGACATCGACGGCGTGGTCTACAAAGTCAACAGCTTGCAACAACAAGCGCAGCTCGGTTTTGTCACACGCGAACCGCGTTGGGCAGTGGCACACAAATACCCCGCACAAGAACAACTCACCACAGTGCTCGACATCGATGTGCAAGTCGGCCGCACCGGCAAGCTCACGCCCGTGGCCAAACTCGCACCGGTGTTTGTCGGCGGCGTGACCGTCACCAACGCCACCTTGCACAACGAAGACGAAGCGCGTCGTAAAGATGTCCGCATTGGCGACACCGTTGTGGTGCGACGTGCGGGCGATGTCATTCCCGAGGTGGTGTCAGTCATCGCAGAAAAGCGTTTGCACGAAGCGCAGCTGTTCACCATGCCCACCCATTGCCCCGTGTGTGGCAGCGTGGCGGTTAGAGAAGAGGGCGAGGCTGACCACCGTTGCAGCGGTGGTTTGTTTTGCAGCGCACAACGCAAACAAGCCATTTTGCATTTCGCACACCGACGCGCGGTCGACATCGAAGACCTCGGCGACAAACTGGTCGATCAATTGGTAGATGGTGGCGTCATCCACACCTTGCCCGACATTTACAAAATGGGCTTCAGCAGTTTGGTCGCGCTCGATCGCATGGCAGAAAAGTCAGCCAACAATGTGCTCGCCAGCATCGAAAAATCAAAACACACCACCTTGCCGCGTTTCTTGTTTGGCTTAGGCATTCGCCATGTCGGTGAAACCACCGCCAAAGATTTGGCGCGTCACTTCGGTGGCATCGACGCCATCATGAACGCCACCCTCGAGCAACTCTTGCAAGTGCGCGATGTTGGCCCGGTGGTCGCGCAAAGCGTGCGCACCTTCTTCGACCAACCGCACAACCGCGAAGTGGTCGAACAACTCCAAGCCTGCGGCGTGCAGTGGCAAGAAGGCGAACCCACCGCAGGTGCCAACCTGCCATTGGCCGGACAAACCTTTGTGCTCACCGGCACCTTGCCCACCTTAAGCCGTGACCAAGCCAAAGACATGCTCGAAGCCGCAGGCGCCAAAGTCGCCGGCAGCGTCAGCAAAAAAACACATTGCGTCGTGGCCGGTGCCGAAGCAGGCAGCAAACTCGACAAAGCCAAAGAGCTCGGCATTCAAGTGCTCGATGAGTCGGGGTTGTTGGCGTTGTTAGATTCACACAAAAGCTAAACGCCAAGACTTTCTTCGTCACACAGCCACAAAAAAAGGCATGTATTTTGCCGCTTATCATGTACACTAATCTGTACAAAATAATGTGAGGTGTGCCATGGGAATTGCTGCCAGCGATGTCATTCCACTTTCTCAAGCGCGAGCCAACTTGTCTGAGTTGGCTGACGAAGTCAAAGGCGGGGCGGAGAAAATCATCACCAAAAACGGTGAAAGCTATGTTGCCCTCATTGATGCACAACGCTTGGATTATTACCATCAACTCGAGCGTGAACGCATTCACCTGCTGTTGATCAATGATGCCAGCCGTGGCCTGGTCGATGTAGCCTCAGGCAAAATCAAAGATGCACGCACGGCATTGGCAACACTCAAACGACGCCGAGAGTTGAGCAGCACCAAGTCAAAAGCCTAATGGGTGGCATCGCACCGTGACCGCCAAGTCCCTTGTCAAATTCACAGCCAACTTTGAGCGCAACCTAAAAGAGTTAGACGCTTTTTTAGTGCAAGCACAAGCACCTCACGCTTTTGATGCGTTGCTTGATGAGTTGACCGACACCGTCATCCCCAATTTGGAAACTTTCCCCGGCATGGGGCGCTTGTTCACGCAACGCGCCGTTCGGTCCGTAGAGGTAAGCAACGGCATGGCCCGTTTGACGCAGCAACTCAAAGCCATCGCCATAGACGCCGAGCTGCGTGAATATGTGCTGAACCACTACCTGCTGCTCTATGCGCGCATCAAAGGCGTTGTCTATTTGCTCTGCATACGCCACCAAAAGCAGCTCTCATTCGATTTTGAAACACTCTGGTCTGAGAGGAATTGATCATGCCCATCCAACCCATCCTTAAAATGGGCGACCCACGCCTACTGCGCGTGGCGCAACCCGTCAAACAGTTCAACACCCCAGAACTGCACGCCTTGCTCGTCGACTTGCAAGACACCATGCAAGCCGCCAACGGCGCAGGGTTGGCTGCGCCGCAAATTGGGGTCGATTTGCAAGTCGTCATTTTCGGCTCAGGAGAATTCAACCCGCGTTACCCCGATGCACCCGTGGTGCCACGCACCGTGCTCATCAACCCCGTGCTCACACCTTTGTCAGAGGATGAAGAAGAAGGCTGGGAAGGTTGTTTGTCCGTACCCGGCATGCGCGGTGTGGTGCCGCGTTTCAAGCGTTTGCGCTACCAAGGTTTTGATGAAGCGGGTCAACCCATCGACCGCACGGTTGAAGGTTTTCATGCGCGTGTGGTGCAACATGAGTGCGACCACCTGATCGGCATGCTGTATCCCATGCGCGTGCGCAACTTTGCGCAATTTGGGTTTACCGAAGTGCTGTTTCCAGGGTTGGATGATCAAGACGATTGATCAGCAACGCAAGCGGGCGGGCAGTCAGACAGGAAGGCTATGAAATGAAATGCAACGCAATGCGATGCATCATCCATTGGCCTGCAACGCATCCAACAACTCAGTCTCAATTTCCAACTGCGCTTTGTTTTGTTGCAGCACCGCGCCATCGACCAAGAAGGTGTCTTCCACCCGTTCACCGAGCGTGATGATTTTGGCCAACAGCAAATTCACTTTGTGTTTCGCCAACACACGCGCCACGCTGTAGAGCAAGCCCACACGGTCGCTGGCTGAAATGCTGAGCAACCATTTTTGCGCACGTTCGTCGGGCTGCAACGACACACGCGGTGCAATCGGAAAGCTCTTCACCCGACGCGACACACGCCCTTTGCCCACCGCTGGCAAAGGCTTGGCTTGTTCGATGGTTCCGGTCAAACCCGTCTCCACCATGTTGATGAGTTCGCGGTAGTGTTCTTCCAATTGCGCTGTCACCACTTGGAAGGTGTCAAGCGCATAACCATTGCTGGCGGTGTGCACCTTGGCATCTAAGATGTTGAAACTGGCTTGGTCAAAGTACCCGCAAATGCGCGCAAACAAATCGGTTTGATCGGGCGTGTACACCATCACCTGCAAACCTTCACCAATGGGTGACAAACGGGCACGCACAATCACGCCCACACTCTTTTGCTGCGCTTTGGCCACCGCCAAACTGCGCGACAACTGCCGCGTGTGCCACGCAATGTCAGCTGGATCGTGACGCATGAAGTAGCCCACATCCAAGGTGTCCCACAAATCTTTGTGCGCTTCAAACGGCAGGGCATACAAAGCCAACATGGTCAGTGCGTCGCGTTTGCGTGCTTCCACATCTGCATCGGCATCAGGCGCTCGGCCACCCAACGCACGCAAGGTGTAGCGGTAGAGGTCTTCTAGCAACTTGCCTTTCCACGCATTCCACACTTTGGGGCTGGTGCCGCGAATGTCGGCCACGGTCAACAAATACAGCGCCGTCAAATTGCGTTCGTTACCCACGCGTTTGGCAAAGGCTTGAATCACATCAGGATCACTCAAATCTTGTTTTTGTGCGATGTGGCTCATGCTCAAATGCTCGGCCACCAAAAACTCGATCAGCTTGGCATCGTCTTTGGCAACTTGGTGGTCACGGCAAAATTTACGCACCTCGCCACGGCCCAATTGCGAATGGTCACCACCGCGTCCTTTGGCAATGTCGTGAAACAACGCAGCCGCAAACAATATCCACGGCTTGTCCCACCCTGCGGCCAGTTGCGAACAAAACGGGTATTCATGTGCATGTTCCGCCATGAAGAAGCGGCGCACATTGCGCAGCACCATCAAGATGTGTTGGTCCACCGTGTACACATGAAACAAGTCATGCTGCATCTGCCCAACAATGCGTCTGAACACCCACAAATAGCGCCCCAACACCGAGGTTTGGTTCATCAAACGCATGGCATGTGTGATGCCACGCGGCGCTTGCAAAATGCGCATGAACATGGCGCGGTTGGCAGGGTCTGCGCGAAATTTTCCGTCCATCACACCGCGTGCGTTGTACAAAGCGCGCAAGGTGCGAGCAGACAAACCTTTGATGCCCACCGTGCTTTCGTACAACCAAAAGGTTTCCAAAATCGCGTGAGGTTCACGCTCGTACACATCGTCACTCGTGACTTCCAACATGCCCGCTTTGTCTGAAAAGCGTTCGTTAATGGTTATAGGCGTGTGCGTGCTGGGGTTCAGGCGCTCTTCGATGTTGAGCAACAAAATTTGGTTCAACTGCGTGACCGCTTTGGCCGCCCAGTAGTAGCGTTTCATCAACGCTTCACTGGCGGCACGCGCGTTGGTGGCTTTGCCGGTGCCACCGTCTTCGGCACTCAGGCCCAAACTCTTGGCCACCGCATGTTGCAAATCAAACACCAAACGGTCTTCACGGCGTTTGGCGGCCAAATGCAAACGCGCACGAATCAGCGTGAGCGTATCTTCATTACGTTGCAATTGTTTGGCTTCAAACGCCGTAGCCAAACCTTTGCGCGCAAGCGCCTCCCAACTGTTGCCCAAACCAGCAGCCTTGGCCACCCACAAAATGATTTGCAAATCACGCAAACCACCGGGTGACTCTTTGCAATTGGGCTCAAGCGAATAGGGCGTGTTTTCAAACTTGGTGTGACGCTGATGCAGCTCCAATGTTTTGGCCACAAAAAACGCTTGAGGGTCCATCGCCTCGGCATAGCGTTTTTGAAAATTTTTGAACAGCTTCACACTGCCCGTCACCAAGCGTGCTTCCAACAACGAAGTCTGCACCGTGATGTCTGCTGACGACTCGCTGATGCAATCGTCCACCGTGCGCACACTTGAACCAATCTCAAGCCCCGTGTCCCAACATTGGCCAATGAACTGTTCCAGCTTGGCTTTCAGTTCGGCATCGTCTTCGGGCTTCACACCCTCGGGCAACAGCAACAACACATCCACATCAGAGTAGGGCAGCAATTCACCCCGTCCAAAACCACCCACCGCCACCAAGGACATCGAGCCATCAAAACCAGCGGCATCCCACAACTTGATCAGCGTTGTATCGGTGAGCTGACACAAGCGTTTGAGCAAACTGCGCACGCCACGCGCCGTGCTGTTTTTCAGCGTCGCTTCTTGCAGCAATGCCGCTTTGGCTTTGCGATAAACATTGGCTTGTGAATCCATGATGGTTTCGCTTTTACTGCGTTCTTTGCTGTGTCTGTGTCTATTGAAAAAAGTTGGCAACCATCCACAACGATCAGCACGAAGTCGTGGTCACAAAGTCAGGCAAAGGCGGGTAGCCGTCCGACAAGGTGAACACTTCATAGCCCGTTTCAGTCACCAAAATCGTGTGCTCCCATTGGGCTGACAACGAATGGTCACGGGTGACGATGGTCCAACCATCGCCCAATTCTTTGATGTCTTTTTTGCCCGCATTGATCATCGGCTCAATCGTGAAGGTCATGCCGGGCTTCAACTCTTCGCCCGTGCCAGGCTTGCCGTAGTGCAGCACCTGTGGCTCTTCATGAAACACCTGCCCAATGCCGTGCCCACAAAACTCTCGCACCACCGAGAAACCATTGCTTTCAGCAAAGCGTTGAATCGCAAAACCAATGTCACCCAAGCGCACACCGGGTTTGACCTTCACAATGCCATGCCACATTGCCTCATAAGTCAGCTTGCACAAACGCTTGGCCGCAATCGAGGCATCACCCACGATGAACATGCGGCTGGTGTCGCCATGCCACCCGTCTTTGATGACGGTGATGTCGATGTTCACAATGTCGCCTTTTTTCAGCGGCTTGTCATTGGGAATGCCGTGGCACACCTGATGGTTGATCGAGGTGCAAATCGATTTGGGGTAGGGGTTGTTGCCGCTGGGGTTGTAATTCAACGGCGCAGGAATGGCTTGCTGCACCTGCGTGATGTAGTCGTAGCACAGCTTGTCGAGCTCGTTGGTGGTCACGCCAGCTTGCACATGCGGCCCAATGAAGTCCAGCACCTCAGAAGCCAATTTGCCCGCCACGCGCATGCCCTGCACACCTTGGGCGTCTTTGTAAGTGATCGTCATGGGCGGGATTATCCCATTGCGCCGGGGCGTGGCCCGATCGGGCGAGTTATTTTTGGCTGCTAGGCAAGTTGATCACAACAGGCTGAGGGCTGGCTTGGTTGCTCGGCTTCAAAGCATTGCTCATCGCCAAAAAGAGGCCTCCAAAGCCCAAAAACAGGCCAATCACCGTGGCCATCATCCACTTATGGGTTTCGCTGGCCGTTTTGTGAATTTCATTGGCCACACCCTTGATCTCAACCTTCACCTCGGCAATGTCCGTTTTGGTCGCCAATGTGGGCAAAAGCGTGTCGAAGCGGGTTTCTAGAGCGGTCATTCGGTGTTCCATGGTGTCTCCATTATCTGGTGGTTGGCCACCACCCACAACACTTTTTTGCTTGCCAAACACGCTTTCCACAACAGACCTTGTTTTGTTCATGCCAGCGACTCTAAACATGCCCCAGATCCAAAGTACAACCCCGACTCAATTTTTGTGTACAAACCACCCAAAACCCCCCGATAAAATCTCCCCATCGCCCCAAAGCCCCAGTCAGCGGCTGCGGCGCAACGCATTTCCGTCCATTTCTCAAGGCCCTCTGTGTCCCTGCACATCCGACCATTCGAAGGCGGCAACGCCCTCAGCGACTTTCGTGTTCAACAACTTTTGCCGCGTTTGACGGCCATTTCTGAGCACATCAAAGGCCTGTCCGCACGCTATGTGCACCTCGCTGCCACAGAGCAGCCTTTGAGCGACACCCAAGTGTCCACCTTAGCCGCCTTGCTCACCTATGGCGAGCCAGCACACCTCAACAAAAACAAAGGTGAGCTACTGATCGTTACCCCGCGTTTTGGCACCGTCTCGCCTTGGGCTTCCAAAGCCACCGACATTGCGCACAACTGCGGCTTCATCGTCAAACGCATCGAGCGCATCACCGAGTTTCACATTCAGCTTAAAGAGGGGTTGCTCAGCAAAGCCACTCTCAGCACCGATCAATGGGCCTCTGTGGCCGATGTGTTGCACGACCGCATGACCGAGTCTGTCATGCGCACCCGCGACGAAGCGCTGCATTTGTTCACCGAATTGCAAGCCGCACCAATGGCGCAAGTCGATGTGCTCACAGGTGGCAAAGCCGCGCTCGAAGACGCCAACAAACGCTGGGGCTTGGCCTTGGCCGACGATGAAATCGATTACTTGGTCAACGCCTTTGTGCAACTCAAACGCAATCCCACCGATGTGGAGTTGATGATGTTCGCGCAAGCCAACAGCGAGCATTGCCGTCACAAAATTTTCAATGCCGAATTCACCATCGACGGACAAGCGCAATCGCACAGTTTGTTCGGCATGATTCGCCACACCCACCAAACCAGCCCGCAACACACGGTGGTGGCGTATTCAGACAACGCATCCATCATGGAAGGCCATGCGGTCGAGCGTTTTGTCGCACCGTTCAACGATGTGTCAAACACACCACGCTACGAAACATCCCAAGCCACTCACCATGTGTTGATGAAGGTTGAAACACACAACCATCCCACCGCCATTTCGCCTTACCCCGGTGCCTCCACTGGCAATGGCGGCGAAATTCGCGACGAAGGTGCCACGGGCCGTGGCTCCAAACCCAAAGCGGGCTTGAGTGGCTTCACCGTTTCAAAATTGTGGGACACACCGCACGCCAAGCGCTTGGGCCGTCCCGCACACATGGCCAGCCCTTTGCAAATCATGACCGAAGGCCCACTCGGTGGTGCGGCGTTCAACAACGAATTTGGACGCCCCAACTTAGCTGGTTACTTTCGCGAATACGAACAAGAAGTCGCAGGTGTGCAACGCGGCTATCACAAGCCCATCATGATCGCCGGTGGTTTGGGTGTGATCGACAGCGAGCAAACCCACAAAATTGAATTTCCTGCAGGCACGATGTTGATTCAACTCGGTGGCCCCGGCATGCGCATTGGCATGGGTGGTGGTGCGGCCAGTTCGATGGCCAGCGGCACCAACGCCGCCGAGCTCGATTTCGATTCGGTGCAACGCGGCAACCCCGAAATCGAACGGCGTGCACAAGAGGTCATCAACCACTGCTGGGTTCAAGGCAAAAACCCCAACGGCAGAGGCAACCCCATCTTGGCCATTCACGATGTCGGCGCAGGTGGTTTGTCCAACGCGTTTCCAGAACTCACCAACGACGCTGGCCGTGGCGCACGGTTTGATTTGCGCAAAGTGCCCCTCGAAGAGTCAGGTTTGGCCCCCAAAGAAATTTGGTCCAACGAAAGCCAAGAGCGCTATGTGTTGGCCCTCAACAATGTGGCCGACCCAGAAGCGTTTGAACAATTCAAATCATTTTGCGAACGCGAACGCTGCCCATTCGCCGTAGTAGGCATTGCCACCGAAGAACGCCATTTGGTGTTGGCAGACGAGGGTGCAGCCGTGCAACCTGTCGATATGCCTATGAATGTGTTGCTCGGCAAACCACCCAAAATGCACCGCGATGTGCAACGCGTGCAACGCAGCAGCCCACCGATCGATTTAACCGGTGTCGACTTGCAACAAGCCGTCATCAACGTGCTCAGTCACCCCACGGTGGCCAGCAAACGCTTTTTGGTCACCATTGGCGACCGCGCCGTGGGTGGCTTGACCCATCGCGACCAAATGGTCGGCCCTTGGCAAGTGCCGGTGGCCGATTGCGCTGTCACCTTGGCCGACTTCAAAGGTTTTGCCGGCGAAGCCATGAGCATAGGCGAACGCACACCTTTGGCTGCTTTAGACGCACCTGCATCAGGCCGCATGGCGGTGGCAGAGGCCATCACAAATTTGCTTGCAGCTCCCATCGAATTGCCTCGCGTCAAACTCAGTGCCAACTGGATGGCCGCGTGTGGTGAAGCCGGTGAAGACGCTGCTTTGTACGACACCGTCAAAGCTGTTGGCTTAGAACTGTGCCCCGCTTTGGGCGTTTCCATTCCCGTGGGCAAAGACAGTTTGTCCATGCGCACCCAGTGGCAAGAAAACGGCAAAACACACAAGGTCACTTCACCCGTCAGCTTGATCGTCAGCGCATTCGCTTCCATTGCCGATGTGCGTGGCACGCTCACCCCGCAACTCAATGCAAGTGAAGACACCACCTTGGTGTTGATCGACCTCGGCAAAGGCCAACGCCGCATGGCGGGCAGCATCTTGGGCCAAGTGCTCAACCAAGCAGGTGATGTGGTGCCTGACTTAGACGATGCACAAGATGTGGTGCAACTGGTCAACGCCGTCAACACCTTGCGTGCGCAAGGCAAAATTTTGGCGTATCACGATCGCAGCGATGGTGGCCTCATGGCCACCGTGTGCGAAATGGCTTTTGCAGGTCAAGTGGGTGTAGCCTTGAATGTGGACATGCTGATCACCGAAGGCGACGGCATCACCGACAGCAAAGCCGAATACGGCGACACCAAAAACTGGACAGCACAGGTGAGTGCTCGCCGCGAAGAACTCACGCTCAAAGCCTTATTCAACGAAGAGCTCGGTGTGGTGCTGCAAGTGCGCACCGCTGAACGCAACGAAGTCATGCAAACTTTGCGTGAGCATGGTTTGTCCAAACACAGCCACTTCGTGGGCAAAACTCGCCCGCCATCATCGGCCATCGACAAAGGCAAAGGCGAGGTGAGTGTGTGGCGCGATGCCAAAGAAGTGTTCGCCGCCAAACTCTCCGACCTGCATCAAGTATGGGACAGCGTGAGCTGGCAAATTTGCCAACAGCGCGACAACCCAGCCTGCGCTGACTCAGAACACGCACAAGCCGGTAACCCCACCGACCCCGGCATGCATGTGCATTTGACATTCAACCCCTCAGACAACGACTCAGACAACCCTGCTGCCGCGTTCACCACGGCCATGCACACCAGCAAACCCAAAGTGGCCATCCTGCGCGAGCAAGGCGTCAACTCGCATGTCGAAATGGCCTATGCCTTCACACAAGCAGGCTTTGATGCGTATGACGTGCACATGACCGATTTGCAAACCGGTCGCGCCAAGTTACAAGATTTCAAAGGCATGGTCGCCTGTGGTGGTTTCAGCTATGGCGACACCTTGGGTGCTGGCATTGGTTGGGCACGCAGCATCACTTTCAACACGGTGTTGTCAGATCAGTTTCAACAGTTTTTTGCACGTCAAGACACCTTTGGTTTGGGCGTGTGCAACGGTTGTCAAATGTTTGCTGAGTTGGCCAACATCATTCCGGGGGCCGAAGATTGGCCACGCTTCACCACCAACCAAAGCGAACGCTTTGAAGCGCGTTTGTCGATGGTCGAAGTGCTCGATTCACCCTCTTTGTTTTTGCAAGGCATGGCCGGCAGTCGCTTGCCCATTGCGGTGGCACATGGTGAGGGCTTTGCCAACTTCAGCCAGCGTGGCAACGCTGCAAAAGTTTTACCCGCCATGCGTTTTGTCGACAACCAAGGCGCTGCCACCACCACCTATCCGTTCAACCCCAACGGCAGCGCTGGTGGGATGACGGCAGTGACTACCGCTGACGGTCGCTTCACCGCCATGATGCCGCACCCCGAACGCGTGTTCCGCAACATTCAAATGAGTTGGACCGACTTAGAAGCCACCGGCGGGCAAGATGCCTTCAGCCCTTGGATGCACATTTGGCGCAACGCGCGCAAGTGGGTGGGCTGAAGTTCGCTTTTTCTGAGAATACGCCCATAATCAAAGAGTTGCGTTGATCAGGAGGTTTTGATGCGTACTTTTATTCAAGTGTTGTGCTTACTGACTGTGACTTTGGCAGGCTGTGTTAATTTCGCACCAGACAACAGCCTGGTAGGTCGAGACAGATCGACGGTCATAGCAGCCATGGGCCCTCCCTCCCTTGAACGACAACTTCCTACTGGTTCACGAATGGAGTATCCACGTGGACCCTTTGGCAAAAGCACGTTTTTTGTTTTCTTAGACAAGGACAACAAAGTCACCCGCTGGGAAAATGTTCTGATAACCCAGAACTTTGAAAAAATTTTTCCCGGCATGCTTGCAACAGATGTCGAATTTTTGATCGGTCAATCCAAATCTAGTTTCAGCCTGAGCAATCACCACATTGTTTGGGAATACCCATTCAGCAATTCAACCTGCAAAGTTTTTCAAGTTCAGGTTTCGTCAAATGGAAAAGTAGACTCTACGGGTTACGGCTACGCACCTGAGTGCGATAGCTCTTGGTAGTTGGCCTTAAGACCGGGCTGACATAGGACGCGTTTTGTAAAACGTCATCGGTACCCCTTGCGAGGCACTTTGCGTCATCTCTTTGACGCGTTGGTTCAAGACGGATTTTTTCATCTTGCCCACCACATGCATTTCGCAAGGTTTGCAGTCAAAACGCAGGGTGAGTTTTTCGCTGCCGTTGATGAGCATCAGTGGCTCGGCCTTCACCGTGCCTTGCACGCCCGTCACGCCTTTGGCTTGTTTGGGGCACAAGCTCATGCTGAATCGCACGCAGTGTTTGGTGATCATCAAACTGGCTTCACCCAATTCTTCGTGGCTTTCATACGCTGCCTCAATCACTTTCACACCATGCTTGGCATAAAAGTCATGAGCTTTTTGGTTGAACACATTGGCCAAGTAGGTGAGGGTGTCGTCAGGGTAGGGCACCGGTGGCTCGATGGGCTGGCTGCGCGCAGGGCGCTCGTAGGCGCTCAGGCGCGTTTGCTCGAGCAAGGCCACTGCATCACGACGCAAAGCATTCAACGATGAGGCGGGCACAAACCAAGCTTGGCTCAAACGCACTTGCAAATTCAACACTTCAAACACCGTGTTGCCAAACTTGCTCAAATGCTCTCGCAAACTGCTGTCGTTGCGCGTGGCGTCTTTGGCCAGCTCTTTTTGCGCATCAATGTGTGCCGTGGCACTGTGGCCATCTTCATCGGTGAGTTGCAGGGCAAAACCTTCGGGTGTTTCAAAGAAGTCCACCCACACACCGATGCGGCGTTCGCTCGATGTTTTTTCTAAACCGCGCACCCAATCCATGTCGCGGTTGCGGTTGAGCACCGTGCCTTTGCGCAGGTCTTTGAAGCCGGCCATCGGGTCTTTGGGGAACACACGCCACACGCCTTTTTTGGTGGTGGCTTCGGCGCGGTTGATGGCCATGCCCACCAATTCTTTTTGCAAATCGTAGTAGCACAAGCCGTCGCCGTTGTGCAGCACAACATCAGCGTCATAGGGTTGCACTTCCAGCCAATGGGGGCCGGTGGTCAACACCTCGCCCAACACGGTGCCGGGGTTCTTAGGGGAATCAAACGCACCAATGTCTTCTTTGCGGCCTTGCACAAAGTAGTCGGTAAATTCTCGGTTGAAGTTTTGGTTCGGGTCGGGCGTGAAAAACAAGGTGGTGTTGCCACTCGACGCACGAGACAAAGGTGGGCGCATCGGGTCGGTTGAATGTTCACGCGCAGCAATCACTTCGTCCATCAACACACGGTAATGCGCGGTGATGTTTTTCACATAGGCCATGTCTTTGTAACGGCCTTCAATTTTGAAACTGCGCACCCCGGCGTCGATCAGCGCTGCTAAGTTTTCGCTTTGGTTGTTGTCCTTCATCGACAACACATGTTTGTCATGCGCAATGAAGCGGCCTTGGCTGTCGGTCACATGGTAGGGCAGGCGACAGGCTTGGCTACAGTCGCCTCGGTTGGCACTGCGACCGGTGTGAGCGTGGCTGATGAAGCACTGGCCGCTGTAGGCCACGCACAAAGCACCATGCACAAAAAATTCGAGCGTGCAACGCTCGGCGTCCAACACATCGTGTATGGCTTTGATTTGCTGCAGCGTCAATTCACGCGCCAACACAATTTGCGAGAAGCCCACATCTTGCAAAAACTTCGCTTTTTCAGGGGTGCGAATGTCGGTTTGCGTGCTGGCATGCAGCTGAATGGGTGGCAAATCGATCTCGAGCAAACCCATGTCTTGCACGATCAACACATCGGCACCGGCGTTGTAAACATCCCATGCCATTTGACGCGCGCCTTCTAGCTCGTCATCGCGCAAGATGGTGTTCAGCGTAATGAAAATACGGCTGTTGAAGCGATGCGCCTCTTTGCACAAGCGCTCAATGTCGCGGATGTCATTGCTGGCACTGGCGCGTGCGCCGTAGGCAGGAGCGCCGATGTAAACGGCATCGGCTCCGTGGTGAATAGCGGCAATGCCGATGTCGGCATCGCGCGCTGGGGCAAGCAGTTCTAGCTTATTCAACTTTCGCTTTGGCGCGCAACTCTTGTTGGAAGTTGGCCATGCGCTGTTGTTGCAACTGTTGGGCAATTTGTGGTTTCACATCTTCCAACTTGGGCAATTGGGCTTCGCGCACATCGTCCAAGCGGATGATGTGAAAACCAAATTGGCTCTTCACTGGCGCAGTAGATGTTTCGCCCTTTTTCAAGGCGACCATGGCGTCAGAGAACTCTTTCACATAGTTGCCAGCAGCGGCCCAGTCGAGGTCACCACCGTTAGCACCTGAGCCTGGGTCTTTCGATTGCTTTTTGGCGATGTCTTCAAACTTGCCGTTCTTTTTCAAACTGGCCAAGATGGCGTTAGCTTGCGCTTCGGTTTCCACCAAGATGTGGCGTGCGCGGTACTCTTTGCCGCCGTTGGCTGCCACAAATTTGTCGTATTCGGCTTGGATGTCAGCATCGCTCACCGCATTGGTTTCTTGGAATTTGCTGAACAACTCGCGGATCAAAATGGTTTGTTTGGCCAATTCAATTTGCGCTTTGAAGTCGTCTGTTGCATCCAAGCCGCGCTTTTGCGCTTCTTGCATGAAGATTTCGCGTGCAATGACTTCTTCTTTGATTTGTGCTTCAACATCGGGGGTGATGGGGCGACCTGAGCGAGCCACTTGCTGGGCCAGCGCTTCCATGCGCGTTTTAGGCACAGCTTTGCCATTCACGATGGCGATGTTTTGGGCCGATGCGCCCATGCTCAAGGTGGTCAACACGGCGGCTGCCACAACGCTCCAAACCATTTGCTTTTTCATTGCACTGCTCTCGAATAAATTATTTGCGGGTGTTCTCTATCACTTC
>JACCDT011372961.1_pt1 | contig 14913 bp, 11 predicted proteins | sample 7446291 | NCBI WGS metagenome assembly JACCDT01 (sample SAMN15323446, study PRJNA562643) | freshwater metagenome | isolation source: river surface water | place: USA:Blue River Watershed | collected 2017-08-17
CCCATCCCGAACAGGACCGTGAAACGACTTCGCGCCGATGATAGTGCTGCAACCAGTGTGAAAGTAGGTCATCGTCAGGCTACCCATAAAAAACCCCCAGTCCACTCGACTGGGGGTTTTTGCTTTTGAACGGCCAAATTTTGGCGGAAAGCACAATGCTTCTGTCTTGCCGTGACGAACCTCACGTACGGCGGGCAGAACCTGCCTCGCCTCTTTAGATTTATAAACCTAGGGCGTATGCAGTGCAATCGTTCCAGCTAAATCAACGAATGGCGCGCGTGCCGACCTTGCATTCTGGCGGTATTGAATACCCGGCAGAGCGAACTTTACTTTCCGGTGTAAATTCGATCTGGAACCAACGACAGAGCGGTGTCTCGTAGCGGTAATTCCAAACATATCCGCGCTCACGACCTAGTCCAAAACGATCCTTTGAGATACCGATCAAATCAGTAACCTCGCTCTCATCCATCCCCGGTACGATCTTTGCAAAATTTTCGTCGGTAAGAAGCTGGCGATATCCGGTCACTTTACCCTGCTCGTCAAAATATACCGAATACGTATGCTTTCCAACAGGGCCGCGCGGAAAGTCTAGTCGACGTGCGGAGTCGAGATTGGCCGGCGTTGGCGTGGGATTGCCAAGTAGCGATAACGTTTGATTTTTAGAAAGGCCGATAAACTCGTTCGATGGCGCATATCCGGCACAACCCACCAGCGTCAACGAGGTAATTAAGGCAGCTGCCTTAAAAGCTGCGGATGCATGTTTGTTCATTTCTTGCGCTCCTTACCTAAATTCGCGATCATTCGCGCCTCAATATTAACAACCATTTGGAGAGCCGCATGGGCGCATTCGAAGTAAAACCGATTATCGGATTTTTGGGTATCGGTTTAATGGGGCGCCCCATGGCGATCAACTTGCTTAAAGCCGGCTTTCCGTTGATAGCCTGGAATAGAACAACCGCAAAAGCGGCGGAGCTGGCCCTCTACGGTGCTCAAATAGCGCTGGTTCCTGTGGAAGCTGCGAAAGCAGATGTCGTGATAACGATGTTATCAGCAGGACCTGACGTCATTAACGTCGTCAGAACCATCGCGGCCGTAATGAAACCCGGCTCATTGCTAATCGACATGAGCTCCACACGTCAGGCTGAAGCACAGGAGATTGCCGCTTTATTGCACTCACATGGCGTCAACTTTATTGACGCGCCGGTATCTGGCGGTGTCGTAGGGGCAGAGGCAGCGACTCTAGCAATTATGGCCGGTGGCGCGCCGGACCAATTCGAGCGCGCTAAGCCCATCCTGTCTGTCATGGGGCGTCCTACGCTAGTCGGTCCTGAAGGATGCGGCCAAGTCGCCAAACTGTGTAATCAGCTGATCGTTGGCGCCACCTTGAATGTTGTCGCAGAGGCGCTATTACTCGCAAAGGCGGGCGGTGCCGATCCGGTGGCTGTAAGAACAGCCATCCGCGGCGGGTTCGCAGAAAGCCGTATTCTGGACGTTCACGGTCAACGGATGCTTGATCGAAATTTTCTTCCAGGCGGTCAAATCAAGACACAGTTGAAAGACATGGAAAACATACTTGATGCTGCTGCTAACGCTGGCGTGAAGCTGCCGGTTACCGAGCTTGTTACGGATGCATATCGATCCATCGTCGATGCAGTTCCGAATGCAGATCAATCAGCCGTCTTGTTGGCGGTCGAGAAAATTAACGCCGGCCAGCGAGTTGGAGACGCAGAAAACCAGTTGCCCTCCTGAAGTTAGGCATTAATGACCAGCATTGCAGCCCACTGGGGGCCGCAATGCTGATAAGGCGCTATTCTCAAGTGCCTTCCTAAACATGACTCGTCTAGGATCATACGTCGATGACAAGTGGAGGGGCCCGATCGTCGTTCGAACATGTCAGCGCAATGGCGGCATTGAAAGAAAGCGTTCGGCGAGTGTCACCCAATAGCTAGCCCCGATCGGCAATAAATCGTCGTTGAAGTCGTAGCTCGGATTGTGCAGATTACAAGGGCCCAGTCCATGGCCGGATTCACGGTGAGTGCCATCGCCATTACCGATGAAGACATAGCACCCGGGCTTCTCCAGCAACATGAAAGCAAAGTCTTCTGATCCCATCGTCGGCTCAACGTTGGTCAGCAAGCCTGATTTCCCCACTACTTCTTCAATGACCTCCACCGCAAACTCAGTTTCGATGGCGTGGTTGATCAGTGGTGGGTAATTGCGCTTGAACTGAAATTCAACAGTCGCATTGAATGCCGCAGCAGTGTGCTCGGCAATATCCCGCATGCGATGCTCGATCATATCGAGTACCGGAATGGTAAACGTGCGAACTGTGCCGATCATGCTCGCCGAGTCAGGGACGATGTTGGTCGCGCTACCAGCGTGGATCTGGGTAATCGACAAAACCGCCGAGTCGATCGGGCTGGTATTGCGCGACACGATCGTTTGCCAGCTCTGTGCGATTTGCACGGCGACCATAATCGGGTCGATGCTCATGTGCGGCTGAGCTGCGTGCGAGCCTTTGCCTTTGATTACCAATTCAAACTCATTGGACGACGCCATCATCGGTCCCGACACTACGCCGATGCAGCCTGCACTCGCGCCGGGCCAATTGTGCATGCCAAACACGGCTTCCATTGGGCATTGCGTGAACAAGCCATCGTCCATCATGGCCTTTGCGCCGCCGGCGCCTTCCTCCGCCGGCTGGAATATCACATACACGGTGCCGTCAAAAGTCCGGTGTTTCGCCAAGTGATGAGCAGCGCCAAGCAGCATTGTCGTGTGCCCATCATGTCCGCACGCATGCATCTTGCCGTCGTTCTTTGATTTATGTGCAAACGTGTTGTGCTCTTGAAGCGGTAACGCATCCATGTCGGCGCGCAAACCGACAGCGCGCGAGCTCGTGCCATTCTTGATGACCCCGACCACTCCGGTACCCCCGAGACCCCGGATCACCGGGATCCCCCACTCGGTCAGCTTTTGGGCAACTAGTTCTGCCGTCTGTACCTCCTCGTACGACAGTTCTGGATTGGCGTGAATCGTACGGCGGATCTGCTTGAGCTCGGCGTGAAATTGAATAATGGGATCAATCAGCTTCATAAGTGTCTCTTCCAGGCATGTGCGCCTTCCGGGAGGCGTCGGATAAATGGCTGCCAACATTTGGTACGGCCTGTGTAATATTACCCTCACCTTGTCCGGCCGGAAATCTGTCCGGGCGCTAATCCCTACCTTCGTGTCGGAGTTACAGATGAGTACCCGCGTAATCAGAGCCGCTTGCCCCCACGACTGCCCCGATACCTGCGCCATGCTGGTAACCGTCATCGATGGCAAGGCCGTCTCGGTCCGTGGCGACCCTGGCCATTCGAATACGGCGGGCGTGCTGTGCACGAAGGTCTCCCGTTACGTTGAACGAACCTACCATCCAGAGCGAATTTTGTATCCGATGAAGCGCGTCGGCCGCAAGGGCGAGGGAAAATTCGCCCGTATCAGTTGGGATGAAGCGCTATTCACCATTGCAGGACAGTTGCAAAAAATCGCGCAACGCGATTCACGAGCCATCCTTCCCTACAGCTATGCGGGCACCATGGGCGCGGTACAGGGCGAGTCTATGGCAATGCGATTTTTTAATCGTCTGGGGGCGTCACAGCTGGATCGCACGATCTGCGCTACGGCTGGCGGCACGGGCTATAAGTACACAATCGGTGCCAAAATGGGCACCGACACCGAGCAGTATGAAAATGCCAAGCTCATTTTGGTTTGGGGAGGGAATCCGGTTGCCTCCAACTTGCATTTCTGGGTCAAGGCACAAGAAGCCAAGCGCCGTGGCGCAGTCCTGGTTGCAATTGACCCCTATCGATCGCTGACGGCGGAAAAATGCCAGCATCACATTGCCCTGTTGCCCGGAACGGACTCAGCACTGGCCCTTGGCATTATGCATCTGCTGATACGAGATGACTTGCTGGATCATGACTACATCGACCGTTATACGCTTGGTTTCGAAGCATTGAAAGATCGTGTAGCGGCATGGACTCCGCAGCGCGTAGCGGAAACGTGCGGGATACCTGAGGAGCAGCTCGAGATGCTCGCGAGCTTATACGGCGAAACAGCGCGTCGGGGTGACCCGGCGGCGATCCGCATGAGCTACGGCCTTCAACGCGTACGCGGTGGCGGTATGGCAGCACGCAACATCGCCTGTTTGCCCGCTTTGGTGGGCGCATGGCGCCACCCTGCCGGCGGCGTATTGCTGTCGTCTGGAGACAGCTATCCGAAGCAGCCAATGCAAATGGAACGGCCTGACTTGCGACCCAACGATGCGGCCAGACCGGCACGTACGATCAACATGAGCACGATTGGCGATGATTTGCTGAGGCCGGCCTCCGAGGAATTCGGCCCCCAAGTTGAAGCCATCATCGTTTACAACTCGAACCCGGTGGCCGTCGCTCCAGAGTCGGCGAAAGTGGCGCAAGGCTTTGCGCGCGACGATTTGTTCACTGTCGTGCTTGAGCACTTTCAGACCGACACAGTGGACTATGCCGATATCGTGCTGCCCGCCACCACGCAGCTTGAGCATACCGATATCCACGCCAGTTACGGCCATCAGTACATTATTGCGAACAATCCTGCGATCTTGCCGTTGGGCGAGGCGAAGCCCAACACAGAAATTTTCCGTCTGCTCGCGGCGCGGATGGGTTTCTCAGACCCTTGTTTTTCCGATACCGATGACGATCTCGCGGCTCAGGCCTTCGATACCAGCCATCCGCACGCCCGCAGCTTCGACTGGCCTCGGCTGAAAGACGAAGGGTGGATGAAACTCGATGTGCCTGCGGCCCCATTTGCCCAGGGCGGCTTTCCCACACCGTCCGGCAAATGTGAGTTTTATTCTGAAGCGATGCTGCGCGCCGGCCTCGATCCATTGCCCGCCTACATTCCACCGTACGAATCGGTGGCCTCTGCACCGGAGCTGGCTAAGGACTATCCACTGGCCATGATTTCGCCGCCGCAAAGGAACTTTCTCAACACCACGTTCGTCAATGTGCAGAGCTTGCGTGCGACTGAAGGGGAGCCGCATCTCGACATCCACCACGACGATGCTGCGGCACGCGGGATCGCCGACGGTGATCAGGTTCGTGTGTTCAATCAACGCGGCGAAATGCTGGCGAAGGCAAGAGTCAGCGACGCGCCGCGCAAGGGACTCGTTGTCGCCTTGTCCATCTGGTGGAAGAAGCTGGCACCCGACGGCAGAAATGCGAATGAGCTGACCAGCCAGCGCTTGACCGACATGGGCCGTGCGCCGACTTTTTATGACGTGCTCGTGCAAGTCGAACGGGCACAGCCCTCCTGAAACCTTGCGACGCCGGACGTCGAGACGCTCTATGAAAAGATTTTTGCTGCCCATCTTCCTTGCATGTTTGCTGTCGCCGCTCGGAGGCTGTACGCAGCTAGGCTATTACGCACAGGCGATGCAAGGGCAGATGTCACTGCTGGCCAGTGCGAAGCCGATCGATGACTGGCTTGCCGACCCCAACACAACGACGTCATTGAAGACGCGCCTAAAGCAGACTCAAGAAATCCGCGCATTTGCGGCGGCCGAGCTGGGCCTGCCCGACAACGGTAGCTACAAGAGCTATGCTGACCTGAAGCGTCCTTACGTGATGTGGAATGTCGTCGCAACCCCCGAGCTCTCGCTCAAGCCATTGAACTGGTGTTTCCCGATCGCGGGTTGCGTGGACTATCGCGGCTATTACAGCGAACAAGCTGCGTCGTCGTTCGCCAGAGAGATGCGCGCACAAGGTCATGATGTGCGCGTATCTGGTGTGCCGGCGTACTCGACGCTGGGTTGGTTTAACGATCCGGTGCTGTCAACCTTCATTGATTATCCCGAAGCCGAAATCGCGCGTCTGGTCTTTCATGAGCTCGCTCATCAAGTCGCTTACGCACCCGGCGATTCGCAGTTCAACGAATCATTTGCGACGGCGGTCGAAGAGTTCGGCGTCGAACGTTGGCTCGAGCGCCATGGCGACGCGGCAGTTCGTGAGCGCTACCGCCAGTACCGCCAGCGCAAAGCCGATTTTCTCGCTTTGCTCGCAGTTCATCGAAAGCAGCTTGAGGAAAATTTCAGCAGCGCGGCGTCCGATGACGACAAGCGCGCGCAGAAGCGGCAGATTTTTTCGTCGATGCAGCGACAATACGCGCAGATAAAAACCGAACGGTGGGGCGGCTATGCCGGCTACGATCGGTGGTTCAGCGACGGCCTTTCGAACGCGCATTTCGCTCTCGCCACGACTTATCATGACCTCGTACCGGGCTTTCTTGGGCTGCACGCGCAAATGCCTGACGTGCGCCGATTCTATGCACGTGTCAAAACGCTCGCCAAGTTAGAAAAAACTCAGCGCCGTGCCGCGCTAGCAACCTATGTCCCATCCACCCCGTTACCCCCATCACTGATGACGCAATCTGTTGCGGCGCAGTAAACAGACAAGCTTCACAAATTCCGCTAGCATCTTCGACAGGAGAACACGACGCCTCTGCTGGTTGCGGAGGCGTCTGCTAAAGCGCAGCGATTGCTCACGGTGCGCGCGAAAAAAATCCATAACAAAGGAGCTGCATGGACAAGTTCTGGTTGCGGTCGTATCCACCGGGCGTGCCAGCGGAAGTGGATCCCGCTAGCTACCGTTCTCTTGTGCATCTGTTGGAAGAAGCGTTCGCCAAATATGCGGGGCGCTCCGCGTATGTATGCATGGGGCGCACGATTACCTATGCCGATGTTGACGTATTGTCGCGCCGGCTGGGAGCCTGGCTTCAGTCACAGGGACTGTCACCCGGAGCTCGTGTCGCGCTGATGCTTCCCAATGTCTTGCAATACCCGATAGCGCTGGCCGCCGTGCTTCGTGCCGGCTACATCGTCGTCAATGTGAACCCTCTGTACACACCGCGCGAGCTGGAGCATCAGCTAAAGGATTCGGGCGCGGAGGCGATCATCATCCTGGAAAATTTTGCGCACACCCTTCAGAAAATCATCGCGCAGACACCTGTTCGCGTTGTCGTCGTCACGGGAATGGGAGATTTGTTGGGAGGTGCCAAAGGGGCGCTTGTCAACTTCGTGGTGCGCAACGTAAAGAAGATGGTGCCGGAGTTTTCGCTGCCAAATGCCATCCGCTTCCATCGGGCGCTGAAAGAGGGTGAGCCGATGTCGCTAAAGGCGCCCACGCTCGGGCATGCGGACATCGCCTTCTTGCAGTACACCGGCGGTACGACCGGGTTGTCTAAAGGAGCGATGCTCAGCCATCGCAACGTCATTGCCAACTTGCTTCAGAACGAAGCCTGGCTGCAGCCTGCGCTTAACAAGCCGCCGAAGGTCGAAGCGCTGACTTTCGTGTGCGCACTGCCGCTGTATCACATCTTTGCGTTAACCGTATGCTGCCTGATGGGCACCAGGCTGGGCGGCCTGAACATTCTGATTCCCAATCCGCGCGACATTTCGGGTCTGGTGAAAGAGCTCGGCAAGCACCCTTTCAACATGCTGCCTGCAGTGAATACTCTCTACAATGCGCTGCTGAACAATCCGGACTTCGCCAAGCTCGATTTTTCAGCACTGAAGCTTTGTAATGGCGGGGGCATGGCCGTGCAAAAGGCCGTGAATGACCGCTGGCGCGCGGTTACGGGCCGCAGCATCGTCGAGGGCTATGGTCTGTCGGAAACCTCGCCTGTCGCAACGGCCAATCCTGCGGATTCCGACGAATTCAACGGCTCCATCGGCTTGCCGCTGCCGTCGACCGACATCGCGATTCTCGATGACGCTGGCCAGCCCTTGCGTCCGGGGCAGCCCGGAGAAATCGCCATTCGCGGTCCGCAGGTCATGGAAGGTTACTGGCAAAAGCCGGAGGAGACCGCGCGTGTCATGACACCCGACGGCTACTTCCGCTCGGGCGATATCGGCGTGATGGATGAGCGAGGCTACGTGACCATCGTCGATCGCAAGAAAGACATGGTGCTGGTGTCCGGCTTCAATGTTTATCCGAGCGAAGTCGAGGCAGTAGTTGCGATGCATCCCGGTGTTCTCGAGTGCGCCGTGGTTGGTGTTCCAGATGCCGGCACCGGTGAGGCCGTCAAGCTGTATGTCGTCCGTCGCGATCCGGCTCTCACAGCGGAAGATCTGATGGACTACTGCCATCAACAACTGACGGGCTACAAGCGGCCGAAGCTGATTGAATTCCGCAACGAGCTTCCCAAATCAAACGTCGGCAAGATCCTTCGACGAGAACTGCGCGACGTAAAGGCAAGCCCCTGAATGATCACTCAGTCGGTAACGGCGGCAACGTGCGTGGCTTGCGGTCGTCACCCACCGCAACATAAGTCAAGGTCGCTTCAGTGACCTTGACCACTTCTGCCTGCAGGCGATTACGCTCGGCAAAGACCTCCACGTTAACCGTGATCGATGTGGTGCCGGTCTTCACGATTTTTGCGTAGAACGACAGCAAGTCGCCGACAAATACCGGTTGCTTGAAGACGAAGGAATTCACCGCCACCGTGCCGACGCGCCCGTTGGCGCGCCTGACGGCCGGCAAGGCGCCTGCGATATCCACCTGAGCCATGATCCAGCCGCCGAACACATCGCCATGCACATTGGCATCCGCCGGCATTGGCATAACGCGCAGAGTCGGCATGCCCTCAGGCAGTTGGGTGATTTCTGTAATACTCATTCTTGCTCCTGTACGCAAATGCCTTTTGGGCCGCAAGCGCTAAAATCATGGTGCGGCAATAGCCCCACAGAATAACTCAGCAGAATTTTTTCCGTCCGGATTCCCATGCGTCGATACGCTAGTCATTATCCCGAGTCTCCCGCCAATCAATCCACCCGCAACGACTGGGCGACCCTGAAGACGTTGTTTCCCTATTTGTGGGCGTGGAAGTGGCGCGTCTTGCTTGCGCTGCTCTGTCTGGTGCTTGCGAAGGTCGCCAACGTTGGCATCCCGATGGTGATGAAGGAGTTGATCGACGGCCTGACGATCACGCCCTCACGACCGGCAACACTGCTTGCGCTGCCCGTGAGCTTGCTGGTCGCTTACGGATTGCTGAGACTGTCGACGACCGCCTTCACTGAGCTGCGCGAGTTCTTTTTCGCCAAAGTGACACAACGCGCAGTACGCAACATCGCGCTGAAAGTATTCCGGCACCTTCATGCGTTGTCGCTCCGCTTTCACCTGAACCGACAAACCGGCGGCGTGACACGCGATATCGAGCGAGGCACGCGGGGGATCTCATCATTGGTGTCCTACACCCTGTTTTCTATTCTGCCCACGCTGGTGGAAATCTCGCTGGTGCTCGGCTACCTGTCGGTCCAATACGATTTATGGTTTTCCGTGATTACAGTGACTGCGCTGCTGATTTATATTGCGTTCACCGTTGTCGTAACAGAGTGGCGTACACATTTCCGGCGCACCATGAACGAGCTGGACTCGAAGGCGAACGTGCGAGCCATCGATTCATTGCTGAACTATGAAACCGTCAAATATTTCGGCAACGAAGAGTACGAGGCACAGCGGTATGACGAGGGGCTGCAGCGCTACGAGCGCGCCGCCGTACGCTCACAGAATTCCCTGTCCTTGCTCAATACGGGCCAGTCGCTGATCATTGCCACAGCGGTGTCGTTGATGTTGTGGAGAGCGACGCTGGGCGTCATTAACGGCAGCATGTCGCTGGGCGATCTGGTGCTGGTGAATGCCTTCATGATCCAGCTATACATTCCGTTGAATTTCCTCGGTGTGATCTACCGTGAGCTCAAGCAAAGCATGGCCGACATGGAAAAAATGTTTTCCCTGCTCGATCAGCATCGCGAGGTGGCCGATGCGCCGGGGGCGGCGCCCCTGAAAATCCATCGCGCTGAGCTGCAGTTTTCGCATGTCGATTTCAGCTACGAAGCAAAGCGGCAGATTCTGTTCGACGTCGATTTCACCGTTGCCGCAGGTACGACCACCGCTGTTGTCGGTCACAGCGGCTCGGGCAAGTCCACGCTGGCGAGGCTGCTCTTCCGCTTTTACGATGTCAACGCCGGGGTGGTCGCTATCGACGGACAAGACATCCGGCACGTCACGCAGACATCGCTGCGTCATTCGATCGGTATCGTCCCGCAGGATACGGTGCTCTTTAATGACACCATTGAATACAACATTGCGTACGGCCGCCCGGGTGCGAGCCACGATGATATCGTTGCCGCAGCGCGCGCTGCATATATCCATGATTTCATCATGACCCTGCCCGACGGTTACCAGACCACCGTCGGCGAGCGGGGCCTGAAGCTGTCCGGCGGCGAGAAGCAGCGCGTCGCCATTGCGCGCACTTTACTGAAAAATCCCGCGGTCCTGGTGTTCGACGAAGCGACCTCGGCGCTGGACTCGCAGGCCGAGCAGGCGATCCAGGCGCAGTTGAAAGACATTGCTCGCGATCGTACGACGCTGGTGATCGCGCATCGTCTGTCCACTATCGCCGATGCTCATCAGATCCTGGTCATGTCAAACGGGCGAATCGTCGAACGTGGCACGCACGCGCAGCTGCTCGCAGCGCGCGGCATGTATGCGGACATGTGGGAGCGACAGCAGGCGCGCGGCGATGCTGCCGATGGCAATGATGCCGGCAGCACCTCCGAAGTGGCCGTTGTCCGCTGAGTCCAGAGGCGGTCACTGCGTCCTGTAAAATTTGCCCTCTTTTGAAACCAACGCCGTTACGTCACGCCATGTCCAGCCCAAACTCGATCACTCTTACGCGCCCCGATGACTGGCATGTGCACCTGCGCGACGGCGCAGTGCTGACCGATGTCGTGCCGCATACTGCGCGCCAGTTCGGCCGCGCGATCGTGATGCCAAACCTGAAGCCGCCGGTCACCACCACGGCGATGGCCGCTGCGTATCGCGACCGCATTCTTGCAGCAGTGCCGGAGGGGCTGCAGTTCGAGCCGCTGATGACGCTCTACCTGACCGACAACACCAGTGCCGACGAAATTCGGCGCGCGGTCGACAGCGGCTTCGTCAAGGCAGTCAAGCTCTATCCGGCCGGTGCCACCACCAACTCCGACGCCGGCGTCACCGATCTTCAGCGTTGCATGGGGGCGCTCGAGGCAATGCAGGCGCTCGGTCTGCCGTTGCTGATCCATGGCGAAGTCACCGATGGCGACATCGACCTGTTCGACCGCGAGGCTGTTTTCATCGAGCGCGTGCTGCAGCCGCTGCGTCAATCGCTGCCTGGCCTGCGCATCGTGTTTGAACATATCACGACGAAAGATGCCGCCGACTATGTGCGCGATGCTGACGGCGACATCGGTGCCACCATTACTGCGCACCATCTGCTGTACAACCGCAATGCCATTTTCAAGGGCGGCATTCGTCCTCACTACTATTGCCTGCCCGTTCTCAAGCGCGAAACCCACCGCCTGGCGCTGTTGCAGGCCGCCACATCCGGCAATCCGCGCTTCTTCCTCGGCACCGACTCGGCGCCGCACCCGAAAGGCCTCAAGGAACACGCGTGCGGTTGCGCTGGATGCTACACCGCGCTGCATGCGATGGAGCTGTATGCGCAGGCTTTCGAGGCTGCCGGTGCGCTGGACAAGCTGGAAGGTTTCGCCAGTCATCATGGCGCAGATTTCTACCATCTGCCGCGCAATACAGACAAAGTCACGCTTGAGCGCATCGAATGGATTATTCCCGATGAGGTCAGCATGGGCGACGGCACGCTCGTGCCGCTCGACGCCGGACAGGCACTGCACTGGAAATTCGCCTGAAGCACGGCAGGGGACTATGGCAATTGACGTGCCAGACTGGTCGCGTCCCTGGCTAAACTTTCTGCGCGAGCGGGGTGAGCCGCTGGCGCGCGGTGCCGATTGGATCGGCACTGCCAGCGATCTCGCCGCCCGGTCTGGCCTTCATAACCTGAACGCCCAGGCGATTCGCTTCGTTCCTCAACAGCTGCTGCCGCCAGACACGCCGTATGAAGCGCATATCGCTGCCACCGGCGACGTACCGACGCGCGACAATCTGCACGATTTTTTCAATGCGCTGGCGTGGCTGCACATGCCTGCCATCAAGCGTGAGTTGAATGCCTTACATGCCCATGCTGCGACCGCCCCCCCTGCGGCGACCGGAACGCGTGGCGGCCTGCGCGATGCCGCTACGTTGTTCGACGAGAACGCAGCACTCTTCGTCAGCAGCGATCCGGCGCTGCTGCGTGCACTGCGCGAACACGACTGGAAGACCGTATTGGCCAGGCCGGCGGACGAATTCTTCACATCGGCTGACGTTATATTGTTCGGCCACGCGCTGGTCGAAAAGCTGTGCATGCCGTACAAGTCCATTACGGCACACGTATGGACGGTCTTGGTCGAGCCGACATGGTTTGCACTCTCGACAACAGAGCGCGTGGCAGCGCTTGACAAGCGCGTCTCAACATCGTTGCACGACGGTTTGCGCAGCGCTGATTTCTGCCATCTGCCGGTGTTGGGCGTGCCAGGTTGGTGGACCGGACAAGATCTGGCCTTTTACGAAGACGCCGAGGTGTTTCGACCTAAGCGTTTGCGTAAGCCAGCCGCTCCGCATTGAGTTTGCGCCCGGTGCGTGCGCCGGGCGCAGTGCATCTGATGAATCGTTCAGCGACGCCCCTCAGAAGCCTTTCTGTATGCCGAGGATGACAGCGTTCGACGAGCCGGTCTGCGCAAGGCTCGGACTGATGCCGGCATCCACGTTCCCCGAGTAGGAAGAGGGCACACCTTCCGTTGCATGGTTGAATGCCGCGTATAGATTGGTGGTCTTCGACATCGAATACACGGCAGACAGGTTGATGATGTCCGGATTGCCAGCACTGTCATTGCGAGCGTAGTTAATGCCGACGCTGGCACTGGGAATGACCTTCATCTGGGCACCGAGAATGTAGGTATTGCTCGAGCCGCCGATCGCCGGATTAAACCGAACATAATTTGCAGCGACGCGTACCGGACCGATTGGCACACTGGCACCGATCAGGTACTGCCGATATTGCTCGTCGCGGTCTGAGCCGGCGATCACCACGTTCAGATCGCCCATCGCATAGCCAAGATTGGCGGACACAAATCGGTTCTGGCGTGCTGCGCCTGGGACGCCGCCGAGCGCATACATGACGCTGCCTGTGACGCCCGCGATGAGTTCCGACGGCAAGCTGTAGGTGACGGAATTCGGGATGAAAAAGCCACCGGTCGTGCCCAGAGAGGGATCCGCGTCAGTCCCGCCCGGGAAAGCCGGAATAGGCGATCCGGCCGTCGTGCCGGTGCCGCTGATGACGCTGCCATCGCGATGCATCAGTAACGCAGGAACGTAGAAATTATTGCCAGCCAGTCCGAGCGTTGACGTGTAGGCGGCGATAAAAGGCGACAAATTCAGGCCTGCCGTCACCGAGCCGAACGGCCCGCTGATGCCCGCATTCGCCATCCGGCTGAACACGCCGGTCGTACCGCCGTTGGCGATCGCGCCGGTACCTGCGCTGAAGCCGCCCTCCAGTCGGAAATGGGCTTTCATGCCATTGCCGAGGTCTTCGGTGCCCTTTAGGCCCCATACCGACGGCGCCCAGTTGCCTTCGCCAAAACTCAGCCGTCGATCCGACCCCGGGCCAATACCCGATGCACTCACGATCGAAGCATCGATGTTGCCGTACAAAGTCAGCCCCGGCTCGGCCATTGCCGATTCGCTCACCATCAATCCCAGAACCGCGCACGCAAGAAGACCTCTGTTCATTGCATTTCTCCCGTGGTTGACACAACTCTGACCAGTCTGGAGAGCCGAGGTTTTCGCGGGGCTTCGCAACACAAGCCGTTAGCGGGAAGCGCTTGTGGACTCTCAATTGAGGCGAACTTTGGGAGGAGAGATCGTGCCAGATAGCACTGAACAGGCGGTGCGGACGATAGACGAAAAAAAGCCGCTCCGAAGAGCGGCTTTCAAGAGCGTCAATTCTATGACTGCCGGTACAAGACCGGCAAGAAATTAGAACGAGTGCGAGATGCCAGCACCGACGCCGCGGGTTGCGTCAGCCGTGGTGCCCTGATAGGAAACCAGCGAGCCGTCCGAACCCTTGTTGAAGAAGGCGTACAAAGCCGTACGCTTCGACAGGTTGTGTTGCAGCGAGAGGTTGAACAGGGACGGATCCATGTCGCTGTTGCTGACCTTGGTCTTCGAGTAGTTCACGCCGACCTTGGTAGCTTCGGTCAGAGCGTACGATGCGCCGACCGTGTAGGTCTTGCTGTCGAGCTCGGCACCAGTCTTGTCGCTGTGGTCGATGTAGTTAGCAGCCAGTTTGATGGCGCCCATCGTGTAGGTCGCACCGACGATCCAGTTCGTGTAGGTCTCTTTACGACGCGAGTAAGCGCCCGAAACGTACAGGCTGTCAGCAGCGTACGACAGGTTGGCGATCGTGACTTGATCGTCGTTCGTGCCGTTCTTCGTTGCGTACAGGATGTTGGTCGAGACCGGGCCGAACGAGCCAGCGTAGGTCACCGAATTCGGGATGAAGAAGCCGCCGGTTGCGCCTTGGCCCGAACCGCCGCCGTCGCAAGCTGCTGCGTTCACGCAGACCGGAACCAGGAAGTTGTTACCAGCCAGTGCCAGCGTGCTGACATAGGTGCCGATGAACGGGGAGAATTGCAGACCCAGGCCAACGGTGCCAGCCGAGCTGCCGACCGTGACATATGCCAGACGGTTGAACAGACCTGCGGTACCCGGGTTGTTGATCGAGCCGGTGTTCGTCTCGAGACCGCCTTGCAGGTGGAACGAAGCCTTCAGGCCGCCGCCGAGGTCCTCATCGCCCTTGATGCCCCACAGGGTCGTGCCCCACTCACCAGCGCCGGAGAAACGCGTGCTCGAGCCGTGGTTGCCGTTCGTCAGGCCAGCTTCGAGGGTACCGTACAGG
>JACCDT010607676.1_pt1 | contig 14907 bp, 14 predicted proteins | sample 7446291 | NCBI WGS metagenome assembly JACCDT01 (sample SAMN15323446, study PRJNA562643) | freshwater metagenome | isolation source: river surface water | place: USA:Blue River Watershed | collected 2017-08-17
ATAACCAAACAGGCGCAGAGTGGGCGCGGTGGCAAATGTCTAGTTACAGCTATCCACACATCCCCGCCTCGGAACTGGACAGCCTAAAGACGCTAATGCCAGAACGTGCCTTTCAGCAGGAAATACTAGCGCAGTTTCTTGAGGACGGCGGCGGCGTATTTCGCAGGGTACGTGAGGCCAGTACATTACAGGCACAAGAACCCGCGCAAGGTAGGCAGTACGTTATCGGCGTAGATTGGGGGCGGTCTAACGATGCGACCGTCTTTTGTGTGATGGACGCGACTTCAAAAGAGCAAGTCTATCTTGACCGAATGTTAGACACGGATTACGCCAGCCAGAGAAACCGACTGATAACACTGGCGCACAGGTATAATGACGCTCAGATTATCGCAGAAACAAACAGCATGGGGCAGGCGAACATTGAAGCCTTACAAAATGCGGGCGTGTACGTGACGGGATTCACCACCACAAACGCCACAAAGACGGGCGCGATACAGTTGCTGGAACTGGCCTTTGAGCGTGGCGATATAAGATTACTGGACGATGAAAATCAGATAAATGAACTCATGGCGTATCAGAGCGAGAAGTTACCCAGCGGGCTGATTAGGTACGGTTCACCCGATGGGTTACACGATGATACTGTGATGGCTCTGGCGATTGCGTGGCAGGGGATTGCTGGCTCATCTTGGTTTATTAGTTAGGAGAAAAATATGCCGAACATAAATGTGCTTTACGATAACGGAATGAAGAGCTTTGATTTTTCGCCGTGGGGCGGGATTGATGGATTCCTAGAGGCCACCAGTGGAGGCAACCAAACCAACGTCAACCGATTGCGGCAGGTTGTTCCGTGGCTAAACAAAGCCGTGAATATGACCGCAAATGCGGTAGCTCAATTGCCGTATCGCATTGAGCGCGAGGATGATACAGAGATTGACAGTGATATAGCATGGGGCGGATGCCGTAATCCACAAACTATTATCCAGCTTGTAGCCGCCTCACTTTGTGGCGGTAGCGCGTATGTTCTGGTTGACGCTGTACCTGGTGCAATTGTTGACCTTCGCTATCTTGCCCCAAACACAATAGAACCAGTATTCGATAATAACGGCGATGTAAAGCAATTCAAGCGCACGATTAGCGGAAGCACTCAGGTTTACTCCAAAGACCAAATACTATATTTCTGGCTCCCAGATGATACGATTGAAATCGGCCCTGCTGTAATTACCCCGCTGTCAAACTCAATTCCAAGCGCGTCAATGATTGCCGCAATGGATGAAGCCCTTATCCAATACGGGAAGCGGGGATTTATCCCGCCAACCATCTTATCAGCCAAGGGAATGACAAATAAATCAGATGTAGAAAAAACCGAAAAGTGGTGGAACGCATTTTTGCGTGGCTGGACAAAGACGGTGGCAAAGATTATCAACGCCGAAACAATGACCCCCTCGGTATTGGGCGCGGGTATGGATGAGATGCGCGGTTCCTATATCGAAATCTTATCCCAGCAAATAAAGAACATTGCCGCCTCTTTTGGTATCCCCCTCTCCACGTTCCTGAGCGATGAGGCAAATTACGCAACCGCAAACGCTGACCTATTTCAATGGTATTCAAGCGGGCGGTTTGTGTCCATCTACCAGACTATCGAAGATGCGTTTGATGAACAGTTATTCTCTCGCTTTGGCTGGTCGTTTGAGTATGAGCCTGAGCAGTTGGACGTATTCCAGACAGAGGTAAATGATAAAGCAGGAAGCCTTGCGTCTTTGGCTGATGCGTTTGCTACAAATCCGAAAACGTCCATTATTGCAGCTGACCTCTTAGGCATTGAACTATCAGACGAGGACAAGGTGTTACTTTTAGAGATGGGAAGCGAACCGACGCCCGCAGAGGACATCCCGCCTGAGTCTATTTTACCCACCATCCCCGAATCCATTTTACCAACAGCTCCCGCCTCCATTCTCCCGACAGCGGAAGAAAATACAATTGCCGCCCGTATGCTAAAATGGAGGACATTCGCACAGAAGCCACACAAGCATGAATTTGACACACGCGGAGAAATCCCGCCCGCTTTAGAATTACGCATTAGGGCGGGGCTAAGGGACGCAAAAACAATTGATGAAATTGACGCGGTATTTGATGCGGCTACGGCAGAACTTCCTATAATTACACTAGCAAAGGCGATAAATGAAATTCGTAAAACTGACTAAACAGGAACACGACAAACGGGACGCCGAAAGGATTGCAAATATCCTCGAAGCCCTTAGAGAACCTAAGACACTAATTGAATTAGGGCAGGCTGTTGGGTTTCATAGAATAAACAAGAACGTTGCAGACCTTAGAGCAAAGGGTCTAATCAGGACAAACCCACTCACTAAGAAGATGGAGTTGTGCGGATGGACAAGCATTTTAGTAGAGCAATAAAACTAGCTCCGCAGGTTATAGAATATCTATCCACGCTTAAACGGCTGGAAGCACGAAAAGCCGCGCCAGTATCCCGCGATGAATTAGAGCGCAGGCTGGCGCGGGCCATTCAACGTGTTGACAATCGCTACCTTGGAATACTGCGAGATAATAACGGGCAAACGCCGTTCGGCTACTGGGACAACTATCAGAGAGACTTGGCGGAAGTGATAGCCTCCCCGATTAGGGCCAGTATAGAACAATCTTTTGCAGAGTCTAGTGATTACGCTCGTCTTGTAGATAGCAGAGAGGCCGCGTCTAACATTGACAAGGCTGTAACTGCCGCGATAGCCGCGATTACGCTAGGGATTATCACGAACACACGAAACGCCTATAACAGCATATTACAAGAGGGTGTAACAGGTGCGCCGTTGCTCGAAAGAATCGCCCTGAGATTTTCAAGCGGACACGCCGAAGCAATAGCGGTAACAGAACTCACGCGGGCGGAGGCCTCGTTTGCTGATGTGCTTTCGGGGTTACTGTCTGAGCAGGGAATAAAGACCCAGCAACGCTGGCTAACCTCAGAGGACGAAAGAGTCTGCCCGATTTGCACACCAGCAGACCACAAACTAAAAGACGAGCCAATCAATACCGCGTCAGGCGGATGGAATGGTCAAACATGGGGGCAAAGGTATCCGAACGGCGCCCCCGCTCATCCGCATTGCCGATGTAAAATCAACGTAGAGATTGTAAAATGACAACCCGTCCACCGATTGACCAAGTAATACTAAGAATCAAGGCTGTAATTGAGGATGCCGCTTCACGCGCTAGGGTATTAGCGAAAGCAGGAAAAGAACTTGCGGCCCTCGCCGCTGTTTATCCAATTGAGGGCGGGTACAACCGTGAGCCTGGCACAAACAGGTGGGGAACGTGGTATCAAAGGGGATTCGGTACACGCTGGCGGAATAAAAGCGGATTTCTAACGGGTAACAACAACTCGCAGGATTTACAGAAATCATGGCAGGTAGAGCAGCGCGACTTTTCAGCCTCAATTTACACTTATGTAACTTATGCTCCATTTCTGCTTGACCCTGACAACCGTGTGTCATGGGCGGCCCCTCATGGTTGGGAAACTGACCAAGAGATTGCGGATGGGTTTGCTCCCAGATTTGAAGAAATAGCCCTTGACGAAATAGACAAGCAGATTGAAAAAATATGATATACTCACGGCAACCAAATATCCTAACCGCTGATATAGGCGAAGCCTGACGCGAACGGAAAATGCAATATGTCGAAAGACGCAGAAGCCCTTATGGGTTTTTTGTGTCTTTTTTGTTTGGAGTGTTATGGATGAAATGATTTACTTCGGCGATGCTGTGAAAGCAGAGCAGCAAGAGGATGGAACTGTAAAACTAGGCGGGTATCTTGTCCGCTTTAGTGACGCCGCCCATCCTGATTTAACTGGTGATTACTTTACCAAAAACACCGACTTCGGAAACGTTACGAAGTCCGATGGATGGTTCAATCACCGCCTGCCCGTAAAGTACAACGGTAAGCGAGTGGAATATAAAGAGCAACTCCCAGATGCTACACTTACCTTTGATGATACTGGCGTGTTTGCGGAAATCGTACTTGGCGCACGTAATGAGTACGAGCGCGAGATTGCCAAACTCGGAATCAAGGGGAAATTGGGCTGGTCAAGTGGGACAGCCGCGCACCTTGTTGACCGTAAACAGGTAGGCAACTCGTTTGAGATTACCCGCTGGAAGTTGGGACTTGATGCAAGTCTGACGCCCACCCCAGCAGAGCCGCGATTGTCAAATCGTGTGCTGCCTATCAAATCCATTTTAGAAACGTCTAACGACGATGAGGAAAATAACATGAGTGACAATAACACCAAGGCTGATTTCAGTATCAGTGGCACCGTATCCCTTGAAGCCGCGCAACAGGCCGCAGAACAGGCTGTTGCCAAGGCTCTTGCCCAACGTGATGCAGAGGCTAAGGCCATTGCAGAACGCGACGCCGAAAAGAAAGCCGCAGAGGAAGCAGGCTACCAAAAAGCTGTAAAAGAACTGTCCGAACGCAAAGCCCCCGCGTTCAATACCAAGACCGTCTTGGGTTTCAGCGAAGAAAAAGATGCTGTCCCGGCCTTTAAGCACTGGCTCGGAACTGGTCAAGAAAACGGCGCGTTGATTCGCCCCGATTCAGTGATGGAAAACGCAAAGGCCGCATGGAACGTCACCACAGGCGCGTCAGGTGCCTTTCTTGTCCCTGGCCCCCTGTATAATCAGATTGTCGCCAAGCGTAATATCGCCTCGTGGGTACGTCAGGCACCTGTCCAGATTTTCCAGACTCCTGCCGACCACCTGCTTGTCCCTCGTGAAAGCACCAGCCACACTGCATTTACCCAAACAGGTGAAGGCGTTGCTTATACCGAGGATGAAGGCACCGTAAGCCAGAAGGACCTCATCTTGTACAAATATACCAAGATGCAGAAGGTCAATGAAGAATTTCTGGCTTATCAGGGAACCAACTGGGAATCTTGGTTGACTCAAGCCCTTGCCCGTGCCGAAGCCGCAACTGAAAACGCTATCTTTACTGATGGTACTGGCTCAGGTGAGGCCGAAGGCGTGCTTGTTGGCGCGACAAATTCCAGCCTGACCCTCGCCGCTGTTGATACTATCACCTCCGCTGAACTCGCGGCCCTGATCGGTAAACTTGGTGGCGGGTACAATGTGCCGAGTGAGTGCGGTTTCTTGATGGCTAACGCTACTAAGTGGTACTTGAAGGGCGTTGTCAATGCTGGCCCGTATGCCTTCAACACCCCAGCCCCGACCGCTGATTTCTTCGGCTATCCTGCCATTGTCGATGATGATTTGGCACCGTACACCACTGAAAGCGACAAGCCGATTGTTTTCGGTAACTTTAGTTACTATGGTGTAATCGAAAAGCCTGGCATGATGATTCAGCGTAATCCGTACCTCTATATGGCAACTGGTCAAATTGGTATCTTTGCTTCAATATTCCGTGGTGGTGGTGTGCTTCAGTCAGAAGCCTTCTATTACATCAACAGCCACGCCTAAAAGGTGATGACATGGCAAAACGTTTAAATGATGCTATCAATGTCACGGCCGCAGTAAACCCGATTTCGTCATCTACTGCCGTCACAGGTATTGCAGTTGATGCTTCAAGCTACGGACGGGCGCGGTTCGTGTTCAACTTTGGCGCACAAACTGGAACCGCCTCGCTTGTTGCTAATGCTGGTGTGTGGCAGGCTTCTACCAGCGGCGGAACATTCGCGCAAATTGCGGGAACTTCAATGTCTGCTGTTACCTCCGCTAATCTTGGTGGAACCGTCCACGTGATTGACGTACCAGTAACGCCTACTACCCCGTGGCTCAAAGTTTCTGGCCTTTCAATCATGAACTCGGCCATTATCGTGGGCGCAATCTGCGAGTTATATTCAGGCGTGAATCTTCCGCCAACTTCTACCGCGTATCAGGTCGTTGTAGTCTAAGAAAGAGAGAGGGGAGGCAGTAAGCCGCAAGCACGCGGGTATAAGCCTCCCTAAACCAATATATGAGTTATGTTACCCTGTGGGTACCCGCCGCAGAATCCCCCCGCTGGCCCTGTGTGAAATCCTGGTGGGACTTGAAAACACCGAACAACGAAAAGTTAGACCTTATCCCAGGAAAGGCGATTGCAAATAATATTCGCTACACATGGAACAGGGCTATAAAGGATTTTCTACAAACCGATTCGGAGTGGTTATTCAGCGTTCATAACGACGTTGTACTTCCTCCCGATGCTCTAATGCGTTTGCTTTCGTGGGACAAGCCGTTGGTTTCCGCTCTTGTATTTATGCGGCAATCGCCAGTAACACCACACATCTGGAAAACGTACCCAGAGACAGGCGCAGTAAACGCCAACAGAATTAAGGACACGGCTAAATGGTTTTCAGACCATAACGAGGCAATCAAATTTCACCCGTATGTTATGGAGCCGCGTCCTGATGACGCACTGGTAGAAATCAGTTTCACATCTACATCATGTACACTAATAAATCGCACTGTGTTAGAAGCAATGCGACCTATCGTAAATGATGTGTGGTTCAAGTGGGACGATGACGAGGGAGCGTGTGGCGGAGAGGACAGAAACTTCTTTGACAAGGCTTTAGAGGCTGGCTTTGTTGGTTACGTTGACCGCTCCTGTACGGTCGGGCATTTGGTAGGTGACATTCCGACAACTTCAGCCGATTTCGTGGCGTGGGCTTCTGTGTCGCAATTCAATAACACGGGAGAGCCAGAAGATATTTAGTTGCTTGTGGAGAAAAAATGACTAGTTACTGTTCGCTAACTGACCTGAAAACTTATCTAAACATCACAGGCAGTACTGAAGATACACTGCTTCAAACGATGCTGAACGCAGCCACCTCACGAATTGATTCGCGTTGCGGCCGCTCGTTTCAGGCACCTAGCGAAACAACGCACTACTTTGACACTTCCAAAGATTTACTTAATGGTGAACTGTGGCTGGATGACGATTTATCTTATATCACGCAGGTTGTAAACGGTGACGGGGCAGATATTACAAACGAGGTTTATCACAATCCGCGAAACTTCACACCGTACTATTTACTGGGATTCAAGTCATCTTCGACAAGTTTCTGGCAGTATGAAACTGACATTCAAAACGCTATTTCTGTAACTGGCCGCTGGGCCTATATGGACAGAATTACTACTGCAAACATTACCAGAAACACAAGTGTAGTCACTGCAACCGTTACGGCTCCCTATTTATCTGTGGGAATGTCTATTACTGTTTACTGCTCCGCAAATAGTTCATTTGACGGAACGTTTGTAATAACGGCCAACACTGGAACTACAATCACATGGGCGCAATCTGGTTCCAATAACTCTGAAACATCCGCTTTGTTATTGTGCCCGCCTAGCGACATTATCACCGCCTGCCGCAGATTAGCGGCGTGGATGTACAGGCAGAAGGATACCCAGCAGGGTGATACAGACCGCCCGCTCCTAGCTGGTGATGGAATCGTAATCATGCCGACAACCATCCCGCAGGATGTAGAAAAGATTTTACTAGCTTACACAAGGTTTATACGATGAGTATATTGCTCACGATTTACGACGACTTGGAGGCTATGACCGTGACGTACACGGACAAAGATTCTGTGTCTATTACTCCAACCGTTTACAACCTTGATGAAATTCCTGCAAGTGTGCAAACCGCCCATCTGCCATGTAGAATACTTCTCCCCATTGGACAGGGGCAGGGAAATAATAATGTAACCATTCTAAATGGAGCAGGGGCGCGGGGTTCGTGGGTTGTGTCGGATTTATTTCTGCTTGAAGCAAGCGCGAGAGACGCGGGGTTGTATGTTCAAGCCCCCGTACTGATGCGGTACGTTGTTGCTTATGCTGTGGCACTTGGAAAGCAGTTTCAGTTTAGACACGGCGCAGACAACACAAGCCTTACGATTTCATCTTCCATCGTGCCTGGAATGTATGAATACCCGTCGCAATCTGGCGCGTGGTTCTATGGCGTAAAAAGCACCATAACCATTGATGAAATATTTTAGGAGAAACAAAAAATGACAGCACCAACAAAAAAGATTTTTGCAGTAGGGTTCAACGCCGCTCGGCTTTATAGCCTGAATGATTCGGGTTACGTTGCGGCAACCACCTCCACGTACTACGATGGGACTATGGTAGGTGGCCCTGTGGCTTTGTCACTGGAATTCCCAGACCCGCAAAGCATTGTTCATCCTGGCAATAACACTGTTTTACAGCGCGATGTTTTGCCTTCTCAGGATGTATCAAGCGGCACTCTCGAAGTATCCCGCACCGACCATGACACAATTGCCATGCTAACGAACACCCGCGTAAATACAATCGGGGAAGCAAACTCGATTTTATGGAATAGTAATCAAGCGGGGAATGAACCGACGGTTGGCCTCTTGGCATACGCACAAGGCAAACTTACTACGGGCGTGCGCGGGTGGATTACCTACATGCTCCGCTGTGTAATCATTCCGAAAATCAAAGGATTACAGCGTGACCAAGCAAACGCCTCCTATTTCGTTCAGCCACAAGTATCAACCTCGCATCTTGTAGGCAATGCGTTTTCCACTGCCTCCGATGGTGCTACAACTGCGGAGGTTGTTGAGTATGAAAGCAATTACCGCTTGCATCTGACGGGCTTCAAGGCGGCCGCTTCTCAGACCGTTTTCACTTTTGACACCGCCCTTCCTGCTGTAAATACCGCTGGTATGGTTGTAAATCGCAACGGTTCACAATTGACCGCCAGCGCGGGGGCGTCTAATATCTTCTTCACCGCTTCAGTTGGTGCGGTTACTCTGGGAAGTGGCGCGGCGGCTAATGACCTGATTACCGTCATGTACGAGTTGGATAATACGGCAGTCGATTACGACTAGAAAGCAAGGAATAATGATTACTGTTGATAAGTGGACGGTACACCGCGCCACAGTTGAAAATTCAGTAAGAAAAACAACCGTTTCGAGTGTTGCTCATAATTTCCTGAAAATAAAAGCAAAGGAATACGGAATTGAGAACTACACAAAGTTTATTGAGGAAATAGACAGCAACCTCGAACGGTACGACGAAATCACAGAACGAGAGCGTGATTACTTTGATTTGGCAAAATCAATAGCGTCATGGGCGGCAATTTCCCCATGTATAAAACCATATTTAGCCATTCGGGAATGGCTCGAACTTGGCGAGGATATTTTGGACGGGCTTGCTAATGCGGCAATGGCGGAGAATCCCCACTGGTTTTCGTCACCAGAGCAAGAAAAAAAAACAAGCGAAACACCGGCATCATATACGACAGATTGAGAGAGATAGTAACAGCAGAATCGAACGAACTCCCACCAGTGATAGCAGTTTCCGACATATCCAGCTATGATTTATGGGTATTATGGAGAGCGACAGATAGGAAGTTTCTACCGTCCCAACTAATGAAAGAAGATGAATCGCTCTTGTCCGACATGATTGCTCTTGATAGTGCTTACGAGGCGATAAGGTCAAAATATGGCAACAAGAACAATTGAACTCCTACTGGAAATGAATCCAGATAACGCCTCTTTGAACAATACAGCAAAAGGCGTAAAAAAAGTAGAAAAATCACTAAAAGACGTTGAAGCGCAAGCCAACCGAACACGCGAAAGAATGGAGAAAATCGCGCAGGTAGGAAATAGGCTTGCGCTTGTTGGTAGTGCAATTACCGCGCCTTTTATTCTCGCCATGAAAAAATACGTTGACACTGCTGGCGAGACAGAAGGAACATCGAAGCGTATTGTAGAACTCGGTAAACGGTGGGAGGAATCGCAGGTAAGAATTGGACGGGTAACGGCTGAGATTGTACTGCCAGCACTTGAAAAGGCTCTTGATGTAGTTGATAAGGTTGCCGCATTTGCTGAAAAGAATCCTGGTGCAATAAAAGCCGCTGTTGGAATTGGTGGAACTCTTGTAGTGCTTGGCGGGCTTTTATCAACTGCCGCCTCCATTGTTTCAACGATAGCGACTGTGCAAGGCGTAGCGGCGTCTTTCGGAATTGGGACAGCCGCAACCACGGCCGCCGCCACGACTGGCACCGCCGCGTTGACAGCAGGTGGAATTGGGACAGCGGTAACGACTGGAATAACTGCATTTTTGTCATCTCCCGCATTTCTCGCTTTGCTTGTTCTTGCCGCCGCAGAAGGTACTCGTCAAATATTCAATGCGGTAACGGGCCAGAATCAAACATGGGCAGACATTGGAAAGACGTTGGGGCAGTTGCTTATTCTATCAGCCGAAGGATGGGACATCATTCTAGGTTTCTTTGGTGCCGATACTAACCTATCAGGGCTTCTTGCTAATGCGTTCAACACATCCGATATAAACCTGAAAACAGGATTTCAAGCCTATCTACGTGACGCTGGGCGCGGCATTGTGGACGGAATACGGAAAGCGATTGCGGATTTAGGGAACGCGATTCGGGGCTACTTCTCTGAAATGATAAACAGCTTCATTAGCGGTTTGAGTAGTTTGGGAAATAGTATTTCGAGCGCAATTTCTGGATTGATAAGCGGACTGCCTGGATTTGCTGATGGCGGCATGATTACAAGTAACAGCATTTTCAGAGGCGGTGAACGTGGGCGTGAATTTGTTTTGAATAACCAAACAACCCGCGCCGCTGAATCCATCATAGGCGGAACGTTGACGCAACAAAGGCTTCTTGAAGCACTCGCAGGCGGAAGCAAGAAAATATCATACTATGATAACCGAAGGATTGATTCTAATCTTTCAGCAAATGACCGCAGATATATCACAAACGATGTAATTAGCGCATTGAATGGAGCGTTATAGATGCCTACTACTTTTGAAATCGGGTCAACTCTGGGCGGAATTGCAACTCTTGCGTCCTTGTCAATTCCTGACCCAGAGGCAGACTTTCAGAACTACGCCTCTACCGTAAGGCTGGCAAATGGAAAGGTGCGCGGGTTGGGTGCGCCTGTTGTTACATGGCATTACGGGTATTTACGTGAGTCCCAATATGACGCGCTTGTCTCAATTATTTCAGGCGCAAGCGCGGAGGTTTATATCTCAACACTGACTAATGGAAACACGTATGCAACCTATTCGGCTATTGCCGTACCTCCTGAAAGGTATATTATTAGAGTGAATAAATACATGGATGTAACTTTTAAATTTACATCGTTGGTGGCACAATGACAAGCAACGTACCAGTACGTGTGGCAAGTTCTGGCGAGCTTGCAAATTACAGAACAAATAACCAAATCACGAAAATGGGGCTTTCAATTCACCGCCCCGATGTAGTTTATACAGCAAGGGTCAATCAGACATTTGACACACTCGACAAAATTGCAGAAATTACCTTTGACGGTGGAAGCGGGACAATCACAGACATACTCCCGAACATGACTGTTCTTATCGGGGGGTATTCGGGCAGTCGTGAAAAGGGAGTATGCAGGGTTCGTAAATCTCCAACAAGCGACACGCTTTATATAAACGAGACAAGCGAATTGTTTATAGAGGACAATGATTATATAACTGTTATTGATGAATTCGGACTCTGGCAGAGAGACATCCACACCGAAGGTACAAACGTGTTCATGGATTACGATATAGCCTTTGGTAGTGGGATAAGTGGCGGCGTGATTCCGCGTGTTGGCCCAATTGCATCTGTGATTTTCTTGGACGGATTTGGAAGTGCTGCTTTTGCTCCTGTTGACCCGTCATTATCTTCTGCGTATGACGGGGCTACGATTTCAGGCTATCAATACTACGCTCCGGGAGCCGCTTCTACTTCGGGCATGAACACTTCAAGCCCATCATGGACATACGACGCTGCTGGAACCTATCGCTGGACTTGTGAAATCACAGACAGCGCAGGCAGGATTACGACATCACACAGGTGGGTAATTGTGGAGCCGACTTCTGAGGCTTTTGACATTGTAAGCGCGCCGACTGGTGATTATTCTGCTGGCGATTGGTCTTTCACTGCCACAGTTTACGGGGATTCCTCCGATATTTACGACCGCGCTATGTGTGTTTTATATGCGCGAGATTATTTCAACGATACAGAAGGAACAATAGGCAAACTATCAAATTATGATAACGTTGTGTGTGTGGGGTGGATTGACGGTGAATCAATATCGTGGAACTCTGAATTCAGCGCAGTTACATTTACTGTGAAGGGTGCAGCGTTTTGGCTTTCAAGGATTCGGGCTTTTCCTTTTGAGTTACAGGACACATCAACGACCCCAGCAAACTGGAAGCAATTGCAGGAAATGACGGTAGATAAGGCTCTGGCTTTTATTCTGTTCTGGACTTCCACAATCACTACGGTGATGGATGTTTTTTTGACAGACAACACCACGCGCTTGAAAATCATTGCCCAGCCTTCTGGAAATTTGATGAATCAATTATCTGCAATCGCAAGTAATACCGTATTCGCAAAACCACTCGTAAATAATTATGGGCAAATGTTTATCCAGCGTGACGCTCAGTTACTATCTCAGTCTGACAAATCCAGTGTAACGGTGGTAATGGATATTACGAAAGCGGACTATGACGAAAACTTGGAGATTGAAAGAAGTCCACAAAGTAAAACCGCAATGGTTGAACTTGGCGGACTTTCAGAGTTTGATGGCACAACGGCAGATCCCGTTTATAGCCGCGCCCCTGGAAATATCGGGAAGGCTTTCGGGGATTACCGCTCATATAATAATTACATATTCATTGACCAAGACGAATGTAACCGAATCTCTGGGTGCCTTTTGGCTGTTGACAATAACCCGTACCAATTACTTACCGTAGAATTTGCTTCCAGTATTCGTTTGCTTGATATTACCCCTAATCAATATTGTACGATAACTGTGCCAGCGGAAGATAATTCTCGCGGGATTCTGTTGGATGACGTGAACCTGATACCGCGCCGCGTGTCCTATGTTTACGATAAGGAAAATTCAAGCCTCCGCACGTCGGTAGATTTTGAACTTGATGTAACTCCTAGAGATGGGATTACCTACATCCCCCCAAACATCGAGGAGCTTGTTACAACTACTGAAATCGGAGAGATTGGAGAAGTGGAATTCCCGATTGAAGTTTGGTTTCCTCCAAATAACCCGATTGAAGTTAATATAGATTGTGGCACAGAATTTAGAATCAATTCGTTTTCATCTTCATGGGACACAAACGAACTTGATGGAACAGACCCAAACAAACTGGTTGCACGTTGTTATTTCCCTTGTACTATTCGTAACAGCGGAGAAACGGACACAACCTCATTGTCCCTGGGAGGCAGGTGGTACGGTGACGCAAAAAATTATTACCATGTTTACGGAATAAAAAACGGCTCGCCTGTAATTACTGCAAGTGTAACCCACAACGAAAACGGAAATACAGCCACATTCTCCCCTGTAACTGATACGGTTGTGGACGGTTTTATGATTACGCTTGATTCTGGAATTGGCTCGATTTTGGATTTTACCGTTCAGGATATTATAGAGACCGGAACCGTAGCCGCTACAAATGACACATTTGTTTTATCAACATCTGCAACAATTGGTAATTATTACTCGCTGAACGCATGGGGCGGGCCGTGGTACGCCGCCCCTGGATATGTCGGTTCGTATGCGTTTATCGCTGGCTGTGGTGCTCAAATTACTGGCGGTACGGGAATTGGACTTAGGTTCACAAGCTCGACAACTACCGCGTTTTCTCTTGACGTTGGGACTTTGGGAGTTGAGGCGTATTCATTGAACAGCTTGTATGGCTTGATTATTTTTCAGGCAACCGCAACGTCAATCGGTTACGTTGTGGCTGATGGAGTAAAAGCTGATAATACTGGTTCGCTTGGATATACTCTTAGAAACGTACTCGCAGAGGGTAGACGGATTTCTCTCGGTGGGATAAAAATTAATAACGTTTGCGCGGCGTAACGAGGATATATGAACGCGAAAAAACAATTCTCCCAAAAACTAAAAGAGAGGTTTTCTCAGAAGCAGGATGAGTTACAAAGAATCCCAGGGGTGATGGGTGACGGTAACGGGCATTTATATCCAGACGGGATTAGTAATTTTGTCTATGTAGTTTTTGCGGATAAATCAATGCCTGTTTTCAATACCCGCGTAGCTGCTGGATTGGGCGTGAAGGTTTGGGTTGGGTACGCACCAGAGGAGCCTAACTTGTTTCAGGTTCTTTCGTTGCGCTCCGAAACACCAACAGGAAGCGTTGAAATCGCGCAGGGGTTTGCGCCCGCAAAACGATACGAATGGCAGGCTGTGGGTGGCGGGCAAGACCCGCTCCACGTGCATCTCCGGGCCTTCTCTCCGCTTAAACTGGGAATGTCTGCAAGCGGTGGTATGAATGTAGATTTATTTCGTGGATATGTTCACAACGGTACTACGTGGCTGAAAATCGACCGTCAGGATTTAGACTTTACTTCTTACATACCAGCCACAACTGGCAAGGCGGCAATGGTGCTTGTGACTATTGACAACACTGGTTCAATTATCCTGACAGATGGTGCTGATGTAAATATAGAGGATATGGATATAACCGCCCTTCCGTCCATTCCAGCAAATACCGTTTTTGTGTGCGGTGCAGTGCGTGTTTATTACGGTCAAGAGAAAGTGCAGGAGGGGCGTACTGCCTCCGATTTTGTGGACTTGCGCTTTCCTGGGGTGGCCGCTGGCGCGAGTGGCACGATTGACCACACGGCCCTGACTAACCTAAACTCGACAAATTATTATCATTTGACACAGGCAAATCATATAGACCTGACAGATGGTGGGACAACTACACTGCATTATCATAGTGTGCATCCAAAACAATACACATCGACATCTGACCCAACGGTAAATGAAGACACATCCACAGGGTACAACGTCAATGACCTATGGACGAACACAAGCACAGACGCAACCTTTATATGCTCAAATAATACCGACGGTTCAGCGGTATGGAC
>JACCDT010425715.1_pt1 | contig 14901 bp, 12 predicted proteins | sample 7446291 | NCBI WGS metagenome assembly JACCDT01 (sample SAMN15323446, study PRJNA562643) | freshwater metagenome | isolation source: river surface water | place: USA:Blue River Watershed | collected 2017-08-17
CATACTTCTATATTGGGCGAAGCGTTGGTGGTGGAACAGTATTCATCGACGCTGTGCAACTGGAAGTTGGGTCATCTGCCACACCATACCAGATGGGTACTATTAGTCTTAATGGTGTGGTCAAGTCTCCGACTAGCTTCCGTAACCAGTCGGACAGTGCCACTGCTTTCCAAGTTCAGAACGCAGCCGGAACATCGATTTTTAACATCGATACCGTTGGCGGAGCTGTACAGACAAACTTAATTCAGGCAAGCTACGCACTTGCGTTGCGAGCCGGAGGCGGTGGTTACGTTAATCTCCAAGATGGTTCTGGTAGGTCTATACTGACATCGTATTCTGACACCGGTGCGACCACGCTTCGTTCATATGTGGCGAACTCGGGCGCCTTCCAAATAAAAGATGTAAATGCGAATACTATTCTAAACGTAGATACTACGGGTAACAGAAATCTCATCACCAACCCTAGCTTCGAAGCGGATACCGCTGGCTGGTCAATTACGGCGGGAGGTTCCAGTTTACTGCGTATTACTACCGACCAATACTCCGGCCTTTCTTCCGTGCGTAACACAAACACGGCTACCGCGAATACCGGTGGACGATTCTTGTACCAACTGGCAGCAAGCTCGACCTATACATTCTCCATGTATGCCAAAGCCGAAGGTTCTAACTTCTCTACCCTTGAGCTTGGATACAACACTGACGGAACGACTTACACAAGCTGTTTGACGGCACAGACCGTAGTTACGACAGGCTGGACCCGGTATTCTTGTACCTTTACTATGCCGGGCACAGTATCAAGCAACCGATTTGTCTATTTCCGACAAACAGATGCTACCGCTCGTTCATTCTTGGTTGATGCTTTCCAGCTTGAGGCGGGTAGTGCTGCTACAAATTACAGTCTTGGAAATCTGAGTCTTAATGGCACGGTCACTGGCCCGACAGTTTTCCAGAACCAGTCAAATTCTACAGCTGCTTTCCAGATTCAAAATGCCAGCGGGAACCAGGTGCTAAATATAGATACTACCAGCGCTACAAACCTCATAACCAATCCATCATTCGATACGAATACCTCGGGTTGGACTGCTGGAGGTTCTGCTACATTATCTAGGGTAACAACAGATCAAAATCAAGGAGCTGGAGCTTTGCAGGTAAATACAACTGCGGCAGTCAATGACGGCGTGCGCTACCCTTACGCGCTTGCCGCAAGCACAACATATACCTTTTCGTTCCATGGAAGAGGCGGTAGTGGCGGGATTACTATGGGCATGGGATATAGTGCAGACGGTACTACGCTCACTGCCTGTACTCCAGTTGGTTTGGCTGCATCATCGTGGTCAAAGAGGTCATGTACATTTACTACTCCTTCATCTGTTTCTGGTACCCGGTTTGTCTATATTCAACAGACAGACGCCGCAGCACGATACTTTTTAGTAGATACCGCAATGCTTGAGGTTGGAGCGTCTGCATCAAGTTTAAATGCGGCAAACATCAGTATTAATGGGGCAATAAATACTCCATTGTTATTGCAGGGGTCTGGAAACTCTACTGTAGCTTTCCAGGTTCAGAATACTGCAGGCACTGCCGTTCTCAGAGTAGATACAGTTAATAGCGCCGTAACAATAGGTTCAGGAACAGGTAGTGCAAACCAGGGACTCACAGTTACCGACGCAGCCCGTATTCAAAACGTGGTCATTGGCGGGTCAGATGGTGCCTCAACGCTGCGAGGATCAACTGGTAGTGGCGGCACGATTAACTTACAGAACACTGCGTCGCAGTCATTCGCCTTCACGTCGTATGCAAATACTAGTGCAACTAATGTGTTCCAGTTTAATGCCACGCCAAGCAGTACTGCCGAGAACTTACTACAAGTTCAGCGAGGTGGCACGGCAGTGGCAACAGTTGGGAATAGCGGCTCCCTACTTCTTAAGAATCAGTATGACACTAGTACTGCCTTCCAGATCCAGAATGCAGTCGGCAGTACGGTGCTTAATGTAAATACGGCGGTTAATGCGTCTACATGGACGACCACCACGGCCTTTACAACTGCCCGTGCTCGCGGACAAACCCTTACATATAACGGTAAGATGTACATTTTAGGTGGGCAAAACACTTCAGTTGCTCGAAGTGACGTCCAGTATGCTCCGATTAACGGAGACGGTAGTGTAGGCACATGGACGAGTACGACTGCAATGCCGGTAGGTAAGACTGCTTTCTCAGCAGTTGCCTATAACGGATATATGTATACACTTGGTGGCTATGATCCTGCGACCAACACATACTTTAATGATGTCCGTGTAGCTCCAATCAACGGAGATGGAACACTTGGTAGCTGGACTTCAACTACAAGCTTTACGACACTGCGTGGCGGACTTTCGGCCGTCGCGAATAACGGATATATGTACATTACGGGTGGCAACAACGCTAGTAATGGCAATGGTCAGACGGTCGTCCAATATGCTCCAATTAATGGCGACGGAACTCTTGGTAGTTGGACCGACACCTCGCCGCTTGCTACAGGGCGAATAAGTCATTATTCAGTAGTTAACAACGGCTATTTATATGTATTCGGTGGTTACAACACCATTAGCGACGTAAGCTATGTGCCAATCAACGGAGATGGAACACTTGGAACGTGGGCAACAACGACAGCACTTCCAGCTGGGCGATACTATCACACTGGTACCACATATAATGGCAAGGTATATATTATGGGTGGCTCACTAACAGGCAATAACTCGACCAACGACGTCCTTACGGCCACGTTTAATGGCAATGGTACTATCGGAAGTTGGTCTTCATTGACCGGATTTACTACGCCGCGTAATCATGCCGGAAGTGTTGCATACAATGGACGGCTATATATCGCAGGTGGTGCAGCGGGGCTAGATTACTTTGGAACTTTCTATAACGATGTACAATATACCACTCTTACATCTTCCGCTTACAACAACTCGATTAGTATCAATGGTTTACTTACAAATAGCGGTCCTGCCATATTTAAAAATGGTAGCGACTCGGATGCCGCATTTAGTGTGCAAAACTCAGCTGCGGCCAGTATTTTCCAGGTAGACACTACCAATAGTCGGGTTGGAATAGGCAATGCTAGTCCTGGCAATTTACTCTCTGTTGGGGCGTTAACACTTGCGGACCCGGATGCACAGCTTGCCGTCGGCACTGGTGGAGACAGTAAGAAGGGAATTGTAATTCAGGCGGTAGCCGGGCAGACTGCAGACTTCTTCCAGGCTCAAGATTCCACTGGTGCAGTACTTGCTAGTATCGATCCGGAGGGTAATCTTGCGGTTAGGAATGTCACGGTATCTGGCCATATTATTTCTGCCGGACCGGTGCCTACAATGGAGCTGGTCGGCACGGCTACCGGCACGGCGCCTCTATCTCAGATTTTTGGGACAGATGTTGCCGGTGTTGTGGTGCTGGCGGCAGACGTGGATGGCACAGGCAGCGGCGCGTTTATACATGTCACTTTTGCCGAGCAATATACCGGCATCCCAATGGTGGTACTTACTCCTTCTTCAGAAGATGCTGCAATATTAACTGGCTCAAGTGCAGTATATGCATACGGTGATCCCGACGGGGCTGGATTTACTATTGCCGTAGGTCCAGGAGGTCTGCCAACTAACGTGCCGTATGCCTGGACATATCACGTAATTCAATAGAAGTTAGGTGGCCTACTATTTCGCCATTTTCCAATAGTGTTCAAATATCGATCGCTGCATGGCAGCGTAAGCCGGATTAACGATTTCGACACCCACTTTCTTGCCCTCTCGCCAGTTGTAGATGGACACGGTGTGATTGTAGGTAATCACTTGTTGGCTTAATGGGATGATACTTGGATCGATTATCTTCTTAGAAAATACTTTATCGATGAAGTCCTGATTGTTGGTAAAATCACTTGGTTTACCATTAGGGTTTAAGATTTCACGTACAGCATACCCTGCCTCGACTTGTTTGGCCCTATGTTTCTCGGCCCAGCGTATATCATCAACTAGCACCTGGAGTGTGCCATCGCCGAAAGCTAACAGTTCACCCTTGGTTTTTAACTCATTCCAAAGCATTTGCTTAAACCCATCTACGCCCTCATATGTATTAACGATAAAATCGCTTGGCTTTGCGGTGCCAGCCTGCGTGAATAGGCCTTGTAAGTCGGGCAGAATCTGGTCCAATATCTGTCTCTGGTTGCGGAGTTTCTCCTCTGCGGTAGTAAGACTTATCTCTAGGTTATCGGGACTGTTCGCTGCCAGCCTTTTACCTAGATCATCATGCTCAAGCGTAATCAATCCGCGCTTGGTCAACTCTTCGGCGATCCGATAAATCTTTGTACGGTTAACGCCGGTCCTGCGAGCTAACTCTAGGTGACTCTTGGAAGAATCAAGCAACGATACATATATCTTGCATTCGTCAGGAGTTAAGCCCAGCTTTTTGAGTTTGAGCAGAAGGGTGTCATTGTTGTTCAACATAGTGAACAGTTTATCATTAGTGCAAATGTTATGCAATACTTATGCTAATCACGCAATACGTGAAGGAGAATATTATGTCAGAACTTTCAACCCGATTAACCCAAGAACTACTTACTACTAGCTATGCATCACTTTTTACGGGCCGATCCACCGAAAGGTGGGCCGCCCAGAATGAAATGCGTATTAAAGCAAGAGAACTTAGTGACAACGGCCTTGTGGACCATCAAGCTATCCGCGAACTTGCCATGTATAACGCCGGGCGGAACAATCTTAATGCTATGGCGGCAGACCGTGTGTTTGAAGTTGCCCAAAAGCCATCTGGCGGTAGTCTGCGAGCCATGCATTCGCCGTCACGGCGGGTATGGCAAGGTAGCGGTTCATGTCTAAGTTCTGTAGGTCCAGATATCGTTCATTACATAAGCAGGCCCGGAACGGTAGAAGATATTTATGGAGATGCTTTTCCGTATGTTGTCGATAAGCTAGGCTGGATGGCAATTGCCCATGACTTAAAGGGTTACCATACGATGTCTAATAGAGGGGGCTATCAATATGTAGCCAACCGACTCAATGCCCTTGGACGTTCTGGTAAGCCTCACATTGGTGCAACCGCAACGCCGAAAGCGATAGTCTACGGTGCCAATCCCGAAGCCCCCGATACAATAATCAGTAGTGCAAGCGGCACGTTAGTGACCGACTGGGTGGACGCAACATATGACCGAATTCCTGAGTTTGCCGACCGTGCAGTGGTGGATGAGGCTGCTGGCCTATTCGATGGCCATGTAGAGAATCGGCGGGCTGGACTCTATGACGTCATGTTTGCTGAAATGGTTGGATCGTTACTACTGGGAGGTCACGAGCAAGATCAAATGCTTAAAGTTTTTGACCCTCAGTATCAGGTTGGAGTTGATATTAATTAATGCCGTATAATATCTCTCAGAAGAGAGGTACTATGAACGTAAAGATAACCGACTTACAATCCAGGGTACATGATGGACTGTCTAAACTTGGCTATAAGAATGAAGAAGCGCAAATCATAGCAGAGGTATTGCTTTACGCTCAACTTCGCGGCAACAACCAGGGAATAACAAAGGTTGCCACTGGTGGCGTTCCAGCGGCTGATACACTACAAGCGCTGAAGTTGGTAAAGGAAAACAAGTGTGGCGCTATGTTTTCTGGCGGCCACAGCATGGTTGCTGCTTCAAAAGCTGTTGATAAAGCCGTTGAGCTTACAGGTCTCCATGGTGTCGGAATTTCTGTCACTAACCATACATTCTCGTCTTCAGGGGCAATCGGCTTTTTCTCCCGGAAGATAGCTAAAGCTGGATTCATAGGGTTTGTTTGTGTCGGCAACGGAGCATTCTCGTTTGTTGCACCAACTGGATCGGCCGAGCCAAAGCTTGGAACAAACCCCTTCTCATACGCCTTTCCGTACACCGGCGGTGAAGTTGTCTTCGATAATGCAACAGCTGCCATGGCATACTTTGGAATCGTAGAAGCCAAGCTTAAGGGAGAGGAGCTGCCCGAAGGAATCGGTTTCGATAAGGACGGTAATCCAAGCACTGATCCGGCAGACATATTGGAAGGTTCTGTGGCTACCTTTGCGCAACATAAAGGGTATGCCATTTCGCTGCTCGTCCAGCTTCTCGGTGGGCCATTTGCAAGAGCTGGCACGCCAGGTGTCAACGAAGAAGATGGCGCCGGAACCTTTGTGCTCGCGATTGACCCTGGTCTGTTGGCGGGTAAGGAAGAGTTCATGAGCCGTTCAACAGAGCTCGTAAACCAAATAAAAGCTGCAAAACCACTTTCCGGTAAAGGCGTTCGATTGCCCGGCGAGCATGGTGATGCCCTTGCTGCCAAGGCGACTGCATCCGGACAAATAGATATTGCCGATGCCGTATGGCAGGAACTCCAAAAATTTGTGGGTGCAGAATGAAACGACAACTAGTACCGAATGTCATTATTGGACTGCTGATTGCAGGTGGATTCTTTTTGATCCTCGGTAGCCACTAGACGTTACTTTGTTTGATCAGTACAATCAAGCTTATGCCTAATACAGAAAAAGATGACGAGCCTATGGCTCAAAATGAAGAAGTTGATCTGCTTCTCAAATCCGAAGATCACGAGAATGAAGTCGAGCATCCGACCGATAACGAAGAGCCGATACAAGACGACGAAACATCCGACGAACCAGATCTAGAAGATGCTGTTGACGATATTGTCGAAAAAGAAGGCGATACCGTTTTGGCCGCCGAAGATGCCGAACTGAACAAAGCCTTTAATGACACCGAACAAAAGGGGTGGAAGCAAAAACTCTCCCATCTGTTTCACCAATGGTGGGACAATAAACGACTCCGCTATGCCAGTTTAGCTGGTATGGCATCATTGCTTGTCTTTTTAGTGCTTCTACCACCAAGCCGCTACTTCATGCTAAACACCGTAGGGGTTCGCTCCAAGGCTTCGATGGTTATTTATGATCAGTCCACACACTCGCCGCTCAAGAATGCAACAGTCACACTGGGCTCGGTGCAGGCCCGTACTAATAGCGACGGAAAGGTAGAGCTTAGCAAGGTGCGTCTAGGCAAGCAAAAATTGCTTGTTCAAAAAAGAGCATTTGCTGACGTCAGCAAGTCTATAACCGTTGGGTGGGGCAGTAACCCACTCGGTAACTTTGATATTAAGCCGGTTGGCGCACAGTACACCTTTTATGTAACCGATTGGCTAAGCGGCAAGCCCGTTAAAGGTGCCGAAGCCAATAGCGGCGAGTTTGATGCCAGTGCCGACGATGAAGGTACGATTGTGCTCACTATCGACGCCAATGACGACGAAGATTTGCCGGTTACGATAAAAGCCGATGACTACCGAACTGAATCCATTAAGCTGGATCTTAGTACAAAAAAAGGTGTCGATGTTGCAATGGTGGCTGGTCGCAAAGCAGTCTTTGTCAGCAAGCAGTCTGGACGCTACGATCTATATAAGATAGATGTTGACGGAAAGAACGAAGAGCTCGTTCTGGCTGGCAAGGGAACCGAGAACGAGAATATGACCATTGTTTCTCATCCAAAAGATGAAGTCACGGCATTCGTTTCGACTCGAGATAATGTCCGGAATAAAGACGGCTACCTGCTTAGCACGCTCAATATTATTGACTTAGAAGATAATGGAGCCAAGAGTGTTGCCCAGTCTGAAGATATCCGAGTTATTGGCTGGAGCAGCGACCGCTTGATCTTTGTGCAGATTGCAGCTGGAGCGAGCGCATCTAATCCTAAGCGTCAGCGCTTAATAAGCTATAACTATAAAACCGAAGAGAAAACGGAGCTTCATAGTAGTAATTACATTAATGACGTTATTCTTGCTGGAAACACCGTCTATTATGCTCCTGGAAACTACTACAACACCACTGCTGCTAAGAACGTTTATAAACAAAATGTTGATGGCAGTAATAAGTCTGCAATTTTAGCTAAAGAAGCCTGGAACCTCTTCCGAACTGAATATGACCAGATTACATTATCGGTAGAGGACGAATGGTACGGCTATGCCATTGGCTCAGACAAAGCTATTCGCAGCTCCAGTGCTCCAAGTAATGTGGTTAATCGTCAATATATTAGTAGTATAGATAGCAAACAGGCTTTATGGTTTGAGGAGCGAGACGGCAAGGGTACGCTGTTGGTATACGACGTTGCATCCGAAAAAGACGCCGTGCTTAAGAGCCAGGCTGGCCTTCAATCTCCGCTGCGATGGCTCAACAATCACACTGTTATTTACCGTACTCAGACTCCTACGGAATCTGCAGATTACGTTATGAGCACCAATGGCGGTGCGGCAAAGAAGATACGCGATGTCACTAAAACCATAGGCATTAGGTAGTTGGACTGCATCTTTTCCTTTATACTGCTTAAGTATGAAAGAAGACTTTAACCCTTTTGATTTGAGCGCACCTCCTAAGCCTATAGAAAAGCCCAAGGAAGAAGTCGAAGCTCCCCGACCTAAACCGACGGTTAATCGGGTTAGTATGGGTCCGCTTTTCCATTCTAGGATCACACGGGTACTTGCTTTGGTGCTGAGTATTGCACTTGCAGCGCTGGTTGGCTACACTGCTGCAAACTATTATTTGAACAAGCAAGCCGAGGAAAAACTAAATGTCACGAAAATCATCATCCAAGCCTAAAAAATGGTTTATCAAAATCCGTGGTAGTTACTTGCCATCCGCCTGGCAAGGTTGGCTGAGCTACATCCCCTATGTGGGCTTTTTGGTGATTTCGTTTATATCCGTAAATAACCGCTACAACTCAGCAACAGATGTAATCGTGGGTATCGTACCCTACTGGGTGAGTGCAGTCGTTGTCATGCATTGGTTTGCTAGCCGCAATTCCTAAGGGCAGTAATGGATATATCTGATTTCAGAGAACTTGTCTGGGACTATTATGCTCATAACAGTCGAGATCTATTGTGGCGTTTGCCAATTGAGGATGGCACATTCGATCCATACCGCATTATGGTCAGCGAGATAATGCTACAGCAGACCCAGGTCAGTAGGGTCACGGTCAAGTACCAGGAGTTTCTAGCTGCTTTCCCTGTGGTGCAGGAATTGGCCAAAGCACCCCTGGCTGATGTTCTACGAATTTGGACCGGATTGGGTTATAACCGACGAGCCAAGTTTATTCATCAAGCCGCCCGAAAAGTCGTAGATGAATACGGAGGCGTTTTCCCCAACAACCAAAAAGAACTTACTGAACTGCCTGGCATCGGTGCCAACACGGCAGGCGCTATCTGTGCCTATGCCTACAATCAACCAGTGGTGTATATCGAAACAAATATTCGTACCGTCTATATTCATCATTTTTTTAACGGACAAGACAATATCACCGATGCACAGCTATTGCCATTAATTGAGCAGGCTCTCGATCGGCAAAACCCTAGTGAGTGGTACTGGGCCCTGATGGATTACGGCAGTCATTTAAAAACAACCGTTGGCAACGTTTCTCGTAGTAGCAAGCACTATACAAAGCAATCGGCATTCCATGGTTCGCGCCGGCAGATCAGGGGGCAAGTGTTGCGACTTCTCGGCGAAGCCCCACAGTCCACCGATGCGCTCATGCAGGCCTTGCCAGATTCTAGAACCCTATCTGTCCTAGAAGACCTTATGGCCGAAGGTATGATCGAGATCAGCGACAATAATTACAGATTGGCCCAGTAGACCCCTAGACAGCAAGATGATAGAATACCAGTAAACATAAACATAATGTGGGTTTCAGATATTGTGAAGAAAATTATTAACAGCAGTTTGGCGCTTGTCATTATGGCATCATTCTTTATTGCCGTACCGAGTGTTTTTGCTGCAACTACCACTGCTACTGAACCAACTAAGCCAGCTACTAAAACAACAGATGCCGACAAGGCTGATGCCATCAAAAAACGAGATGCTAGACTTTCGGCAAACAAGCTAAAGTTCACTGTTAAGTTGGCCGCTTCAGAAGAAACCAGACTAAAAGGCGTCTGCAAGGCAGCTCAAGAAAAAACGGTAGCTCTTGAGGCTCGCGCCAACAAGTCTAACGTCGAACGTGCTAAGGTTTACACTGCGATTACCAGCGAATTGACCACACTGATACCTCGCCTAAAAGCCGCCAGCGTGGATACTACCGAAATAGAAAAGAGTCAGACCGAACTTGCCTCCCTAATTTCGACGTACACTACCGACTACAATACCTACCTAACTAGCCTAAACGACCTAGGCGGGCTCGATTGTGTTACTGATCCAGTGGCATTCAAGTCAACCCTCGAGTCGGCCCGCGCTGAACGCGTTGTTATCGCAAAAGATACTGCCGCCGTTCGTACTTACGTCTCGGGCGCCCTGAAGACTGCACTAAAAAATGCTGCCTCTCAACTTGATACAAGTAACTCTAATGAGGCTACAACGCCAACCGTCAAGGAGAACCAGTAATGGATGATATCGTACGTCCTGGCGGATCACGGCCACGACCAGCAGCAGGTATAACTCCGCGCCCTCGTATAGCCATTCCGGTTAGCCATGGCCCAACAGTAGCCTCTAGCGAGCCAGTTCGCCGTGCACCGGCATCCTTTAGTTCGCCCGCTCCTAGTCCCGTAGCACCAGCCCCATCGGGTTCTGTTGTAGCCGAGGCTAGTCGACCACTGCGGCCAGAACCGTTCGTGCCTCATCCTGCGGCACCACAGCCAGGCGCACCACAACCTCCTGTCGCATCAGAAGCCCCAGCTACGCCAGCCTTCGAGCAACACCCAGACCTAACTCCAGCGCCAGCTCCTGCCGATAATCCTTCTGCGCCTGAACAACCAGTAGAACAACTAGAACTTGGAGATGGACCAATCCCAGAAGTACCAGAATCGATTCCTACCACAGAGCCAGAAACTCCAGAGCTAACTGATGATTCACCCGTTGGACAGGTAAGTCAGGCTCCAACCACTCAGCCACAGCGAAAGAGTCACATGGGTTCAATCTTGGTAGCAATAATTATTGCACTAGCTTTGGTCGCTGGTGCTGGCTATGCATATCTACAGAATAATAAAACTGCTCCTGCCGCAAAGGCAACTCCAGCCAAGACTGAAACTAAAAAAGTAGAACCTGCCACCGCCGAAGATGTCACTAAATCTTCGGACGCCATCGACAAAGCCATTACCGGCAGCGACGACAATGCTGGCGCAGCCGAAGCGGATCTATCCGACACCACCCTAGGGCTATAGATACCACGTTCTTACTAGCACTGAAACTTTTTAACTTTTAGTAAGTATTACTTTTTTGATCTTGTGAGCTTATTGGATCGTGGGGCCATTGGCAGGTCGATGCCGTTCTTGATAAAAGCTGCCCGAAGTCGTTTAAGTAACTCCGTTTTAACTTTCCATTGAGATCCAGGAGTGGTTTCTCCAAGTATCTTGATCACGATTCCGCGTTCAGCAAATTGAACTACCTGCGCAAAGTATGGTGTCTTCTTGATCTTCTTACCCCATACATCGTCGGCGGCTATTTCGGAGCCAACGTCGTTGATAACCTTTTCCAGCTTTTCTAGATCTGTATCGATACTCACCGTAATATCCTGGTTAATGCCACTGACTCCAAAGGTCATATTGGTGGCCACCACAATACTGCTGTTTGGTACGTGATGAATGTTGCCGTCAAAATCACGAAGAATGGTGGTTCGGATGGTGATAGCCTGAACGATTCCCGAGACAGTGTCGAACTGTACAAAATCACCAACCCTATATTGGTTCTCGACTATTATAAAAAGCCCATTAGTGAAGTCTTTAATTAGAGATTGCGCCCCAACTCCCAGCGCTATACCAACAACTCCAGCGCTCGCTAATAGTGGAGCCGTATTGATTCCCAGTTCATCAACGATCATGATAACCGCAACTACCCAGAAGACGACCTTGCTAACTGCACCAATAAGGCCAGCTAAAGTATCAACACGCTTTTTACGGTCCGTTTCGGTGGCAAACGGGTGGCTTCGGACGGCTCGATTGAGTACTCCCGTAAACAGTGCTGCACCAAGTCGGCGTAAGATCCAGGCACCAATAACGATAATAAGAATATTAAGTCCATGAGTTTCGGCCCAAGCCTTAGGCTGATCAAAAAGGGTTACGTCTTTGGCGGTTGTATCGAGCAGTGCAGCAAATAAAAGCATATGCATACATAGTACTGTAGATCTGTCGTTTTCGTCGACTGGTATATACTAGAATGAATTATCGAAGGAGTTAAAGTGATGGATGTCGAGAAAATAATTCGAGAGTATATTGATAAGTCTATACATATGTCATTAGCGACCGTAAGTAACAATAAGCCATGGGTTTGCGAAGTACATTTTGTTTATGATGACAACTTAAATATCTACTGGCGTTCGCTTACCTCACGACGACACAGCCAAGAGATAGCCGTTAACCCGAATGTGGCAGGCAATATTGTCCGGCAACACGCTCTTAGCGACTACCCCCATGCCATTTATTTTGAAGGGCAGGCAGAACTAGTTACAGATATAGATGAACAGCAAAGAATTCTTCCGCTCTTCGTTGCACGGATCGGTGCAGACCAAAGCATTTTAGAGGAGGCCCAAAAAGATGACGGCCATAAATTCTATAAGATTAAAGTCAAAAACTGGAATGCCTTTGGTAAATTTGGCGAACCAAAGGGACAAAAGTATTCACTTGAATGGAACAAATCAACTAGCTAGAAGTTCTTGCAACTTATCTTCGATTTCCTGATAGTTGTATTGGTAATAGGTTAGGACGGCATCAGCTTCGTTGCTGGTGGGTACTTCAAACTGTGGCTTTTTTAGTTTGTGGTAATGTTCCACCCAGTTTGATTGTTCGCTTAAGGTGTCGCGCTCCTTCAGTCTGCTAAGGATTAGTTCCTCGGGAGTATCTACAAAAATCAATACTGTCGTAACCTTTGGGTATAGTTTCTTTACTTCTTTAAATCTAGATGTGCGGACTTCGGCATACATACTGGTTCCGTCGAACATTACGTGCTCGCCTTGGTCTAATAAGATATTAGATATACCTAGTCGGTAGTCATGCAGAAGTGGTTGAATCAATTTTGTTCGGTCGTTTGGGAAAGAAATATCTAAATTTGCAAAGTACGCAATATTGTCAGAGATGAAGTGTCGAAAAGCGTCACCGCTGACCCGATTGAACTTGAATTGGTTCACTAGCTTTTTGGATAAGGTGGATTTACCAGAAGACATATGCCCAACAATGCCTATGTATAACTGCGCCACTACTTAAATTCCTTGCGGAGCCATTCGTCTAGGCTGTTGCCACCGCCACCGACCATTCCAACTACCATATCACCAGCTTTTAGGTGTTTTTGAATGACTTTCTTTAGCTCATCGTCACGCTCCATGGGGGAGGCAATAGATGGATCGGCAAGGTGAGGGATCAGTTCTGCGGGGGAAAGAATCGGTTGATCGGGATCTTCACGGGCAAGATAGCTAGGGATCCAATATACTTTTGCAGCACCATTAAAGCAATCTTGGTAATCGTCTTTCATGAAGTGCTGACGACGGTTGGTTAAAGGTTCGTAAACCACAATTACGTTCTGATCTTTTCGGGATGCAATTTCTAGCGCCATGCTCAATCCGCCGCGGATCTTTTCGGGGGTATGGGCATAGTCACTGTAGAGTCCTGGCACAATTTGTTCCATCCGGCGCTGGAGCCCAGGGAACTTGTTCATAATGGCGAGCAGCTCTTTGACGGGTTTTTTTGTAATGTCGTGAACTGCCTGGATAACCAGCCAAGCGTCCAGGCGAGTGTAGACGCCAGGTAGTTCAATGTCCTTGATTCGCGGGTGATCGCTGTCGAGGACTTCCATCCGAGATGTGCCGGACAGGCTGAGGTAGTCGTAATCTTCTCTCCAGAGGAGTGTATGGCTGCTCTGGCCAATGAAATCCTTAAAGGCCTCCTGATAATCTTCTCTGGTGGGGAAGATTTCGTGATGATCCCAGCTAACACCGGTAATCATGCTCAAGTGCGGCTCGTAAGCTAGGAAATTTCGATCGAACTCATCACATTCATAGATTAGATATTCGCTGGCAGGGTCAAACCGGCCCATTTCGGCAAAGCTGGTTTTAGCAGGTAATACGTAACTGATTGGTTGCTTAAGTTGGCTCATCAGCCAGACGGTCATGGCTGTGGTAGTGGTTTTGCCATGGGTTCCAGCAATAGCAACCATCTTTAGCTTTTTGTCAGTGACTATGGCGTTCAGGAACTCATCACGCTTGCTATGACGGATATTCTTTGCCTTCACATATTGCAGCTCGGGTGCTTCGGCGTTTTCTTTAACTACTGCCGAAGAGTATACAAACCAGTCGATAGGTTCGGTAGCATTAACGGCTGCTATTAGTTCAGTGGTCTGGCCAATATGAATGTTGGCTATGCCATGTTTACGAAGATAGCTAATGTACTGGGAATCTTGCTTGTCACTTCCCGAAACGATGTAGCCGGCTTGTTGGGCGATCATCGCTATTGGTCCAATTCCTGTGCCGCCTATGCCGCTAAAGAAAATATGTTTAGGTTGGTTTTGCTTTTCGTTCATCTTCTTTAGTTTATCATGTGGCCTCACCCCTTATGCTAAACTGTAGGTAACAAAGGTATAACAAACATGCTTCAAAAACTAATCCAAAGGCTTCTTAGCCCCCGACATCCATGGCGAGACTTCAACTTCGACGAACTTAGCGAGGTCTACGTGACGATGATGGTTCGTAGTTTGGCGATCAGTATGGTCGGTATCTTCATTCCGGTGTACCTGTATAAACTTGGCTACTCGGTAACCTCCATCTTAATGGTCTTTGCGTTCTACTTTACGCTGCGGATTGGCTTAGACTTTGCTGCCGCATTTACCACGGCACGGATTGGTCCAAAACACACATTGGTTATCGGGCAGCTGTTGCAAATTTGTTCCTCA
>JACCDT010860711.1_pt1 | contig 14896 bp, 9 predicted proteins | sample 7446291 | NCBI WGS metagenome assembly JACCDT01 (sample SAMN15323446, study PRJNA562643) | freshwater metagenome | isolation source: river surface water | place: USA:Blue River Watershed | collected 2017-08-17
GCTTGAGTCGCAAAGTGACCACATCCCCACGCATCCTTCGTGACCGATCAAACTGGCCTCTGCGAAATCACCAGTAGGTGAGCTGCTTGAAACCGAAAAAATGGCAGAGGTCGGAAATAAAACGCTCTGGGTTGTCTCAGAAAAGGAACGCGCAGCTCCCGCCGCCTCGAAATAGATCAGCTTCGATTGGAGTCTCCAGGTGATCCACGCGGTGGCATCTACACCCCGCGTTATTGTGTTGAGGGGCTTGTGTCTATCAATCGCCAACAAGTTTGCGGTCATGGGCTACGGTACGCCCAAACCCGTAAGCGTAAATGTGCGTTTCCGCACCGACTTATTCAGAACGATGCGGGCTCGACCTAGTGTCCGACCGGTATTGCGACATTGACCGCGTGGAGTTGCCCCTATCAGACCGCACAGTTGGCTGCCGGTTGATAGAAGCTGCGGATGAACTCACGGGGTGATTTCATTCGCAGGGCTTTGTGCGGATGGTTCTCGCTGTAATCCTCGAACCACCGCGAAAGCCGACGCTGCAGACGGCTTGTCGTTTAAACGACAACGGGCCGGGAGTCATACTCTCCACGAGCCTGTCAAAACCTAGCTTTGACTCTCAGATCACTTTCTTTGAGATCTGATTAAGATCTGCGTGCGAAAGTGTTTTAACAGCCCTAAAACGCCGTCAAAAACCCGATGTTTACTTGCACACTTTCTTACACACAGGTTAGTGACACGTGTAAGTCATTGACGGCCAACAGGGATTGCTGAGTCCAGTCTTCTCATAATCCCTTGGTCCTTGGTTCGAATCCAAGCGGGCCCAGTCTTACAAATCAATGAGTTGCGATGTCACGTCTTTGATTGTGACTGTTAAAACAACTCGTAATCCCTTGAAGTCAGATCGAAGCGTAGATCGATCAACCGCTTATGCTCGCAACTCGCTTACACACCGGCTTACACAGACATGGTCATTAGTGTCGATATCGACACTCATTGGAAGCAAAGGTAAGCCCACACGCCATTCGTATCGAAAAGGGGTTTCCCAGTAGCGTCGAGCGGCGTCGAGGTATCGTTGACGGTGACGCCGTGGTACTTCAATGCGAGGGTAATTGCGGTACTTGCAGGATTGAATGCTTGCTTGGTCCGAAGCTGCCGCGAGTTTGAAAACGGCGCCAACGCGCTATCAACCGACACAGGCCCGGTCGCTGGTTTAGACAAGCCGAGATTGTCCCAGTGGGTGAATGCGTGGGAGTTCGGGACGAGCGTATCGTCATCTGAGCCGAAACCGTACTGTTGATCGGCGGGTGTGACATTTGCACGAGTCCGCGGCCAAGTGGCAGGCGTGTCTGCATTTTCGTACCAATCCTCCGGCGAGGAAAAATACACCGCACGGTTTAGCGCCACGGACTTCGCTAACACACCGACATGACCGCCGCCTTGAGAGTGACCCGCGAAAATAACCTTGCTCCAATCGACGCTGCCGTTCGTTAACACGAACTGTCTCCAGCCCTCTGCGGGGTAGGTGGTCTGCATCCACGCCAGAAGCTTTTCGAGTCGATTGACGATCGAATCTGCCTTGGTCACTGGACTTTGTCCGGTCACTGGCGTGCCACCACCGTACACGACGACATTTCTCGCACTCCAGTAACACTCGGGGTCGGAACTTACTTGGCAGAGGGCGCCCATCGCGGTCTGGTTTGGGTAATTGAGACCGATTGCGTGGAATCCGCGAGAGGCGCCGGCTCTTAATATATAAGTGTAATTGCCTGGCCGGCCTTGCGTGCCCGGCAGAAAGACCAACAGCTTGCCTTTCGGATTGATCGAGGAGGACGGATTAATCGTGATGTGCGGCGCCTCACCAGCAGAGGGTGAGGCAGTGATGCTGCTGTCCGTTGTTGTCGCGTTGATTTGTCGCTCGACCGAGGTCGGGGGCGTTACTGTGAGTGTGGCTGCATCGCTCGTTATTGATCCTGCGCCATTTGAAATTTGTACTCGGTATCGATAGCCGTTGAACGTCAATACCGTCGCGGCAGTGGTGTAGCTGCTGGAGGTCGCAGAACCGGGTGCGCTCGTCCATGTTGAGCCGCTATCCGTACTGAGCTGCCATTGGTACGACAGGGGCATCGTTCCCGCAGCGGTTACCGTGAAAGCTGCTGTAGTCCCTGCCGTAACCGTGATAGCCGACGGCTGTGCGGTAATTATCGGAGGACTCGACGAGGGCGGGGCGGGCGATGATGAGGCGCCGCCACCACCCCCACATCCAGTCAGCGAAAAAAGTATAAAGCCGAGTGCGATGACGATATGCCGCAAGCGTTACTCCTAAAAGCCACGTTCTGACTATATTGAACCCTGGTCTCGCTTGTTGTGAAGAAAGGTTAGGACAACGCCGAGCCTGCCCGGCGCGCTCTTACAGCGGACTCTTAAAGAGCGTCAAAACCGAATTCTTTCGTTTGCGCTTCTTTCTTTGAGGGCTGGGTAACCTCTGAGTGCGGAAGTGTTTTTGAAACAGAAAACACCTGTCAAAAACACGATATTTACTTGCACATTCTCTTACACACAGCTCGGTGACACGTATAAGTCATTGAAGGCCAACAGGAATTTCGAAGTCCAGTCTTCTCATAATCCCTTGGTCCTTGGTTCGAATCCAAGCGGGCCCAGTCTTACACCGAAGACAGAATCCAAGCATCTCCAAACAACCGAGCGGCGATGCGGCGGGTGTCAAAACGCGGCTTTCATATCAACCTAGAGAGATATGCGGGATCTTGCATAAATGCACTCGCATCGCTATGCTCGGCACATGAAACCGGTTGTCTGGCTCGGAAGCTCGAAGGCCGACCTCAAGGCTTTCCCAGCGGGAGCCATGGATGACACGGGTCATCAGCTTTTTCGGGTTCAGCGCGGCCTAGATCCGGACGACTGGAAGCCGATGCCGTCGATTGGAGTCGGCGTCCGTGAGATTCGAGTGCGCGACACCTCGGGAGCTTTCAGGACAATTTATTTGGCGACTCGACCGGAAGCGATCTACGTGTTGCATTGTTTCCGCAAGAAGTCAGCGAAAACCGCACGTGAAGATATTGAGTTGGCACGACAACGACTCGCCCGAGTGCCGAGGAGAACATCGCATGAGTAAGAAAAAAGTTCAGAGTGTCTTCCGTGATCTCTATCCCGCCGATCAGGCTGCGGAGATGGAAATGCGCTCGTTGCTACTCCAAGGTCTTGGAAGCTGGCTTGCAGACTCGGGTATGACCCAAAACGAAGCGGCGAAGGTCCTCGCTGTCACCCAGGCGAGGGTGTCCGATATTAAGCGGGGCAAGATCAGCTCCTTCAGCCTCGATTTACTTGTTCGCCTCGCATCGCGGGCAGGCCTGAATCCGAAACTGAAGTTAGTCGCGTAGTTAATAATTTCCCTGTGGATTCTATGATCGATTTCGATCGCCTGATTCGGCAGTCGATACGCGATGTCAAAAACAGGATATTTGCTTACACATTCTGTTACACACAGCTTAGTGACACGTGTAAGTCATTGAAGGCCAACAGGGATCACGAACTCCAGTCTTCTCATAATCCCTTGGTCCTTGGTTCGAATCCAAGCGGGCCCAGTCTCACATTTCATTAACTTTCGACAGGGTGAAGTAGGCCCTAGCGGTTAAGTGTCCACTCATGTTCGATCTGTCCGTTTTTACGTGCCGTCGTTTCGTCTTTTGGGAGCCACGCGCGGACGTATCGCGCGGTCATGGTGGATGGTGTGACTGTAATGCGTAGATGTCCGGAGCTACTGGCGATATGGCCGCTGTCGTAGTGGTATTCCTTCGCAAGTGTTGCGCCGCTATTGAAGTTTCGAGCGCTTGGTTGCGGGACGGTCTGGTAGACGATCCCATCGAGATCCTGCTTTGCATAGAGGTGATCGTGTCCGTGAAATACCGCAGCTACTTTATGTTTCACGAGTAAATCGTGAATCGGTAGCGGCCATCCTGGCCGACGCGTCGCGAACCCGTTAGTACCGTCAAGATTTCTCCCACCCCATTCGTAATATGGAGCCGCTTCAATACCACCTCGCATTGCACCGTCGAGGCCACCGACGAGGTTGTGAATAAAAATGATTTTGAATTTTGCTGTGCTTGATGCGAGGGTGTCAGTGAGCCACTGGTACTGCCTCGCTCCGAGCGTAAAGTTCCAAGGATCAGAATTAGGACGTTGTTTGGTGTCCCAGAAGGGATCTAAAACAATGATCTGCGCATCGCCCCAGCTCCATGAATACCATGCGACACGATTACCCGCATTGGAGTCAATGAACGAGTCTCCGGGATAAAAACGCCCGGGTTGGGGAATCGGAAAGTACTCAAGCCTTGCCTTAGCGGCCCAGACAGCTACGTTGTTTGCTGTTCCATCGACTAACCAGCCGAGTTCTGCATCATGATTGCCATTTACCAAGAAAAGAGGTGAGGAGTGTGTGACTGCTCCAAAGTTACCTCGCTCGTAGATATAGCGAGCGTCTAGCGCTGCCTTGCTAGTGGGCTGACCTACGACTGCAGTGAAGGGTTCAGCGTGCTTCTCGGTCATGAAAGTATCACCGAGGTCGACATGAAAGTCGCCCTGATCGGCGAGAATGTTGACCAGTGTACGTTTATACGTATCGAGGTCCGAGTTCTCGTCGAGATGCGAGTCTGCCTGAACCGTGAATGTAAAGGTGCTTCCAACCGGCCGCGCAGTCTGGAACCGGTACTCTCGGCTCTGGATCTCACTGCCGGCGGTTGGTTTTAGCAATACTCGGTAACGATAGGCACTTCCAGCGCGCAAGCCAGTAAGCTCTATATTGAGGATGGTGGAGCGCGCTAGGGTGACAGGCGCGGTTTGTCGGTCGCTGGTATCACCTTCACCGCGATAACTGATGATCACGGAGCCGGCTTGTTCTGGCGAAAAGAGCGTAAGGCGTATGGAATCGGAAGTCGGCGCTCCTAGTACGATATTTCCTGGAAATTCCGTTGAGACCGAGGAGGCTGCAAGAGGCGTTGCAGTCGTCGTACCGGAGGCTGCGCTCGAGCCTATTCTGTTAGTGGCGACTACCGAACATGAGTGCTGGACGCCGTTGCTGAGTCCGGTGACTACGACTGGGCTCGTAGTGCCGCTCGCTGCGCGACTTGTCGCTCCTGCGGCACAGGTTACTGTGTAGCCTGTGATTGGTGCGCCGCCGTCACTTGTAGGCGCTGTGAAGTTTACTGAGATTGCGCCATCACTTGCCGTTGCACTAACTATCGTAGGAATTCCGGGGACACTCGCCGAAGGGGTTGACGACGGTGAGGTACTCGTAGTGCCGCCACCAGCTCCTCCTCCGCAAGCACTCAGCGAAGCTAATAGGCTCAGCATCGCAGCACGAACCAGTTTATTCATAGTCGTTCGTCCTTCAATTGATCACGGCAGCGTATAAGCGAAGGCAACACTACCGGACGCTTTCCCGGGGCCTTCGTCTGCGGGTAAATACATCCTTACGTACTCCACTTTTACGCCGCCCGGCGAAACTGTGACGCGCGTATAGCCGGAGTTGGGAAACTTGTCGCCGCTTAGATATGCGGCCTCGTTGTCAAAGGCATAGTTTGGATCAGCTGGTTGCGGCAGAGTCTGGTATGTCACGCCATCGAGTTGCTGCCGCACCCAGATGTGGTCGTGTCCCTGAAAGAATATCTTTACTTTATTGGCGACCATAAGCTGATGAATCGGATTTCCCCAAGTCGGTCGCCTTGTTGAGAAGTCCGTTGTGCCGTTTGGATTCTTGCCGCCCCATTCATAGAGGCCGGCAAGTTCAATGCCCCCGCGACCGGTACCCATAACGTGATGTGCAAAGACAAATTTGTACTTAGCAGTACTTTTTTCTAGGGTGTTCTTGAGCCACAGATACTGTGTATTTCCGTGAGTAACGTCCCATAAGCTTCCCCGACGAGCGCCACCGCCGAAAATGTTATCGACAGCAACGGGCGAAGCCCAGTAAGGGTCAATGACAACAAAAAGCGCATCCCCCCAAGTCCACGCGAAATAGTTTCGAAGTAAACCGACGTGTGTTACGGGCTCAGTGTTTCCGCTATAGAAATCATCGGGTGCCGGCTGTGAATAAAGTGAGTTACGAGAATTTTGTGCCCAGACCGCCGGATTATTGGGAGTGCCATCGAGCAGATAGCGTGCCGCTTGCTCGTGATTTCCATTGAGAAGAAACAATGGGGCCTGCTTACCGATGATGCCGAGATAGGGGCGCTGTAGCGTGTAGCGCGACTCGACGAGCGGTTGCGTAATGCTCGCCGGATCAAATTGATCGATGCTGAAGTCGTCTCCCATCAGGATATAGAAATCCGGTTGATCGGCGGCGGCGGCCGCGATAGTGCGACGATAGAGCTCTGGGTTGAATGTGGTGCGCTCTCGTTCGGGATGTGAGTCGCCCTGAATAGCGAATACAAATGTGCTGCCTGCAGGCCGGGCTGTCTGGAAGGAGGTCTCGTCGGTTGATCCGGAGCTGCTGCCGTCGGCTGCAGTGAACTGCAGCCTATAGAAATAGCGGCTATTTGCCGCAAGATTAGTCAGCGTGAACTCATAAGGCTTCCCAGCTTGTAGTGTTGCGCTTGCAGTTTGACGGTCAGGTTGGCCAGATATAGTGCCGTAGGCGATTGTGATGCTTCCCGACTGAGTTGAAGAGAAGACGTTAACCTTAATCGAATCATTTGATGGGGAGCCGAGAATCACGTCACCCCGAAAGGCTGCCGTCGTCGCCCCGACTGGGGTGACATTCACAGCGGTCGAGGGGTTGCTACTGCCAGCAGAGTTAGTGACGGTTGCCGAACAGGAATAAGTAGCGCCGTTGGTCAATCCTGTCACCCGAACAGACGATGTCCCTGCGGATGCTGATCGATTGACATTGCCAGCAGTACAGTTCACCGCATAGGTCGTTACGCCACTCGCGCTCGAGGTAACGGTAAATGTTGCAGCGCCGTCGCTTGCTTGCACTGCCGATATTGTGGGAGCTCCCGGAGGCGTCGACACGGCGATTGGCGGAGCGGTTCCAGATCCGGTAGCACTATCATTGCCTCCGCCACCGCAACTCGCCAGCATCAAAAACACAGCGAGCAAGATAAAATTTTTCAAAACGAAAGCTCGTCTAGGGCTGTACTGACTCCAGTCTATGAGGCTTATCGCAGCGAATAGATCAAGAGTTGACGAAGTTTTGTGAAGGATTTGAAAAGAAGCCGCTGTCGCCGAATCTAGCTCGTAAGCTGCGTCGATATGAGTCGATCAAGCTCTTCGTCAGCGGTAATACTTTGCGTCTGTACGATCTTTCTCGTCTCTTGCGGTGGGGGCGGTGGCGGCGCTACAGCAAGCGTTACGGCGCCGGGTACCCCCTCCACGCCGACGATTACGGTGCCAGGGGCTCCCACCGGTGTCTCAGTCAGCGCGGGTAACGCGGCGGCAACGATTACATTTACAGCCCCTGCCTCGAACGGGGGTGCAACCATTACGGGATATACAGTCTCTTGCACGGGAGGAGGTGCCACGCGTACTGCCAACGGTACGGCAAGTCCGATCACCGTATCTTCGCTGACCAATGGTGTGGTGTATTCCTGTTCTGTAAGTGCAACAAATTCGGCGGGTTTAGGCGCACCCTCAAACTCAGTGACCGTTACCCCGAGCGCAGGAACCGTTGGATCGTTTTCCCTGACTAGTCCTGTTGGGCAAGAGGGCGGTTCGATGGCTGCGGATTACACCTGCGATGGCACTGGATCTTCGCCGGCGTTGACTTGGAGCAATCCGCCCGCTGGAACCCAGCAGTTCGCGTTGCTGATGACGACACTCCCTGGCGATGGTACGACCAAGTGGAACTGGGTTCTGTACAACATCGCAAGTTCGGTTCGTGCGCTCAGTAAAGACAGCTACGGTTTAGGCACTCCCGGGGTGGGTTCGGACGGTCCTTACATCGGATATCAGCCACCTTGCTCGCAAGGCCCTGGTGCCAAGGTCTATACCTTCAAGCTGTATGCGCTATCTGGCGCTCCGACGCTTCCTGCAACCGGGGCTGCAAATGGCTCTACGATCGAAGCCGCGATCGCTGGAATCACCCTCGGCACAGCGACACTCAATTTAACCTACACCCGACCGACAAATGCGACCGGATCGTCAGCTGAATGCGGGCTCGTACGTAGCTCACTTAGTGGTTCGAGCGCTGGTGGTGCAAGCGTCGCGTGCGATACGAATTACGCTTACATCAGCTCGAACAGCTTGCCGAGTCACGCGATGATGAACGGAATAACGGCTTCGAATTTACAGGTTCCACTCGCGCAAAATTTTCAAGGTGCTAACGGATGGAAGATCCCACTTAAGCCGGCGATCGCCGAAGTAACCACATCGGCGGTTGATGGGCCGATTGGTGTGGCTGTGAACGGAGTACTTATTTTCAACCCATGTAAGCAAGGTGGTTGCCAAAATGGTGACACGAAAGTACTCGGTGAGCTCGATAGCTGTAATGGTCACGCCGGGCGGGCGGACGATTATCACTATCACGCAGCCCCAATATGCCTGATGCAGGGGCGCGCTGCCAATTATTGGGATACGCACCCAGTTGGTTGGGCGCTCGATGGTTTCGCGATCTACGGGTATAACGATGCTGATGGCCGCGTAGCAAGCCGCGACAGCGTTTGCGGTGGTAATACAGGCACGGTCGCTAACGGTCCACAGGGCTACAGTTATCATGTTACCGATGCGTCGCCTTACGTGCTGTCGTGTTTTCGCGGTACGCCGAGCCCCGATCTTGCAAACCAGAGCAGCAAGTTTTCGCCGATTCGACAACCGCCCGTGCAGCCTTTCAAAGTATCGAACATGACGCTTACGACGGATGCCGTAGACGGCTATCAGGTGCTACAGTTTTCATCTGCGGTGACCTTTACCACCAATGAAACCGGATCGGACAGCTACGTCAACTCGCCCGGAACTTATCGAATCCGATATAAGCAATTAACGGGGGCGGCGTTGACGACTGCACTCGCGACCGGTAACAACACCAATAAGTCCGTGTGCTGGAACTTTAACTTTACTGACTCCAATGGCAACACCACCCAACCGTCGATCACGTACTGCCGTTGAACTGGTATGTGCGCTGCTGATCTCTACGGGGTTGATGCCTAAGGCTATTGCTCATGAGTTGGCGTCCGACCGACTTACCGTTGTCATGCGCGAGCCCAGCCATCTTTCGCTGGTGTTCCTTATCGACCAAGTTGCTTTGCTCAGGCGGTTGGTTGCACCTGATGCGACGGCCGTGGAGTTCGTGATTTCGATGGCCGCCATGAGTGATACGACATTCGATAAAGTTGTCGATCTTGGCCGTTCCCAATTTGAATCTGATGTGGTGATCCTTGATCAGAACGGCAGCAAGCTCGCGCTAAATAACTGGCGCTGGTCGTCGAAGGAAGAGCTACGTGGAAGCATCCGAAGCCTTGCGATGGCAGCAGTAGTCGGCGGCGATCCGCACACGCATGACTTCGCCAACGAGATTACTGCAGAAGCAGTTTCATCATCTCCGATATCAAGAATTTCGCTTCGCTTGCCGAAACAGGCTGCCAAGACTCTTGTCGTGGCGTACCGACCTAAACAAAGCTACGTTGATCCTTCGGGCGGTGTTAGCCTTGCTATCGAGTTCTAAGATCTATCAAATTCAATTCGATCGGCGACGCTGGTACCTATGAGGCGCAGCGCATTTTAATTAAGTTTAGATGTCGTACCAAAACCGCTGCCACCGAGTAACTTCGTGGTGCGTGTAAGTCATTGAAGGCCAATGGGGATCGCTGAGCCCAGTCTTCTCATAATTCCTTGGTCCGCAGGTGTGAATCCAAGTAGGCATAGTGCGTCAGCATGAGAGTCGATCACTGTCGATTGAGCGCAATACGTTGTCCTGTGCTGGGCGGCACACAAGTGAAGGTAATGGGCTGCGTGACGCTCGCTAACTCCTTCAGTTGGGCGTCGCTACGAATACCCCCGTCTCTGAATGCCCAGTTGCCATCTGGCTGCAGAAGTGCGCTGTAGGCGACGCCGTTGGCGGTAACTCGCGCAACCAAATCACAGGAAGGCCGCGGAGTTCTAGTTAATGCTTGGCTGCGCAGTAGCGAGAGTCGATCTTCAATAGCGCCGTTTGTTCCCGGACGCCAAGTAACTTGCTGGCCGACGATCGGTAATAAATCGGTATCGAAAGCAAGGACGAATGCGGCTACTTGTCGACGTGTCACATCAGCCGGTGGCGGAAATATAAAAACTGGGTCGCGAAGAAAATTTTCAAGCGTATCGACCGCGCCATCGTGACTAAATCCAAACCCCCGAATTTGGGAGCCCGTAGTGGCACTGTTATCGCCGCTAAAGCCAAACATGCCTACCTTGGTATACATATTACGCAGCTGCGGAATCTTGAAGTTCTCCGTAATACGCCCACCCTCGAAGGTCATTAGTCCGTTGGTACCAAACTGCCCTTCGAGAGGTCGAAGCCGATGGCAGTTGTCGCACGAGCCTAAAAGCGTCGATGGGAAGTTCATATAGAAATTGCGACCGGCAGACTCTTGCTCGCTTAACGAGTTATCGAGTGCCCTGACGGGATTAGGAGGCATGGTGAGCTGCATCACGAAATCTGTGAAAGATTGCATTTGATCTGCAGAGAGGGTGGTCTCGCGTCCGAGTAGAGCGACAAAAGCACTGTTGAATTCCTTGAATGCGGCCTCCTCAAGCGACTCGGTTGCCCCTCGAACAAATGCCCGCGACGTCCCCGTTCGATCGCCTCGCCAATGCATCGGACCATTGCCCCTCATGCCCCGTAATGTTTGGGTTGTCATCGGGCCTTTGAGAGGATGAAAGCGTGGTGTCGTCCGCGGACTGAGCGGAAGGTATGCGTTTGGGTTGTTCTGCATACGATCGTCGGGATTACCGAGATCCCATGCAAGATGATCGAGATCACCGAATATATGGCAGCTGGCGCAAGAAACCGTACCGTTAGCTGAGCTCAAAGTCGCGTCGTACAGAAATCGCCGCCCCTCTCTGACAGCGGTGCTTTCAGGCGAGAACAGAGAGCGAGTCGACAAGACTGCCCGATTGGGAACATCGATTACGCTGATAGCGTGTGCAATGCGCGAGTACACGAAAAGACGTGAGCCAGCGCTATTGATCGCTAGTCCGGCTGGGCCCGCCGGGACATCGATAAGTCGCGATACGTCAGGCGTGTAAGAGCCGGATATCAGTGCTGCTGTAGGCAGTGCAGCCACCTTGGCAGAACCGAATGCTGCCGTGAAGAGCGTATCGCCGCTACCATTCAATACCATCGCGGTCGGCTGTGCGAGTGAGCGGGCTTTATCGGCAGCGGGTGTGCTCGTGCCTTGTGGAAGATTGAAGTCAATGTGACGGTTCAGATGGACCGTATTCACGGCCCCTGAAGCAGGTGAAATCACCGAGATACGGCTTTCGGCGATACGACCTCTGATCGTGCTATTACCCCGACGGCCGGAGCCCTCAAACCGTACTTCATTGAAGGCTTCGGTGTTGCTGACGAATATGCGCCCGTCAGCAGCGACGGCCATATTGAAGAGTGTCGTGCCTACGCCCGTAAAGCGTGCGGTGATCGCTGGGATCGTTGCAACTGCGTCGATGGCAAATACATCCTCATCCGGGAGGGTCAACTTGATTTGGCTCGACCAGTCAGTACGCGCTTCGTCACGCCAAGCGGTGCCGTCATAGCGAACAATCAAACCGGTAGACGGTGCTTGCACTCCATCAGCGCTCGTTGTCAAACCGGGCTTCGGCGTATTGATGGCATCGCGATGAAGGGTGGTTGTCCGATTTCCTGACATGAATGCAGCGGCATAAACAGTTCGACCATCGCTACTGACAGCTAATGCACGCGGAATATCGGCGGGCAGAGTGACTATGTTCAGAGGCTTCCCGTTCAAGGAATCTTCAAGTTGAGTAGCATCGAATATCCAGACGTCTGCACGGCCGCTTCCGGGTGTTGTCAGTGAAGTCGATGTGAAGCCGGGGCGATTCTGTCCCCGATTTGCAGCGGTGATGAAGGCGCGGTCACGGTTGCTGCCCGCAAAGATGATATCTCTGGGTTCGTCGCCAACCTGGAGCGTTCGCAGCACTCGCGGCGTGCCGTCGAGGCGTACCACGCTCACCGAATCCGAGAGATGATTGACGACCCATAATTCATTGGCGTTTCGTTCTGCTATCGATACCGGCTCGAGACCAACGCTGACGCTACTGACCAATCTGAGTGCATCGCCGTTGAGTGCGTAGATTTCGAGACAGCTAGCTGGCCCGTTGACTACGTACAACCGTTGGCCATCGGTCGACAGGGCGAGTGGGCGTACCGGACCACTTTCGAAAACCGTAACGCTGTTCAGCGCTGAATCTGCTGTCAGCGTGTCGACGGAACTACCGCACTGCAATACTGGATTTTGCAGAAGTGTCCCTTGACTCGCCTCTATTGGCGAAACGGTCGGAGTCGGTGTAGATGCGGTAGGGGGTGTCGTATTGGGCCCCGGGTTTGAGCCACCACCCCCACCACACGCCGAGAGCAGGAAGACGAGGGTTGGAGCCAGCCATTGGCTTTGCCATTTGTATTTGCTTGCTGTCATACACCCCTCCCGCGTTTCTCGGCTAATCACGTCTACCGCGAACGGACGCGATCGGCAAGATCAATACGGTGGGCGTTTCATAGAGTGCTCATCGCAGCTTTGCTCGAATGTCACTCCTCAGGGGCGCGCCGTGATCAATCACGCGTATCGGCGGACCTACTGAATAGCTCGCCTGCGATAAGCCACAGCGCAAAGTAAAAAATAGTGAAGACCGGCAACAAAGCCCAATCAAGAGATGCGGCGATCAAAAATACCGCAAGTTGAGCAGCAGCCATCGTACGTAACGTCCACTTCAGGCCTTTGGGGTCGAACCGAGTGTAGAGGGCCCCGGCTAGTCCGATCAGCAAGACAGTATAGAAAATTAGATTCTGTGGATTCCCCTCGTTACCGATGATGCCAACGGCGAGATTCGCCCACACCATCAGAAAACCGCCGCCCACGGTCATGATCGCAGCAAGTCGGTAGGTCCAAGTTGTGGATAGTCGCATGGCAAGCTCGAGTCCAGCACAAACTGAACCGAGCAGTAAGGCCGCAACGACGTAGTCGAAGGCTGTCCAGTTGCCTTGATCCATGAACTGCATGACCGACCAGAGGGTCAGCAAAATGAGTACAGCACCGCCCCAAATCAGGGTGCGCAGCCGGGAAAGCGATACAAAAAATGGTAACTTCATGGCGAAGGAGTCTACCGATGCCTGTCGTCGACTGAAATAAGGGATAAATTACATTTCAGTCACATCCAACCCCGTCGGAGTCTGAGCGATGCATCGTCTGTGCTTGTGGATCCTGCTAACGATAGTTTTGAGTAGCAAGATCGCTGTCGCATCGGAGGATCAACCGATCGTTGTGACGAGCGCCGGCCGGTATCAAGGCGTCGTCGATACATCCGGTGTGCGCAGTTTTCGCGGCATACGCTACGCTGAATCTGCTGCCGGCGCGAATCGCTGGAAGCCGCCACGTCGCCCAGAGAAATCCTCTGGTACGACGCGAGCAACAGACTATGGCCCCGCCTGCCTTCAGCCCAGTCGATCTGCTGTGAACGCTCTGCGAACAGATGAGGACTGCCTGTTTCTCAATGTGTGGGCGCCCGCTTCAGCGGCAACCGAGGGTCTGCCTGTCATGGTGTGGATTCACGGCGGTGGTTTTCTCACGGGCGATGGCCGTATCCCAGGTGAGGTTTTAGCAGCTCAGGGTGTCGTCGTCGTTTCGATGAATTACCGCCTAGGACCGCTCGGATTCATGGCGCACGAGGCTTTGAAATCCGATGTCGCGAACTACGGCTTGCTCGATATGGTCGCCGCGCTAGATTGGGTGCAAGAGAACATTGCGGCATTTGGCGGCGATCCTGACAACATCACGCTGTTTGGTGTGTCTGCCGGTGGGCAGGCAGTCAATATGTTGATGGTGAGCCCGCAGGCTGCCGGCAAGTTTCATCGGGCCATTGCGCAATCCGGCTACTCGACCTGGGCGTTGCCGCGCGCATCGAACGCACCGAAACCTGCTCCTATGGGTGCGGACATGGTAAACGCAGACAGTGCTGAGTCACTCAGCGCGCAAGTATTGTCGCGTGCGTATTCAAGGGCGATTCCTCCGCAGCAGCTACGAGACGTCGATGGGCAAAAACTGGTCGATGCCGTCGAGGGTTTCCAGTTGCCGATTGTCGATGGCACGAGTCTGCCGGAAGAGCCCGCCCGACTGTTTCTTCGGGGTCAACAAGCAAAAGTGCCGTTCATGACTGGTGGCAACAGCTTCGAGGGCTCAGTGATGCCCCAGTCGGGTATCAGCGTTGATCGCTTCGCTCGTATGCTCGGCCAGTCGCTCTCTACTGTCGAGAGTTTGTACGCCAGTGACTTTGCGATCAGTCGTGACGTCGGTATTCAGCGAGCTTTCGGCGACGCACGATATTTGGTTTCTGCCCGCGTGCTTGCAACGGCTATGCAGACAGTGGGTGCGCCTGCTTGGCTGTACTACGTCGACCTAGCTCCTGAGCAGCTTCTGCCAGGAATGGTCGGCACTCCACACGCGTTTGATCAGCTGATGTTGTTTGGTAGTGATCGAGTTACCAATGAATCCACCCGTAAAACGAGTGAGCGGCTGCGTCGTTACTGGATCGAGTTTGCGCGATCGGGCCGACCAGATGTCACCGAACTCGCATCATGGCCAATCTGTTGTGCCGCCCAAGACCAATGGATGGTGTTCGGTGTGAACGACGAAGTTCGCTCTGGTGTGATCAGCAACAAACTCGATGCGCTGACCAAGCTCTATCA
>JACCDT011427375.1_pt1 | contig 14893 bp, 13 predicted proteins | sample 7446291 | NCBI WGS metagenome assembly JACCDT01 (sample SAMN15323446, study PRJNA562643) | freshwater metagenome | isolation source: river surface water | place: USA:Blue River Watershed | collected 2017-08-17
GCATAGGTGGTATACAGATCCAAGTGCAAATTCAACTCCCCTCTGCGTTTGTTTCGGAGAGAAAAATTATCAACAATGCTGTCAACCATCTGTTTGTTTGGAATGGAAACATAGGTTTTGTCATTTGTTCTGATCCTGGTGCTTCTGAGTCCAATTTTTTCTACAGTACCCTGAATCTGTTGCACTTTTAAGAGATCTCCCACGCGAAAAGGGCGGTCAAAAAATATGATAAAAGATGCAATCAGATTTTCCAGACTTTCCTTGGCAGCAAGTGCGACGGCGGCACCTGCAAGACTGAGTCCGGCCAATATTTTTGTAATATCCTCATTGAGTACAAACCTGATCATCACCAGGATACAGATAATCACCAGAATGACTTTCAGAAATTCCCTGAAAAAAATGATCAACTGATCGTCTGTAGTATCCTCCGTTGTACTGGCCCTTTTTTCCAGAATGATTGCCAGGTAATCAATGACCCTCAAGAGCGTATGGAAAAAGAAGAATATCAGCATACCAATCGCCAATCGGTCGATCAGCACTTCTGAAGTAATCTTGAAAATTTTTACATGCAAGACAGCCGGGAAACGCAAGCTGCTCATTGAAACATATACAGCAAGAAAGAAAATAAAATTTTCAAGTGGGGCCAACACCAAATTGAAAAATTCCTTTTCATCAATGATCCTTCCCATGCGCTTGAATAAATAAAAAACCAGTCTCGTCATATGCTGACTTGCCCACTTTTTCAATATCCAAACCAACGAGATGATTCCGAATACTATCAGATAACTGGAAATGGTATTGTCAAACAATGATTTACTTAAAACTTCCTGCATGCTCATTGATTTAATTGATACGCATATATGGACAAACTGCTCTGACTCAATGCATAAAAGAATTTGGTAGAAAACAACGTCTGCTTCAGCGATCCTGTTTGCAACTCGGTTAATTTCCAATTGAAAGTAGCTTTTTCTGTTCTTTTTACCCATGTGCCTTTTGCTTCACTCAACAAAATGTCATTGTCCAAGGACTGAAAACCTTTGATGTTTGAGATGGCTATTTTTTCTTTGAATCCACCATAATAGTCAAATACATAGATTCCCTGTTGAAGATCCAGTAAATACAAATAACCTTGGTGCTCAAGCATTTTCACAGGACTCAATTTCTCAGGAAATACCAATCTGAGGTCGGTTGATTCAAGAGCGATAGAACCATCCAAACGGATTTTTTTTATTTTGCTGTTTTGCTCATCGAACAGCCATAATTGATTGTCATAACTCGGACAGACTGCATTGACTTGGAACAAATTCAGTTTTCTCAAATCAATGCGCTGCACAATTTGCATCAACCTATCCAATATCAATACAACATTGAAGTTCTTGAAATACAAATAAGTTCTGAGTGCATGTTGAGAATGAATGGAATGAAGCTTTCCATAGCGTCTAACCTCATTCAACACTGCGAGAGAATCAAGATTTGTGTTGTATTTCTTGAGCTGGCCTCCTGCTGTAAGCAGGTAAATGCTTCCTGATTCATCTACATCAAACAATTCAAATTCACCCTTGATTTCTTTGATCAATTCTATTTTCAACAGAGATTCTTGAGAAACAGTATGCAAAGACCCCGTTGCAAAAAATATTAAACAAATGATATACCGGATCATGCATGATATTTTAATGTCAGCTGATGCCCATCAAATACAGCATAAGAATTGTACTTGATCCAGTCGCCGAGATTGATGTAACGGGAGGTGGCATTCAAATCAAACTCAATCGGAAAGTGCCTGTGTCCAAAAACAAAATAGTCAACATGCGTTGTTTTTAAAGCTGACTTACAATATTGTATCAGCCATTCCTGATTTTCTCCCAAAAAATGATCATCGTTTTCGCCTGTCGCCATCCGACTTTTTCTGCTGAAATATGCTGCGATGGAGAGTCCCCAATATGGCGGTATCAATCCAAACAGAAATTGACAAACAGGATTTCTGAAAATAGATTTTAGAAACTTATACCCATGGTCACCCGGACCCAATCCATCTCCATGACCAATGATGAATTTTTTTCCATTGAACAGGTAAGTTTTTTCTTGAAAAAAAACAGGAATACCCAGTTCAGATTCGAAGTAACCAGACATCCACATGTCATGATTGCCTACAAAAAAATGTACCGCTGTCCCACGATCTGTCAATTCTGCCAACTTTCCCAAAATGCGAACATACCCTTTGGGAACAACTTTTCTGTATTCAAACCAAAAGTCAAACAAGTCACCCAATACAAAGACCATGCATGCATCTTCTTTGATCGCATCCAAAAAAGCAACGATTTTTTTCTCCCGGTGTAGACTGGCATCTTTATCGGGCGCACCCAGGTGGAAATCTGAAAGGAAATAAATTTTTTTGCCTTGTGGGACTTGCATCTTCAAATATACCGAGAAATGGGCACTGGCGGGAGGCTCAGCTGTCAAGTAGAAAACAGTAGACTTCCTTGGGGCCATGTACCCCAACCACCAACGTCTTCTCTATATCTGCCGTTCTGCTCGGACCCGTTGCAAATGAAATCATAGAGGGCAGCTGATCTCCGTATTTTTTTTGCAAAATTTTCAATGCATCTTTTACATCAAAAACAAGCTGACTTGCTTTGGCAACGCATATATGAACTGGTGCGTATACACTTGTGGTTCTGCCGGAGGATACTGCACTGCTCAACACAATCGATCCGGTTCTCGCCACCAGTAACTCACATTTGGTAATGGATGCATCGCTTTCTGCAAGTGATTTGGTTGAAAACTGCTGAAAACCAAATGAGGCAAATGCAGATCGGATGTTGTCATCTGTGCAATACAGGTCAGCCCATTGTTTCTCAACAGCAAGCGCATTGATCTGATTGACCAGATCTTCTTCATTGGAGCAGAGGGAAAATTTTCCAAGCAGTGCAGTAAATTTCTCTGCAAACAATACTGCAAGATCCTCACCCGTTTCTTCAAAGTTGAATTCTGCCTTGTCAAGTGCAGGATATGGCTGTTCTGTGGGCTGGGTAAGTGCCTTTCGTATGTTCTTCAAAATACTTTCTTTTGAAGAAGATGATTCCATGATTATTTTTTCATCCAATCTGCGCATGGTCTTTACACCGTTGTGTTACTGGTTGGCTCATCCGTTGCAGGTTCTTCATCTGCAAGGATTTTCTTTTCACTGAATGGGCGTTTGCCGATCAGATCTTCTACGTCCTGCTGATGCAACACTTCCCTGTCAAGCAAGGCCAACGCAATTTTTTCAACCTGCTCCTTTTTCTCAGACAACAAGTGGAGGGTCCGCTGGTATGCATCATCAACGAGTTTTCTGACTTCATCATCAATCAGCTTTCCTGTCTCTTCACTGTATGGTTTGGTGAATGTGTTCTCCTGTTGGGGATCATAGAAGCTGATGTTTCCTACTTTCTCGCTCATGCCATACACAGTCACCATTGCATAAGACATCTTGGTTACCTGCTGCAAATCATTTTGTGCACCAGTTGAAATCTTTCCAAAGAAAATTTCTTCACTTGCCCTTCCACCGAGTGTCATGCACATTTGATCAGTGAGCTGTTCTGTATTGTACAGGTATTGTTCTTTGGGTGTATACTGTGCATATCCCAATGCTGCAACGCCTCTGGGAACGATGGTGACTTTCAGCAATGGATAAGCGTGTTCAAGATACCAGCCGCAGACAGCATGCCCTGCTTCATGATAAGCAATGATTTTTTTCTCCTCAGGAAGGATGATCTTGTTTTTCTTTTCGAGTCCGCCTATAACCCTGTCAATCGCATCCTGGAAGTCATCCATTTCCACTTGCTCTTTTCCTTTTCGGGCGGCAATCAATGCAGCCTCATTGCATACATTAGCAATGTCTGCACCTGCAAATCCAGGTGTTTGTTCTGCAAGTTTGTGTATGTCCAATTTCTCAGATCGCTTGATTGGTTTCAGATGAACAAGAAATATGGCTTCTCTTCCTTTTACATCAGGCTTGTCGATGCTGATCTGACGATCGAAGCGACCAGGTCGCAACAAGGCGCTGTCGAGTACATCCGGACGATTGGTTGCCGCCAAAATGATGATGCCGCTGTCTCCGCCAAATCCATCCATCTCCACCAATAATTGGTTCAATGTATTTTCCCTTTCATCATTACTCATCATCACATTCTTCCCTCTGGCCCTGCCGATGGCATCAATCTCATCAATGAAAATGATACAGGGTGCTTTTTCTCTTGCTTGTTTGAAGAGATCACGAACCCTGCTCGCACCCACACCGACAAAAAGTTCCACGAAATCTGAACCAGACATGGAGAAAAATGGGACCTGCGCTTCTCCAGCCATGGCTTTTGCAAGCAATGTTTTGCCCGTACCAGGAGGTCCGACAAGCAAAGCCCCCTTGGGAATCTTACCACCCAGAGCTGTATATTTTTTGGGATTCTTGAGGAAGTCAACGATTTCCATCACTTCTTGCTTGGCCTCATCCAAACCGGCTACATCTGTAAAGGTGATGTTTACTTTGGTTCCCTTGTCAAACAACTGTGCTTTGGATTTTCCGATGCTGAAAATTCCTCCTCCACCACCACCGCCGGCACCTCCACCCATTTTACGCATCATCAATACCATGAGGACACCAAACATCAGGATGGGAAATAAGAAATTAACAAGCGGACCAAAAAATTCAGGATCGGTAACAGGCTCAACAGGAACCTCCTTTACCTCCGGATGTTCTGAGAAGTATTTGCTCAGGTTCTCCTGGTAATCGTCAATTTTAGAATAGCTGAATTGAAAATGGGGGCCTTTGGATGATTTTGCATAAACCAGTTTATCTCCCAACAAATCCTTGTATGCTTTTTTATCCAAGCTGTCACGAAGAATATAAACTCTTACAACATCCTTGTTTTTTACTGGTTCCAATTTGGCAACATCGTTTTGACTGAGCATTTTTTGCTTGAACTCCAGTTCACTGATGTTGCGGGCATCCGGACTTACACCACGCATCACCTGATATCCAATCAGCAGCACTGCGGCAATAACATAGATCCAGTAAAAACTGAATGATGGTCCTTTCGATGAACCACCCTCTCCTCCCTGATCTTTCCGTTTGAACGGGTTCATGGAACCGCCCCTCTTTTCTCTGTTGCTTGAATCGTTGCTCATGATGAATGCTTGTTCTTTTTCTTGATAGTTGTAAAGGCAGGCGGTTGGGGCAGTGAGGCAGGCTCCTCTAAATCTATTTCAACCCCATCATTCCACATATCCTCCAATTTGTAAAATTTTCTTGTTTCACTCAAAAAAACATGTACGACCACATTGACATAATCAATCAGTATCCACTGACTGGCTTGTTGACCTTCGTGTTTGTATGGCAATTCGCCCAACTCCTTTTTCACTTTCACTTCAACCCAGTCAGCTATTGCTTTTACCTGAACAGTGGAAGTCGCCTCACAAACAATAAAAAAATCAGAAACTGCTTCTGATATCTTTCTCAGATCCAACAACACGATGTGTTCACCTTTTCTATCCTGAATAGCAGAGGTGATCACCTTCAGTATTTTACTGTTTTTTGTTAAGCGGGATATTTTCTTTGCAGGTACGGTTCCTTCTGATCTTGATGCCAATCGCTGTTTTTTTAAGTTTTCGTTGAGTAACTTTCCAAAATTAAGGATAATTTCCCTCCTTAAGCTGCCAACAAAATGCCCGGAAAGCCCCTCATCATATTATCTACAGTAGACAGTACCAATAACCATGCCATGCAGCTGATCCGTGAAGGAAAGGCAGCACACGGATTGGTCGTATTTGCACTTGAGCAAACCCAAGGGAAAGGCCAAAGGGGCCGAAACTGGCAAAGTGAGTCAGGCCAAAACATCACGATGAGCACACTGATTGCAGCAGAACAATTTTCAATCAAAGAGCAATTCCCCGTATCCGCGACCATTGCCCTTGCATGTTGTGATTTCTTTGGCAAATATGCAGGTGAAGAAACCAGGATCAAATGGCCGAATGATTTGTACTGGCGTGACAGAAAGGCAGGGGGAATTTTAATTGAAAATACAGTCCGGGATGGAAAATGGGAATGGATCGTAGCCGGTACAGGCATCAACATCAATCAGGTTGACTTCTCTGAAATTGCCGTTCAAGCAGTATCCCTCCGACAAATTTCAGGCAAATCATACGATCCACTTGAGCTTGCCAAGGAGCTGATCGATCACATTGAAAAGAGAATGCAAATGTTGCAGTTGCATGGGGCGCTTCAAATGCTGGATGATTTCAATGGATTGCTGTACAAAAAGGATGAGGAAGTAAATTTTAGAAAAAAACAAATTGTTTTCAAAGCAAAAGTGCGAGGGGTAAACATCCATGGTGAACTGGAGATTGAAAGAGGGTTTACAGAAACCATTCGCCATGGTGAAGTGGAGTGGATGCTATAATCCGAATCCCGCTGCAATTTCTTTTGCGTGTTCTTTGACCTTGGGCTTGGCTATGATTTTGACAACAACTCCATTTTCATCAATCAAAAAAGTTGTTCTGAACACTCCCATGTATTTGTTTCCATACAATTGTTTCTCCCCCCAAACACCATATTTTTCGACCAATTTTTTATCCGTATCGGCAATGATGCGAAAAGGCAGTTTGTGTTTGGTGATGAATTTTACATGCGATTTTTGATCATCCGGACTCACACCGATGACCTCAATTCCTTTTTTGCTCAACGCTTTGAAACCATCTCTCAAATTACATGCCTGAACGGTGCATGTGCTGGTGTCATCTTTTGGATAAAAATACAAGGCCAATTTTTTCCCCTTGAAATCTGAAAGCTTGATGGCAGCACCGTCCTGGTCTTTTGCTGTAAACGATGGAGCCTTTTTCCCTTCTGCTAATTTCATATACTATATTCTTTTAAAAGGTAGCTGAGCAACTGACTTGTTTCCAGCCTCATCTACAACAACAACCTTCAATAAATGTTCACCAACGGGGAGATGATCGTCGACCTGATATTGATAACGCATACCGGTGGGTTTGAACATAAGCCATTTGCCGTCACTCCTTGCTTCAAAAGAACTGATGGACTTGTTGTTGTCTGAAACTGCAATGGAAATGAGGGAACCCTTTTTCACCGAGGAACCCTTTTGCAGATTGAATTGTACAACTGGAGATACAAGGTCTTCTATCAATTGAAATGTACCCAACTCTCTGAACATGGCAGAAAATCCGAATCCATCAAAAACTGCCTTTTTGATTTCGGTTTTATTTTTAACTGTTTTTCTGATCAACATTTTTGATGTGTCCAGATCTGCTTTGGAAGATTGTATGCTGACACGAAAAAGGGTGTTGACTGGAATGTATGGTGGTTGGACCAGGTAAGCATTGGATTTTTCCGAGACATGCTGTGGTGCAGCGGAGACTACCTGCATGTGGAATGCATCATAAAATGCATCAGGTGAAAATTCAAATCTGATACCATTGTGCTGAAATGTATTTTTTTGATTGTACGCCATCTGCTGTCCGCTCAATGTTTGCTTTGTCTGTAGCCCCGATTTCCGGAGACCAAAAGAAACAACTGATGTATTCTGATGAGCATCAGCAATCTGAATTTCATAACGCTGGACTGTATTTGTATTCAGCAAAAAGGGACTGGTTGCATGGGAGGCATACACATGCTCCTGAAAAAATTTGGGCCTGTACAACAATTGGATATAATTACCGCCCTTGAATCGATGAGCATAATCAATATGAGCATTGATGTTTCTCGTAAAATCGTATGAAACATTTTCAAGTGTAAAGCCTGTTAGTTTTTGTTCACCCTGCTTGAGCAATGCCTGGTAAATTCCATTGGGGTTTGAACTGCCGTCTGATCGGTCATTTGCAACTATCCCCACTACAACTTTTTCAAATGGCAAATCTATCGGTCCGGCAGGAGCATACCCATCGCCTTTTTTTATCAAAGCAACCAGTAATGGACTTTGCTCATAGATGCTTTTTTCATAGTCGTAAAATGCCAGTTGCCTTGGCTCAGGAGAAACATGATCTTCCACTGAAATACCATTGGTCAGCGGATTGAGACAATGTTCGGTTTTGGTATCTCTCAGCTCAAAATGCAGATGCGGCCCTTCCGAAGAACCTGTATTGCCGCTGTACCCTATCACCTGTCCTCTTTTTACCTTGAACAAACCGACGGGGACCTGCAAATCTATTTTCCATGACTCCTGTTCGTATTGCTTTTTTTCTAAATATGTTTCAACTGCCGGTAGAAACCTGTTCATATGGGCATAGACCGTGGTTGTTCCATTGGGATGATTGACATAAATAGCCCTTCCAAATCCGCCTGACTCAATCTTAATTCTCGCAATGTATCCATCAGCTGGGGCCTGAACAGGCAAGTTCTCCTTTGCCTCAGTACTGAGATCCAATCCCATGTGGAAATGGTTCGGGCGCATTTCTCCGAAACTCGCATTTAGCTTGGGTTTGATCAAAAGAGGATAGGTTAAACTTCCTTTAGATTGAGACGACTGTGCAGCTGTAAACAGCACTGCATGGATGCTTAAGAGGTTCAAGAAAAAGGACTTTCGCATGATGCAAATCTACCTCAGCAAAAAGTTTTTAAAAAAATATGCAGGTACAGACAACTTTTTAGGTGCTTTGATTGTCTATTTATCAGATCATGAAAAGCTTTATTCAATTCTTGGCAACAGTATGGAAAACCCTCAATAAAGGAAGGGACTCCAAGAAGCATTCCAAATCGGCGTCTTCATATGATGCCATTGGCTTTCCACATCCATCCAAAGAAGACATTTTGGAGGACTATGAAATGGCCGCCTATCACCAGCAGGCTTAATTACCCACTACATTTCAACATTCACCCGTTTCACGCCCTATTTTCGAATATTTCCATTTGAAAATAGCCCTCAAATCTTACCTTTGCCCCCCGGGTAAGTCCCGGTTTTTTTGTGTCCCTACAAATCTAAAACATGCCAAAAGATTCATCTCTTCGTTCGGTACTCATCATAGGCTCTGGACCCATCGTTATTGGTCAGGCTTGCGAATTTGACTATTCAGGCTCACAAGCAGCCAGGAGTATCCGAGAGGAAGGAATCAAGGTCATCCTCATCAATTCCAATCCCGCCACCATCATGACCGATCCCATGATGGCCGACAGAGTATACCTCCTTCCGCTGACAGTAGAGAGCATAGAACAGATTTTGAAAGAAAATGATATTGATGCGGTACTTCCAACCATGGGCGGACAAACTGCATTGAATCTGGCGAAGGAAGCTGAAGAAATTGGTCTCTGGGAGAAATACAATGTAAAACTAATTGGTGTCGACATCAAAGCAATCAACAAGGCCGAGGACAGAGAACTCTTCCGCCAATGGATGATTGAAATGAACATTCCCGTCGCTACCGCCAAAACAGCCAATTCATTTTTAGAGGGAAAAGAATTTGCACAAGAAATTGGATTCCCGCTGGTTATCAGACCATCCTTTACACTTGGTGGAACAGGCGGAGGATTTGTGCACAGCAAAGAGTTCTTGGATGAGGCCCTGAACCGCGGTCTCAATGCATCCCCCATCCATGAAGTACTGGTTGAAAAGGCCGTATTGGGATGGAAAGAATTTGAATTGGAATTGCTGAGAGACGCCAACAACAATGTTGCCATCATCTGTACGGTAGAAAATTTTGATCCCATGGGTGTGCATACGGGTGATTCCATTACAGTAGCACCTGCCATGACCTTGAGTGATACCGCATTTCAGCTGATGAGAAATACTGCCATCCGCATGATGCGGGATTTGGGAAATTTCGCAGGAGGCTGCAACGTTCAATTTGCATTGAATCCTGAAACAGAGGAAATCATTGCTATTGAGATCAATCCAAGGGTTAGCCGATCATCCGCACTTGCATCCAAGGCTACAGGATATCCCATCGCCAAAATCGCAGCAAAACTTGCACTGGGATTCAGTTTAGATGAGTTGAAAAATCAAATCACCAAAACAACTTCCGCATACTTTGAACCTGCATTGGACTATGTCATTGTGAAAGTTCCTAGATGGAACTTCGACAAATTCAAAGGAGCCAATGATACGTTGGGTTTGCAAATGAAATCTGTCGGTGAGGTGATGTCCATCGGAAGGAGTTTCACAGAGGCGATTCAGAAAGCCTGCCAAAGTTTGGAAAACAATGCAGTGGGACTCGGATACTATGGTAAGAGCCTGATGCATGCTGATGAAATCGTGGAGTACCTCAAAACTCCCAAGTGGGACAGAATATTCCGCATCAAAGATGCTTTGATGATGGGCATCAGTGTGAAAACAATTTGTCAGGCAACAAGAATCGACCCCTGGTTCATATACGAAATACAAAAAATTGTAGATATCGAGAAAGAGATCTCGAAATACAAATTTGAAGCATTGCCGATTGATCTCATCAAGAAAGCGAAACAACACGGTTTCAGCGATGAGCAAATCTGCAAAATCATGCAGGATGGAAATGAAGATGCCCTGTATGAAAAAAGAAAGGCAGCTGGAATCAGAAGAGTATACAAAATGGTCGATACCTGCTCTGCAGAGTTTGAAGCCAAAACACCCTATTTCTACAGCAGCTTCGAAAACGAAGGCACCAATGAAAGTAAAATCAGCAACAAGAAAAAAATCATCGTACTCGGATCCGGTCCCAATCGCATTGGACAGGGAATCGAATTTGATTATTGTTGTGTACATGGACTGTTGGCCATCAAGGAATGCGGATATGAAGCAATCATGGTCAATTGCAACCCAGAAACTGTCTCAACCGATTTTGATATAGCCGACAAGCTTTATTTCGAACCCGTTTTCTGGGAACATCTCTGGGAATTGATCGAATATGAAAAACCCGAGGGGGTGATTGTTCAACTCGGTGGACAAACTGCGCTGAAACTTGCCGAAAAATTACACAAGAAGGGAATCAAAATCATAGGCACTTCTTATGACAACATGGATATTGCAGAGGATAGAGGACGTTTCAGTGACATGTTGAAAAATTTACAGATCCCCTATCCTGAATACGGAACTGCTTACACAGTAGACGAAGCTGTTGAAGTGGCCAACAAGGTTGGATATCCTGTATTGGTAAGACCCTCTTATGTATTGGGTGGACAAAGAATGAGAATTGTCATCAACGATGAGGAGGTAGAATCAGCTGTTGTAAGCTTGTTGAAACACATTCCTGGCAACAAAATACTGATTGATCATTTTCTCGACAGGTGTCAGGAAGCAGAAATCGACGCCATTTTTGATGGTGAAAATTTTCACGTGATGGGTGTCATGGAACATATTGAACCTGCAGGTATACACAGTGGAGACAGCAATGCTGTATTGCCGGCATTCAATTTGAGCCCCATGGAAGTCAGTACCATGGAACATTTTGCTGAAAAAATCGCAAGGGCTCTTGACATCAGAGGACTCATCAACATACAGTTTGCCATCAAGGCCGGAAAAGTCTATGTTATTGAGGCCAATCCACGTGCCTCCAGAACCACCCCTTTCATTGCAAAAGCATATCAAATACCATACCTGAACATTGCTACAAAGGTGATGATGGGCACACATAAACTGACTGATTTTACGTTTGAGAAAAAACTGAATGGCTTTGCCATCAAGGAACCAGTATTCAGTTTTGAAAAATTTCCAGGAGTAAACAAAGAACTGGGACCAGAAATGAAATCAACTGGTGAAGCGATTCGTTTTGTCAAAGATCTGCATGATCCATATTTCAGGACTTTGTACAAGGAAAGAAGCATGCACCTTAGCAAATAACATGATCAGGACCGCCATTGCAAGCCTCCTTTTGTGGTTGTTAAACATAATGTGCACTGGCCAGGTCATGGCTCAGAAGAAAATGCTGCATGCGAAAATCATTGATCTGCATGCGCAAGAACCCATTCCATTTGCCTCCGTTCAATTTTATAAAATAAAATACACAAAGCTGAGTGATTGCAGCGGGAGACTTCCGTTGTATACCTGAAAAAAGGCACTCATATCGCTTACCCGTCAGCTGTATTGGATTTGAAGATCATTATCTGCAATCAGTCACAGTCTTTTTTCAGCATTCAATTTACCTGTAGAGTATTTCCAAAACCCTTACCTGCTGCGTTGTACAAAAGGTTCGGTGTGTTCGGAAGTTTCCGTTTTACTTTTTAGCAACCTTGTCACAAGCCAGTAAAATGGTTGCACATGCTTCTTTGATTTCATCATCTGTAATGATCAAGGGGGGTGAAATTCTCATGCAATGTGATGCAAACAGAAACCAGTCAGTGAAAACCCCCATTTCGATGCATGTGTCTATTACACTTTTATTGGTTTCATAAGAATCAAACTCAAGTGCCATCATGAATCCCATTGATCGGAAATTTCTGATCAATGGATGCTTGATATGATCTGCAAATATTTTCTGCTTGCGTTCAATATCTCCCATTAAATGCTCGGTGATTAAATATTCAAACGCTGCATTCCCGGCAGCACATGCAACTGGGTGTCCACCAAATGTTGTGATGTGTCCCAATACCGGATGACTGGCAAGTTGTGTCATGACAGAGCGATTGGCCACAAAAGCACCCAATGGCATGCCACCTCCCAGGGCTTTTCCCAATAAGAGAATATCTGGAACAATCCCGTAATGCTCAAATGCAAATAACTTACCGGTCCTGCCAAATCCAGTTTGAATTTCATCCAGCATCAACAATACCCCGTATTCATCACATTTTTTTCTCAATGCCTGCATCCATTCTTGAGAGGGAGCCACCACACCTCGCTCAGCCTGAACGGATTCAAGGATGACACAAGCCAGTTCATCATTGATTGCATCCAATGCCTCAGCAGTATTGTAAGTATGATGTATGATACCTGGAAGCAAGGGCCTGAAAGCATTTCGCCAATACTCACTGCCCATTGCGCTCAATGCCCCCTGTGTTGAACCATGATAGGCATCGTGGAATGCCATCATTTTCGATCTTCCCGTGCAGCGCTTTGCCAGTTTCATAGCGCCTTCGGTTGCTTCAGTGCCTGAGTTGGTAAAATACACGCTGTCCAGTTGGGCAGGCAAATGAGAAACAAGTGCTGTTGCATATTTTACCTGCGGTGATTCAATCAATTCACCATATACCATAATGTGCATGTATTGCTCAGCCTGTTTTTTTACTGCCTCAATCACATGCGCATTGGAATGTCCAATATTGCAAACGCTGATGCCACTGATCAAGTCAATGTATTTTTTTCCATTCGAATCCCACATACACGAGTCCTTGGCCCTGACTATTTCAAGTGCAAGGGGGGCCTCAGAAGTTTGTGCGACGTGTCGCAAAAAGAGTTCACGCTGATTCATTGCTGCAAAGTTCAGCATTATGAAATAACTTTAAGAAAAAAAGATGCCAGTTATTTTACCAGTACATGATATTCATCCATCTTTTGGAGAAGATGTTTTCATCGCACCGAATGCAACCATTGTGGGAGATGTGATCACCGGAAATGCATGCAGCTTTTGGTTCAATGCAGTGGTGAGAGGGGATGTAAACTATATCAAAATGGGAGATAAAGTTAATGTACAAGACAATGCAGTGATACATGGCACTTACGAGAAGAGTCCAACGAATATCGGAAACAATGTAAGCATTGGACACAATGCAATCGTTCATGGATGCACGATTCACGACAATGTTTTAATTGGCATGGGAGCCATTGTGATGGACCAAGCCGTTATTGGCAGCAATTCGATTGTAGCAGCGGGAGCAGTTGTTTTGGAAGGAACTGTTGTTCCGGAGGGATGTATTTTTGCGGGAGTACCCGCCAAAAAAGTGAAGGATATTACTCCTGATAAAATAAAAGGTGAGATAGAAAGAATTGCCAACAACTATGTGAAATACAGCAGTTGGTTCAAATAATCAAGTCCAATCATTTTCTTTGATAGAATCCAAGATGCTGCAATAGCTGATATATCGCTCCTCACTGATTTGACCATTCATGACAGCATTTTTTACAGCACAAGAAGGCTCATTGATGTGCATGCAGTTGTTATACTGGCAATTGGTTAATACAGTCCTCATCTCAGGAAAATAATGTGAGAGTTCTGATCGCTCGATATCAGCAATGGCAAACTCTCTCATACCGGGTGTATCAATGATTTTTCCTCCAAATGGAAGATCATACATTTCTGCAAATGTGGTCGTATGCATGCCTTTCCCGCTCCAAGAACTGACTTCACTTGTTCGAATATTGCTGTCGCCCAAAATTGCATTGATCAAACTTGATTTACCCACACCAGAATGACCACTGAACAAGGTAGACCGATTCTCCAATTCTTTTTTCAATTCAGTGATGCCCTCCCCTGAATTCACTGATGTCAGCAAGACCCTGTATCCAATGCGTTCATAAATCTCTTTTCGTCCATTAAAAATTTTGAGTTCTTTTTCACGGTAAATATCCGCTTTGTTGAAGAGTACGATTGCAGGGATGTGAAACGCCTCACAAGTAACCAGAAATCTGTCAATGAATCCCATTGAAGTTTTAGGATCCTTGATGGTTGCAATCAATACAGACTGATCAATATTTGATGCAATGATGTGATGCATTCGCTTGTTGGCTGGAGAGATTCTGTTGACGTAATTGCGGCGTGGGCACAATTCAGTGATGATGACGTTGCCGCCTTCCTCGTTTTCCAATTCGAATTCAACCAAATCTCCAACGGCAATTGGGTTGGTAGAGGTGATATCGTCTATTTTAAATTTTCCTTTCAGCCTGGCCTGGTGAAAACGATTGTCATCTCCCTTCAAGATATACCAGCTGCCGGTGGACTTATAAACGATTCCTTTCAAAATATTCAGTTATTAACTCAGGTACTTGGCAACTATAGGTACTCTTCTGCC
>JACCDT010777435.1_pt1 | contig 14892 bp, 10 predicted proteins | sample 7446291 | NCBI WGS metagenome assembly JACCDT01 (sample SAMN15323446, study PRJNA562643) | freshwater metagenome | isolation source: river surface water | place: USA:Blue River Watershed | collected 2017-08-17
CATTAAGGCATCAACGCCAAAGCTTTTAGCGTCAAGAGCTGCTTGACCTGGAGATCCAGCGTCAAGGATATCCAGCATCACTTTTTTGCCCATGTCATGAGCCTTAGTGCAGACATTTTGAATAACTTCTTTGTTGGTTCCACCCATAACAGAGACCCAATCGCCTCCTGATTGGCCAAAAAGGCTTACGATTTCTCTGCCTCGATCAACAATTTTAGTATCACAAAAAATTATTTTGTGAGGAAATTGTTCTCGAAAAATTTCAACCACACGCACCCCATGTTTTAAAATAGGGAGTGTTCCTATTTCTATACTGTCTACTAAGTGAATAACCTGATGCGCAACTTTGAGGTTGTGGTCTATATCCAGAGTGTCAAAAGAGATTTGGAATTTCATTTACATCCTTCGTTAATAAAACACTCACCTTTTTTAGTAGTATACCAAGAATCATAAAAAATTAAGAAATCACTAAAAACTGAGTTGGTACGACTACTTTTGTAGCGGGGTAAATTTAGAAATGACATCCGCTTTTTCGGTTTTAAAAGTTTTTTGGACTGTTTCAAAAAGATGGCGCAAAGGAAGAACAGCAAGTGCATTTTCTGCCGTTTTAATATCTTTTTTTACGTAAATAGGGGGTAAACAGAGATGAGGACTTTTAGTAATGACTGTTATGCCCGTGGGGATATACAGTTCTTCAGGACTTGCAAAAAAGATAATGGTATTTAAAGGAAGCTTACGGTTAGGAGGTAGTGTTTCTTCCTGTATATTCCAAAAATGAAGATTGGTTTGAGCGTTTTTTTCTTGTTTACAGGAGTAGTAGGCGTACGGTTTATTTTTTGCTATCTTAAGGTTACTGAGCGTCTTTTTAATCATAAATACTGGATTAATATCTTTTGATACTGCGATCATAAACGAGCTGTCGTTATGTTTTCGTGGAAAAATAAGCTCTCCTCCGGATGAGTTTGATCGATCGAGATAGCCAAAATAAGTAGCGTAAACACCTTCAGGTTTTTTTGTAGTAAGAGTTGTATTGTTATGAGTAGATGATCCCTCGCTTGAAGCGGATTGAGTCTTTGCAGAGCCTGTTTTTGGAGAATGGGGAGCGGATGTTTGTGAGGGCAATTCCGGGTAATTTTCTAGCGTGCATATGACCAAATGTGGACTGCGCCCTTCACTCGTGAGCCAAGCTGTGCATAAAAAGGCAAGAATCATAAAGCGTCTATTCACGGTACCCTCAGTTTTATTCTTTCAGTTTTTTCTAAACTAGCTAACAATTTTTAGTGTAACACGTTCAATCTTTTTTGAAAAAGAGTTTTTGTAGTTATATTAAATTTTTTAGAAAACAAGCATGTTTTTTTCATTTTGCAATAATGAAAGACAGGTCGAGGGATTTTTGAAAATCCCTTCTGATCTTAAACTTTTTTTTTTAATATAAACACCTTTCAGGCCAATTATTTTTTTCACGGTGCCCGTGTCGCGGTGCTTCCCGTACAAGGGCCAAGGCGGCCTGATCACGCAGGTCCCTTGGAGCCCCACGTGCCACCATGCTGGTGGATTGCTCTACGGATCAAAGAGCGGCACACGCAAACCACTTTGTGTTAGCTCTTCTTCTCAATGTTCTTTATGTCTCTTGAAAGAATCATCGCGAATGAAGTATGGCAACCCAATTTCTGCGCCTAAAGCGCAATCTAAAATGAACTATTTTTTCTCTGTTTTATAAAAAACAGTCCGGCCTAGGAGTTTACAAGGCCAAAGCAAAACAGATAATGTTTTGCGTGTGCCGGGCTTTAAATCCGTAAGGGATCCAAGGGAACCGTTGGTACCCTGGTTTGCAAAGGGGGTGGGTAAGCACCCCCTTGCCCCTGGCACGGGTAGTGCCTACGTAAAGTTTACGCGTTAAAGCGCTAAAAAAAGATGCTGATTAAAAATATTTGAATTTTAAAAAGAAATATAAAAAAGCAGGGTTAAAGGGATTTGGTCAAATCCCTTCTAGTCTATTTGGCGACTGTAACTTTAGCGGTTCTCAAAACTTTCCCTTTATAAGAAAAGCCTTTTTCAAAAAGATCGACAATCTCACCACTTGCATGATTGGCAGAATCTAATTGAGCGACTGCTTCGTGAAACGTAGGATCAAAAACCTTATTCTGCGCAATTTGTTCAACACCTTGCTCTTTTAAAAAATCGTATAAAATCTTATTAATAAGCTCAAATCCTTTGAGCCACTCGTTCAATTGTTCGTTTTGAGCAAGACGAGCCTCTTCTAAAGCACGATCAAAATTATCAACAATCGGCAAAATTCCCACTAAAAGATCTGCTTTGGATTTATCCATCCACTCAACACGATCTTTTTCTACTCTCTTTTTATAATTCTGAAAATCGGCACCAAGTCTTACAAATTTTTCCTTAAGCTGCACAAGTTCGGTTGAAGAAGCGGTCGCATCTTTGGAATGGTCCTCTTGTCGCTCGATTTCTGAATTATCCTGCTGGCAATGATCTTTTTCACTATGTTTTTCATATTCTTGACAACAGTTATCTTGATCCTGTTTTTTATTTCTAAATCCAAACATACTTACTCCTTGACTTTTACCTGCTTTTCTTACTATGAAATATGCTATCTAATAATCACTAAGTATACCATCACCATAACCCAAAACAAGAAAGGAAGGGCAGGGGCGTTCAAAGTAGTGCTTTACTTTTCGAAAAGAATTTTTTAAGACAAAGACAAGTGAAAATATTTTAACCTTATTAAAAAAAGGAAGTACGTATGAAGAAATTAGCTTCTCATAGTACTCTTTTCGCGCTACTCCTCACCCCGATGATTTCATTCGGCGGTGGCAATCAACCGTTCTTTTACCGAACAGGTTATTACATTTATGCGCCTCGCTTTGAAAGAGATTTTCTTTCAACCTGGCAAGTAAGTGTTCAAGGGGGTACTGCGAAAAAAGGGTACCAATCAAATAGCGCTATCGGAGCATCGGGTTCATCAATACAAGCTGCAACTCCAACAGGAACCCATACCCAAGGTGATAATTCAACAACCGATGTGTTAAACATCTACGGTTGGCAGAATTTCCAATTCCTTGGTGCAAACATCGTTGGCAATCCGGGAACCAACATTTACAATACAAACCTCGCGGTTCTCGATCAACAAAATACCAACGGAACCTACGGTTATGTACAATATGGTGGTAAATTCAACTATGTAGAAGCAGATATCTATATTGCACAGAACTTTAAAAAAGGCTTTTTTGCAACATTCAACTTACCCATTATTCATACTGGTATGAAAGACGTCACCTTTGCTGACATGTCACCATATACCGGCCTTCCCAACGCAAACAACGCTGACTGGCAATTTTTACTTAACAACCTTCCTGAAACGCTTGGAAACTACAATTTAGCAGCAGGCGACACAAGCGAATCAGGTATTGGTGATATCGAAATCTATCTTGGCTGGACCATGAATAAAGAAGATATCTGCAATTCTGTCGACTTTCTTGATACCACAATCCGCGTTGGTGTGAACATACCTTCCGGTTTTAAAAAAGATGAAAATCAAGCATTTTCTATCGCAGCTGGTTATGACGGACATGTTGGTATTCCGATCTCTTTTGATGCTGCAATCGGCTTTCTTGAATGGGTAACATTTGGCGCACACGTAGGTGGCACCTTCTTTACCAGCAAAACAAAAGTACTTCGTCTTCAAACAAGTACCGCTCAAAATGGCTTTATTAAGCTTGGATACGATACAACCAAACGTGATCTTGGCAACCTTTTTGACGCAGGCGCTTACTTAAAAGCTGACCACGTCTTTAAAGGCCTGTCATTACAAGTTGGTTATATCTATGCGCGTCAAAGTAAATCTACTTTAACTGCTACCAATACCATTACTTACCCAACAGCGGTAATTAACTCAGACAGCATGCTCCTTGGCTGGCATTACCATTCTATCAACGCCGAAGTTAATTATGACTTTGCACGTGAAGGCCGACGCTTTAATCCAATAATTGGGGTTTTCTATAGCCAACCAGTTGCTGGTACAAGAGTGTTCCTGACAAGAACAGGTGGTGGTTATGCCGGTGTTAATGTTGCTTGGGACTTTTAAAACCAACTTACTCTAAAAGGGAGAATCTCTTATGAAAAGAATATTACGTCCTGCAGGTGCGCTGCTTTTACTCAGCGCGCTTTTTATGCCTGCAGCACATGCGTACCTTACCGTAGTAGGTAATGGTACTGCACCAGCTACTGCAACCGGTACAAGCTTTGTTACGACGCCCACTGCCGCTGTTTTTTATAGACCAACGGGTGAATACTTTTTCGGTTTAAATTGGTCTGTCGCAACTCCTGCTACTTATTCTATTTGTTACGGTAACTATCGTACTCCTGATACAGCCCCAGTTCTTACCGCTATCGGTTCTGGCGTTGGTTTAACGGGTGTAAACGTGCATAATTTAGCAGTTGTTCCTTATTCAAGTTCAGCTACTTACGCATTGGTACAAGCTGATGTTGCTAACCCAACTATATTGGCTGTTGCAGGTGGAGGAGCTGCTGGACTTGGAGCACTTACCACCACTCAAGTAAGCGCTATTACCAAAACAAGTCTTACTCCAGTGACCACTGGAGCAGCAACAGGGGCAGGCGCTATAAATGATACTACTGGTGCGGCGATTACTGGTGGTATCCGCGGCCTTTGCGCAAGCAATGACTTAGGAACCGCTGGCATGAACATCGCATTTGTAGGGTCTAAGTTAAACGGTGGTGCAAGCAATCCTTTTGGCGCAGGAATTAACGCCGTTGAAAGTACTGCAACTGATGGTCTTGTGGGTATCTTAGTTGGTCGTAATGCTACTACTGGAGCTCCAACAATCGTCGCAACCGGTGGTGCTACAGCTACCATAGCACAGACATTTGATTTGACCAGTACCGGTTCATATTTAATTAGCTCAACTGTAGGGCTTATCACTACCTGCTCAACCGGTACAGCTGGTAACAGATACGCTGATTATCCTGCATTGTGGTATGATAGTATCCTAAATCGTCTGTATGTTGGTACTACTATCAATTCAGCAGCAAGTGGTACTGCTGGTACCTTTACTGGTGTTATTTCTGTAGGTATTTACCCTGTCACTGTTGTTCCTAACACCAGCATCACGATAGGAGCCCAACTTGCTCCGTTTACCACCTTTAGTAATATTCCTAATACTGCTAATGCGATAGTCGCCCTCAGACAGGATAATGTGGTAAGTAATGCTTCAGCTCAAATGCTTAGAACTATGCATACTTCAACTGGCTTTGTCTACTTACTGGTAAATGGCGGAACAGTGATTGCTGGTTCAGCAAACGCTGCAGCAACAGCTACCGGTGAAAATATATACGCCGTTCCTCTAGTTGGTACAGGCTCAGCTACTGCTGCTGCAGTTGGAACATTTGCCGACATAAGAACGGGCGATTATTTAACACAAGCTGGTGCTGTTGGTTCTTTTGCCCTTTCAACAAGCTCTGCTTATCAAGTCGGTGGCAATGGCGCTCTCCCTATCACAGCTGGAGCAAACGTTGTCAAAGATATGTTTGTTGATGGAGACACACTGTACGTTGCAGCTGGTGATGGTGATGCAAGCGCTACCAATAACCCTGGTGTGTATAAATCACAAGCGGTCTTTAACCAAAATGGACAAATTGACCACTGGACAGATTGGCAACGTGTTACCCCTAATGATATGGCGGGACAAACTGCTGGCGGAACAGCTGCCAATGGTACTGACGGAAGAGCTGATTTTGTAGCAGTTGATGGTTATACTGGTCACGTATGGGTTACCAACGCAACGAGTTTAAAATCAAACGTTACGCAATGGTCTCAACCAGCGGTTCTTACTCAACAATCTGGTCTTCCTGCCGCAGTTAATGCTGCACTTCCTGGTGGCCTTTGTTACTCAGTTCTTGATCTTAACACCTCTGTTACCGGATGGGGTGGAACAACTCCTGCTCGTATCACAGCCTTTGGTGGACAAGAAAAGGTTTGCTTTGCTATCACCGGTTCAGCAAGTGCTCTTCCTGCCGCTATAAATGGTGTCTATGCACAACCTACGATGCAACTTCGAACAACAGGCGCTAATAACGTGTATGATTACACGCAAACCAATACCTTCATCACAACATCACTTCCTGCTGGTGCTGGTGCAGTTATTTCTCTTGCGTACTCTGGATGGAACCCTGACACACAAACAGGAGCAAGCGTTGGTATGTTCTTTGCAGGATGCGCGGGTACTGCAACAACTCCTCCAGGGTTATATGCATGGTGTTGGAGCCCAGTTCAAAGTGGGTTTAATCCAATAACCACGCAACTTAACGATCTTCAAAACGTATTGAACTGGGGAACGTATGTAGGTGGATTTAGCTGGCAACTAATTCCTAATGTGAAAGGTATGCCAGTAAAAATAGCATCACTTGGTGGCGGTCTTCATGTTTTAACACGCACTGCAACGCTCGATCGTATTTACAGTACACCTAAACGTGGCACGGGCGTTGCCCTTAACAGCAGCTTTGTCGTAACTGCTTCTTCTGGTGTTGCTCCAACTGCAGGTTCAACAAACTCAAGCCTTGCAAGCGTTACTCAAATCTATGACTTTGTGATCTCCGTATCTCCTCTTCCAACTGCAGCAACACCAGCAGCAAATGCATCTGAACAGCTTTTAATGCTTACTAACGACGGTATTTATACCACTTCAAATGCTTCTGGCATGTCAGGTGGTACAAGTGCTAACGCTAACAACCTCAACCAGCTTAATGCAGGATGGGTACGTATTGCAGCACCAACTTCACTCGGACTGCTCTCTGATTACCTTGAACAACCAGGTTACAACCGTTCACCACAAACATTCTGGTTTGGCAACTGGACAGTTAATCCAATCGTTCCAGGCGTGTATAACAACTATATCTGGTACCAAATGTCACGCACTTCAATAACCCCAGATGGTTTCACCTTAGCAAACCTAACCACGTACAATGCTGATCCAACAGTAACAGCAACATTTAACGGGGCAAGCTCATTCAACCAAACAACAGCGCCTACTATTTATGCGACATTCCCTGTTAACGCCCGCTTGTTTTATAATGATGGCTCACGTCGCTTCTTTGTACAAAAGAACCCAGCTAACGATGGCAATTACCAACTGCTTGTTCTTCCTTATAACCTCTATGATTACAACATCACGGCAAATGGAAAAGCTCCAATGAGTGATGCTGCTGTTGCACAAGCTGGCGCATTCTACTGGATGAGCCCGATTGGCGACACTGGACGATTAATGATGGGTACTTCAAAGGGTGTTGTTGCTCTGCAATAACATTCAAATGAGTAGCCTTTATTAAAAAGCTACAAAAATGGGGCACATGCCTGTCGCAAGACACCGTGTGCTCCATTTTCATTTATAAGGTAAAAAATCTTCTTCTATTTTTTTTATAATCTCTTCAAGATTCATTCTGGATGCAATCGCGTAACGATTTTCCCAATCACCCACTAGATAATAAAAGTCTTCAACAACAGCAATTAAACGATCACGCAGATGAGCAAGCTCTTCAAGTAAATACGTTCGTTTTTCTGGCATATCGATAAGCTGTTGTGTAATTTCTTGGTGAGCAAGACAGTAAAGAACGTAGCCATGCAATGAACGCTTATACAATCGATCAATATGAGTTAAGAAAATATTTCGCGCCTCTTGGTCATGCAAAGCTGAATGGAGCTCACCTGATAAAAAAGAAGAGAAACGAAAAAGATCACCAAGCGGTGATGCAGTAAATGCAAAAGGATGATGATGTTGCTGGGTTACCCCATCGTACGGAGCTAAGTGGTATGCGCGACCAACCAACACATCTTCAAGAGCTTCTTCTTGCGCATAAATAGTTAAAAATAAAAAGCCAAAACCTACAAAAAGCACTCTTGCCAAACCCTTCACGTTATTTCCCCTTCTTAATCAAGCAAAAGTCCCCCTTTTCACCTTTATCGTCTAAAATATATATTCTATTTGTCAATAATAATCAAAATAAAAGAAAAAAGAACCTTATCGCTAAGGAACTTTTTCTTGCTTATTTCACGAGACTTTTTTATAAAGCGCTCAATCAAAGATTAAAAGCTTTTAAAAAGGAAGATCATCTTGAAACGGGGGCTCATCTTTAAAAGAACCAGCTAACCCTGACCCTTGTCCAGCGCCACTTTCTCTTGCTGCAGCAGGACGTGCTGAACCAAAGGCACTCTTTGATGGCTGACGACGAGCTGGAGCTACGCTGCCTGAATCAAATGACTCTTTTTTACGATTCTTAATATCATCTAACTGAGACATCAGCTCACGCTCAACTTCGTTACGAGGTTCAAATGAGCCCAAATCATTTTCAGTAGATGTTTCGGTTGTATCAGCACCTGATGATAAAAAGACCACACGTTCAGCTACAATTGAATGTTTGCTACGAGGTTTATTGTCTTGGTCTTGCCAACTATCAAGTTTAAGACGTCCTTCGACTAAAACGGGACGACCTTTACTTAAATATTGTTTACAACTTTCTGCTTGCGGTCCCCAGACATCAACATCAACATAACAAACTTCCTGCACCATTTCGCCTGACTGTTTATTACGAAACTGTCTATTTGCAGCAAGGCCTAAGCGGCACACTGCTTGACCTGAAGGTAACTGTTTGTGCTCAGGGTCACGCGTTAAGTTACCCATAAGTATAATACGATTGTATCCTGCCATCCTTTATGACCTTTCTAAAAAATCTTTTTTCAATGCAATAAACTGCTTTTGTACCATCTGTGTCTGCTGAACAAGTTCTTGTTCCATCTTTGCCAAAGAGTCACGATATCTTATAAGTGCTTGCGGACTTGTTTGAGAAAATGCCCCTTGCCCTTGTGCCACGTCACGCACTTTTTCAACGATAAGATGCTGTTCTTGTGCAACTGATGCTATCAAATCAGAGGTAGACGTCAAGAGAGATTCTAGTAAATCAACAATCTCTTCCTTCGTTTGGCTCGGCTTTTGCACAGATGTTTTTTTTACTTGTACAAAAGATTCACCTTTAGCAATACTACCCTGCAAAAACAAAACAATACTCATCATTTTTATTATAGTTTTCATACAATCCTTATTTTTTTCAAAGCGTTCGAATAATAACACCCGATCCAATACAACGCATACCTACGTAAAAGACCGCAAATTGCCCGGGAGCAATGCCCTGATCTTGCTCAGACAAGGTTATAACTAAACTGGTACCTTGACCAGCTTCAATCAATGCTCGATGCAATTGCATTCCGTGGCGCAATTTAACATCGACTGTTTTACCAACATACGACAACAGATCCCCCTGCACCTGATCTATCACGCATTGCTTACGCACGGTATCGTTAGCGTAATACTGCTTTGAGATATAGACCACATTCGTTTGCGCATCTTTATTCACCACATACCAAGGACCCGCATTCAAACCGATACCCTGACGTTGGCCACTTGTGTAAAACCAAAAACCTTCATGATGTCCTTTTACCACTCCCGTTTCTTGTTCTACAAATTCCCCTTTTTTAGTCCCCACATGGGCTTTAATAAAATCACGAAAACTAATTTTTCCTAAAAAACAAAGCCCCTGGCTATCCTTACGATCCTTATTTGGTAAATTAAATCGACGTGCATGCTCACGTACCTGCTCTTTGGTAAAATCTGCAAGCGGAAAAATGGTCTTTGCAAGCTGCTGCTGAGACAAACGGGCTAAAAAATAGGTCTGATCTTTAATAAGATCGGGCGTACGGTTTAAAAAATAGATTCCATTTTCCAAAACCGTACCTGCATAATGACCCGTTGCAACTTTATCATACCCATACCCATACTCATCTAAAAAAGCACCGAATTTGATATACGTATTACAAAGCATATCCGGATTAGGAGTACGTCCTTCTTTAATTTCAGCAATCGTATACCCAATAATTTTTTGCCGGTAAGCTTCTTGTAAAGAAACTATCTGTAATGATAATCCCAACTGATCACACACGGCTTGGGCATAAGAAAGATCTTCCTGCCACGGGCATTCACCCAAAAAAGAAAGTTCATCTTCAAGCCAAATTTTAAGATAAAAGGGAACAACTTCGTGCCCCTGCTCTTGCAATAAAGCAAGCGCAACCGCACTGTCAACCCCACCCGAAACAAGTACTGCAATCTTCATATGAATAAACCCCCACCACAACTTTTACTGATAGAGTCTAGTATACAGGCACTCAGCATATTGTTAACTCAAACCATCTATCTTCGTGACCCATAAGTATAAAAAAACAAGAAAAAGCGCTATACTCCATTAAAAAATAATCAAGCCGTTTTAGGTTAAAGGGACCTCATGAGCCAAGAAAAAAAACACAATCAGGTTAATGAAACTGAACATTTTTCGCATGAAGACCTTTCTAATGAACACCATGTTCGCGTAGAAAAAGTTAAAAAATTACGAGAAATGGGCATTGAACCCTGGCCGGAGCACAAAGCAGTCTCTGCTACTGCCTCTGATATTTTGGAAGGTTTTAAAGAAGGCGAAGAAGCATCCTACACCATCGCCGGCCGTATTACCGCTTTGCGTTGGCATGGAAAATCGGCCTTTGCCAAATTATACGACCGCACCGGGTTTGTACAAATCTATTTTAAAAAAGACGCATTGGGTGATTCTGCATTTGATCTTTTAAGCAACTTTATCGATGTCGGTGATTTGATCTGGGTAAAGGGGATCTCCTTTAAAACAAAAACCGACGAAATTACCCTCCGTGCTGACGAGTTTACTCTTCTTGCAAAATGCCTCCACCCGCTACCAGAAAAATTCCACGGACTTGTTGATATCGAAACAAAATACCGTCAACGCTATCTTGATATCATCAGTGACTCAGAAAGCAGACATCGCTTTATTACTCGCTCTAAAATAGTCAGCAATGTACGTCGATTTTTAGAAAATCACGCGTTTATGGAAGTAGAAACTCCTATGCTTCATCCGATTGCAGGCGGTGCCGCAGCAAAACCTTTCACCACGTTTCATAATGCACTCAGCGCAGACTTTTTCTTACGCATCGCTCCTGAGCTCTATCTTAAAAGACTCGTAGTAGGGGGTTTTGAACGAGTGTATGAAATTAACAGAAATTTTAGAAACGAAGGTATTTCAACCCGCCATAATCCTGAATTTACGATGCTAGAATTCTATTTAGCTCACCACGATTACCATTACATTATGAGCTTTGTAGAAAAAATGCTTCAAGAGATTGCACAAAACACCAATGGCACCAAAGAAATTTCTTTTCACGGTCATACGATAGATCTTTCAAAGCCGTTTGTTCGACTCAGCGTAGAAGATGCAGTGCTACAGTATGGAAAATTAACTAAGGCGGATATTACTCCTCAATCTATCGACGCACAATTAAAAAAATTCAATATCCATCTTAAAGTTAAAGAAACTTCATACGCACAAAAACTGTTTTTACTGTTTGAAGAAGTTGCAGAAAAACAGCTGATTCAGCCTACCTTTATTATCGACTACCCAGTTGAAATATCTCCCCTTGCAAAAAGCGATCCTCAAAAACCTGGATACGTTGCTCGCTTTGAACTGTTTATTGGTGGCATGGAATTTGCAAACGGGTTTAACGAGCTCAATGATCCTTTTGATCAAGAAAGCCGTTTTAAAGAACAATCTGCAAACCACGAAGCTGGTGATGATGAAGCGCATCGTTATGATGCTGAATTCGTACAAGCATTACAATATGGTCTTTTTCCAACAGTCGGCTGCGGTATCGGGATCGATCGACTTGTCATGCTCATGACCAACGCCCCTTCCATTAAGGATGTCATTTTATTCCCCACTTTAAGGAAAAAGGACTTATAAAAAGAGTCAAACCCTAGACCCTAAGACTATAAACAGTATATCTTTTTCATAGCTTCTTTAAAAAGGGACCGTAATGAAAAAAATATACATATTTTTATTAGTAGTAAGTTTGGGGTGTCAACAAAAGTCTTATGCAGAGCTTTCTGATGTATTAGAAAGCTCTTCCAGTGCTGCTCAATACTTTCTGGGATATATCCCTTCTGTTGATAAACTCGACCTTATGGTAACGGCCTTTCGGTCAAGCGTTAAAGCATGGTACGCAACCCAGCATTTTTTTGGCTATCAAAGTTACGAAGATCTTCAAAAAGGATTTTTGTATCCTCCCGATGGAGCGATACCCCCTTCTATAAAAGAACAGCTGGTAGAATTTAACAATATCACGATCGGTACCGCGATTACTTCAGAAGAGGTTCCGCTCCATCGAAACGATAATGATCTAGGCACCTTCGAAAAAGAATTTATTAGTCATCGCCTAACACATATAAGAAAAAGTTTTACGGTACATGATAACACCGATCTTCACATTACTCCCGATACCAATCTTCATACCATATCCACTCCCTATGGCTATGCTCTTGATACACCGCTTCATGAAAATGCTGACGTCCCTCGCATAGCTGTCTGTTACAGCGGTGGTGGCTTTAGAGCTATGATAGCCACGCTTGGCTTTTGGAAAGGTTTAAGCGATACCGGTTTAGTAGACTCGATTTTATATACATCAAATTTATCAGGATCAACCTGGTGCTCAATGCCCTGGTCCATGGGTGCATCTCTAGAAGAACTTGAAAATACTTATGAAAAATATGCAAAGGTAGGAGTTGGAAGCTCTACTATTTCTGATTTAAAACAGTACATAGCCCCCGGCATAAATAAAAGCTATTTAAGCAACAAACTAACCAGCACATTTTTATGGGATCAACCGTTAAGTTCAGTTCGTGGTCTTTACGGACCACTTCTTGCACAAATGACTCTTTCATCATGGGATGACCCTCTGATTAACAAAGGAACTAAAAATCAATCGTCTCAATATCTTTATTTATGGCAAGCAAAAGAGTTTATAGCAAACAAAAACGGTGAACTTGAAACATTTGCTCCCTATACCACTCGACCCTTTCCTATAGCAACAGGACTCATTCCTTACGAAGGTAATTTTTCTGCATCAATTGATGTGATTAAAAAAAACCAACAACAGCAAAATGGTTTATGGATGGAATTCAATCCTGAATACGTTGGCTTTGAATATCTCGATAAAAACAAAGAACTGACCGGCGCCTGGATTCCAACCTTTGGCCTCGGAAGAAAATTTGAAGCAATAGGAGACCCAAATCAATCATTTTGGTCTCGCGTTTTTTCAGGAAAAAAAATTATTGCCTATGCAAGCAAACCTGCATTTTGCCACACAGTAGACTATTGGGAAGGTGCCTGGGGATCTGCTTTTACGGTATCTCCCGGTGATCTTTACCGCATATTTTTTGGTCAAAAAGTTTCAGGCGATACAACTGCAGACCAATTGACTACCGATGAAGCTTCGCTCTCTAGTAAAATCATCAGCATTTTTGGCAATATTGCTACGACGCCTTTACAAAACAAAATCACCGGTAATATTAAAAACCTCCGACTTTTTCCTGCAAAATTCAACAACTTCGCTATTTTTTCCGATTCTCCTATTAAATCAGATACGTTCACCGTTGTTGATGCTGGTATAGATTTTAACTTACCGATTCCTCCTTTACTAAGACCAGGCAGAGCAGTTGATCTTATTATTATAGGAGACTGGTCAGAACAAAAATCTGTTCCGGCAAAAGAACTTCTTCTTGCCGAACGCTGGGCAATTATACGTAAAATACCTTTCCCACGAATCTCAGGATCAAGTAATTATCCCGGAGTTGAAACCCGAGCAATGACCCTTTTTAATGAATATCCTAAAGATACAACCGGACCTGCAATTTTATATGTTCCACTTATTAATAATGCATTCAACACTAAAGTTTTTTCTGTAGATGACTGTTTTAAAGGGGCATGTTCTACTTTTAATTTTGATTATCGCAATCAAAATGACCCTAACAATTCATACGTAAAACAACTTTCAAATCATACCTACCGCACAGTATGGGGCATCTATCCACAAGTACGCGAAGTAGTACAAGAACTAGTAAAAGCTAAAAACAGCAATGAGGCATTAACTATAAGAAAGTTATCTGCTCCTGATGCACTGATAAAAGGGGGGAATGCAATGCGCAGTTAGTTATACTGGGTTAAAAGTCTTTAATTCCGTATTCTTTGCTAAATCGTCCTGCAGTCTCTGAAACAATACATAGATTTTAAAGGCTAAAACAAAGGCGCTTACGGGGACAATCAACCAATACTTTTTAAGCCACAAATTCCACGTCAAAGTGGAATGGCCATCAAGTTCATATTTTTCTAAAAAACCTGGTAGCTGTTCTTCTAAAAGATCAAGAAGGTCGAGGATATCTTCAAGCTCCATGATACTTAGTTTTTCTACTGAAACATGCTGATCTAGTGCCTTAACACGTTCATCAATGCAAAAAGTAGACATAAAATAGAGTAAAAAATAAGCAAATTCCTTAAAAACTTTTTCTTCACGAATATATTTGTATTTTTTTAAATCATTCCAAATTGAGTACAGAGGTTTTAAAGAAGGGTCCACCTGCAAATCAGAAATCATATGTACAATCGGTTCTTGTTCAAAACCTAGTGTAGAAAAAGAAGCGTCGCAAGCTACCATTCTATTTTTTGAAATCCTTTTAATATAAGCGACTGCCGCTTCTACCCGTTTTAAATGGTAAAATCTTAAAATGACGTGATCTATTTTATTTTCAAAATAGATATCCTCAAAAAGTGCGTTATATAAAAAAGATTCTTTTCCAATAAGATCTTCCTGAGCCAGGAAACAGTTCAAAACCGCTGCATGATGAGAACAAATATTATTTTGCACAAAGTAAGATGTCAGTAGGTTGATTTCTTTAAAAACAACAGAATGTTGATCTA
>JACCDT010139936.1_pt1 | contig 14875 bp, 16 predicted proteins | sample 7446291 | NCBI WGS metagenome assembly JACCDT01 (sample SAMN15323446, study PRJNA562643) | freshwater metagenome | isolation source: river surface water | place: USA:Blue River Watershed | collected 2017-08-17
CCTGATATTCAACTGATGCTAACTGAAGAGCTAGCCGTAATTGATAACGTTGCAGGTCGTATTTATTTAATCGTCTATGCAGACCCTAGCGTTACAGATAGCTTTGAAAAGGGTCAGGCTCGCTTAAAGGAATTGCTTGCCTGCTTAAGCAAACCTGTAGGTATGCCTGCTTCATTGCCAAGCACCAAAACAGGGTTGATCCGTAAGTTCAAAGCGGCCGATTTTGAAAACGCTGTCCTCAAAACCAAAGAATATATTTTGGCTGGCGATTGCATGCAGGTAGTGATCGGTCAACGCATCAGCAAACCATTCACAGATTCACCGCTCGCCCTATACCGTGCATTGCGCTCCCTAAATCCATCGCCTTATATGTACTTCTATGACTTTGGTGACTTGCAGGTAGTGGGCTCTTCCCCAGAAATATTGGTTCGCCAAGAACAACGTGAGAGCCAGAAGATTGTGACGATTCGTCCACTAGCTGGCACACGTCCTCGTGGTGCGACGCCTGAAGAAGATGAGCGTCTTGCTACAGAATTGCTAGCCGATCCAAAAGAAATTGCCGAACATGTCATGTTGATTGACTTGGCGCGTAATGATGTGGGTCGTATTGCAAAAACAGGTACCGTCAAGGTAACCGACTCTATGTCGATAGAAAAATATTCTCACGTACAGCATATTGTGAGCTCTGTAGAAGGCGAGCTGCTGGACAATATGAGCAATATGGATGTTCTGCGCGCAACCTTCCCCGCTGGCACCTTATCCGGCGCCCCAAAAATTCGGGCAATGGAAATTATTGATGAGATGGAAATTGTGAAACGTGGCGTCTATGGCGGTGCAGTTGGTTACCTCTCCTTCTCTGGTGACATGGATGTGGCCATCGCAATTCGTACTGGTGTGATTCGTGATGGCGTCTTGCATTCTCAAGCGGGTGCTGGTGTTGTTGCAGACTCTGATCCCACTGCTGAGTGGAAAGAAACTGAAGCCAAAGCACGTGCGGTATTAATGGCCGCAGACTTAGTACAAGGAGGTCTCGATGCTCCTCATGATTGATAACTACGATTCATTTACCTATAACCTGGTTCAGTATTTTGCAGAGCTTGGTGAAGAGGTCAAAGTCTTTCGCAATGATGAGATTTCCGTTGAAGAGATCTCCAAAATCAATCCTGCGCGTATTTGTATTTCGCCAGGGCCATGCAGTCCAGCGGAAGCAGGGATTTCAGTGGCTACGATTCAACGTTATGCTGGAAAAATACCCATCCTCGGCGTCTGCCTTGGACATCAAGCAATTGGCGAGGCTTTTGGTGGCAAGATTATTCGCGCCCAGAAAGTAATGCATGGCAAGACCGATGATATTCACCACACTGGTGTTGGCGTTTTCAGAGATTTACCCAATCCATTTAAAGTGACGCGTTATCACTCCCTTGCGATTGAAAAGAGTTCATTGCCAGCAGTACTCGAGGTAACAGCCACCTCTTCTGATGGTGAAATTATGGGCGTTCGTCATAAAGAGCTAGCCGTAGAAGGCGTGCAATTCCACCCAGAATCGATTCTTTCTGAGCATGGCCATGCCTTGCTCAAGAATTTCTTGCAAGCCAAATAACTCAAAAGCATTCAGTCGATCCCCATGTCTATTACGCCTCAGCAAGCACTACAACGTTGTATCGAACATCGCGAACTTTTTCATGATGAAATGACAGCAATGATGCGCCTCATCATGAGTGGTGAGATGCCGCCAACCTTGGTCGCCGGCCTATTGGTTGCACTGCGCACTAAAAAAGAGACTGTTGGTGAGATTGCGGCAGCTGCACAAGTTATGCGTGAATTTGCGACCCCGGTACATGTAGAGGATAGAAAAAATTTAGTGGATGTAGTTGGCACCGGTGGTGACGGAGCTCATACCTTCAATATCTCTACTGCCGCTATGTTTGTGGCAGCAGCAGCCGGCGCCAAAATTGCTAAACACGGTAATCGCAGCGTCAGCAGCAAATCTGGAAGCGCAGACATTCTGGAGTCGCTAGGCGTAAAACTGTCGCTCTCACCAGAGCAAGTAGCCAAATGTATTTCCGAAGTAGGGGCGGGCTTTATGTTTGCACCCAACCATCATCCCGCAATGAAGAATGTGGTGCCGATTCGAAGAGATTTGGGTGTGCGCACGATTTTTAATATCCTCGGGCCGCTAACGAATCCAGCCGATGCTAAGCGCATTCTGATGGGTGTGTTTCATGCTGACTTAGTAGGTATCCAAGCACGGGTATTGCAGGCTATGGGTATGGACCACGCACTGGTTGTGTATGGCCGTGATGGTTTGGATGAGATTTCTCTTGAGGGCCCTACGCTTGTAGGCGAACTGAAAGATGGTCAGGTCCGTGAATATGAGATTCATCCAAAAGACTTTGGCTTGAGTACAGCCCCGACCAATAGCTTTAAAGTGGCTGATGCTGAAGAATCTAAAGCCATTGTTTTGGACGTACTTAATAAAACACCGGGCCCAGCAAGCGACATTGTTTGTCTCAACGCTGGTGCGGTATTGTATGTATCCGATGTAGCGCCAAATATTGCTAGCGGTATTCAGATGGCACAAGCAGCCATTGCATCTGGTGCCGCCCTCCAAAAGCTAAACCAATTCGTAGCCGCAACCCAAAATTAATTAAGATCTTTATGAGCGATATCCTCGACAAAATTGTTGCCACCAAGAAGATTGAGGTAGCTAGTGATTCAAAAAAAATCTCTCTAGCCAATCATCGCGATCAGGCTCAAGAAAATAATCTTGATGCCCTTTTAAAGCCGCGTGGTTTTATTCGGTCTATCGAACAAAAGATTGCAGCAGGCAAAGCTGGTGTGATTACCGAGATTAAGAAAGCGAGCCCCAGCAAAGGAATCTTGCGTGAAAATTTTCAGCCAGCTGAAATTGCGCAGTCCTATGAAAAAAATGGTGCGGCCTGCCTATCCGTTCTCACAGATAGGGATTATTTCCAGGGGGCGAATGCCTATCTTCAGGCCGCAAGGGCTGCATGTAGCATCCCCGTATTACGCAAAGACTTTACGATCGACCCTTATCAAGTCTACGAAGCAAGAGCAATTGGTGCTGATGCGATTTTGTTGATTGTGGCTTGCCTAGAGCTCAATCAGATGAAGGACTTGGAAGCTTGTGCACATGAACTGGGATTGGATGTACTTGTTGAAGTGCATAACGCACCTGAATTAGAGCAGGCCCTTGAATTAAAGACACCGCTACTCGGTATTAATAACCGTAACCTAAAGACTTTTGAAGTAACCCTTCAAACCACACTCTCACTACTATCTATGGTCCCTGCCGGAAAAACTTTGGTTACCGAGTCTGGAATCATGAGTCGCACCGATGTGCAACTCATGCGCGATCACCAGATCAATGCATTCTTAGTAGGCGAAGCGTTCATGCGGGCCAAGGACCCCGGAGTAGCTCTAAGCGAATTATTTAATTAAGTTGCTTTAGAGGGTTTCAGTAAGTCTAAGCCGTACTTGACAAGCCCAATCAGCAAAACTGTCCCCAGTACATCACCAATCCACATTACCAGGAAGTGATTGAAGGTTCCACTTTCATCAAGGCCTCGAACAGCAAACCACCATTGATGCAAGCCTGCACTGAGAGCGGCATAAATCAATGTACAGATTGCTAACTTCTGTAGGCTCAAGTTACTCAAATCAGGTGCGATATTGATATTGCTCACTACAAAAATTCTTGCCAAATAAGGAGCAAAACCCGATATCAAGCCGATACCGATACAAGTAATAAGCTCTGGCGGAAATTGGCCAAAGAAGCAAATCATGAATGAGGCAATCGCAATTCCTACTGCCCCAGATAAACCAAAAATGAGTGTCAAAAACAAACGTAAACCGGCCGGAAGGTAGATCCAGTTCACGCCAAGACCATAGGCAAGATGCGTAGTGAGCCAAGCATTAACGTAAAAGAGGCTTGAGTAAGCAATTACCCCCACCATCAATCCCGTCATCCATTCGCGACTTGTTTTATCCATTACCGCCAGTATGGTTGATTTTATAAATGCAGACAAGTTGCGAATAAGATAAATGAGCCTACAATATCGCTAGCCCTAAGGCTAATTACTTTTTATAAACGTACTACAACATGTCTACCACCAAATCTTCTTGCTACATTCGCTTTTTAAATCTGATTGATGTTCTTGACCGCATCAATCCTGGGAAAAAACTCGACTCCATTGAAGAAAGTCTTTTGGACAAAATTGTTTTGAGCTTTCATGCCAAGCAATCGATTTTGGTCGGCGATCTGATTTCTCTCTCTGATCTGGGATCCCAGGCAACTCTTCACGGAAGACTGAAGAATCTCAGCGCCATGGGTTACATCAAAATGGCTGCAAATGAAGATGGGCGTAAAAAAGAAGTGGTTCCTAGCAAGATCGCCATCAAGCGCTATGAAGAAATTTCTAAGTGCCTAGAAAAGGCCGTCAAGGCGAGCTAATTCAAGCCAGTAGATAGCAAAAGACCCTTACTAGTAAGGGTCTTTTTCATTTAAGAGTGCTGATTTACACGTTAAAGAGGAAGTTCAAGACGTCACCATCTTTAACAACATACTCTTTGCCCTCGGCACGCATCTTGCCAGCCTCTTTGGCACCAGACTCACCTTTAAATTGAATAAAGTCTTCAAAAGCAATGGTTTGCGCACGAATAAAGCCTCGCTCAAAATCCGTATGGATGACTCCAGCAGCCTGCGGAGCAGTATCGCCTTGATGAATTGTCCAGGCGCGGACTTCTTTAACGCCAGCTGTAAAGTAGGTCTGTAGGCCTAATAACTTATAGCCCGCGCGAATTACACGATCCAATCCAGACTCTTCCATACCGAGGTCTGCCAAGAACTCAAGCTTGTCGGCGTCATCTAAATCAGCGATCTCGGCTTCGATTGCGGCGCACACTGCAACTACTGGTGCGCCTTCTTTGGCCGCATGCTGAATAACCGCCTCTAAATGCGGATTGTTATCAAAGCCGTCTTCCTTGACGTTGGCGATATACATCGCCGGCTTTGCAGTAATCAAACAAAGTGGCTTTAGGAGCAGATTCTCTTCATCACTCAGCTTCAGGCTGCGCACTGGCTGAGCTTGATCCAAATGAGCCTGCACCTTAGTTAGCACGGCCACTAAAGCGGCTGCCTCTTTGTCATTACCGGACTTGGCAGCTTTACTGGAACGTTGAAGGGTTTTTTCAACGGTTGTTAAATCGGATAGGGCCAGCTCGGTATCGATCACTGCGATATCGGAGATCGGGTCAATCTTGCCAGCCACGTGAATCACGTTGGCATCCTCAAAACAGCGCACTACATGGGTAATGGCGTCAGTTTCTCGAATATTGGCTAAAAACTGATTTCCCAGACCTTCGCCTTTAGAAGCGCCAGCCACCAAGCCAGCAATATCGACAAATTCGACAGCAGCAGGCAGGATGCGCTCAGGCTTTACGATCTCAGCCAAAGCGGCAAGACGGGGGTCAGGAACCTCGACCACACCCACATTAGGCTCGATCGTGCAGAAAGGATAGTTTTCCGCCGCGATTCCAGCCTTGGTAAGCGCGTTAAAGAGGGTAGATTTGCCGACGTTAGGCAGGCCGACGATGCCACATTTCAAAGACATAGCCGTATTGTAAAGGGCTAGTTTCGATATCATCGAGATATGTCAGAAGTCCTGCAAAATACCTCGGCAAAATTGCCCAAAAATACCTCCCAAATCCGGGCAGTCGATGTTGCCGTAGTGGGTGGAGGTATAACGGGTAAGGCCTGCGCTTTAGGTTTAGCCCAGCTTGGTCTGCAAACCATTCAAATTGCGCCCGACTTAGGGCAAGCTGTTGCTCCGCCTCAAGGAAATCAATGGGGACAGCGAATTTACGCTTTTTCCCCAAGCACTCAAAAATTACTCGCTCATCTTCAAGTTTGGGACGCTATTGATCACAGCCGGCTGCAGCCAGTTCGAGATATGCGGATTTTTGGTGATCGCGGCGAAAAGCAAGATCAACTGCATCTATCTGCGTTTGAGGCGGGAACACCTCAATTAGCCTGGATTGGTGAGTCAAATGTAATTGAACACACCTTAGACCAAGCCTCACGCTTCCAAAATAAATTAGAACGCATCTCTGACGCAGTTGGGAATATTCAAGTAGATGCCGATGGTGCAAGCCTCCAGCTCACAAATGGATCTACATTACGGGCCCAACTCGTGATTGCTGCTGATGGGGCCAACTCTCCGATTCGTAGCGAGCTAGGTATTTCCGCAAAGGGAGAAAGCTACTCACAAAGTGCCGTAGTGGTTAACTGGATTTGCAGTCATGCGCATTTAGAAACTGCCTATCAATGGTTTTTGCCGAGCGGCGATATTGTGGCAATGTTACCGTTACCAAATCAACAGGTCTCGATGGTGTGGTCAACCTCACCAGAAAATGCTGCAGAACTTTTACAGCTTGATCAAGTAGAGTGGTCTGAAAAGTTTTCCCTGATTGCGAATGGCGCAATAGCCGCTCAACTTGGGGGACTCACCCTCAATTCAACACCTGCTGCTTTTCCATTGAAAAGAATGCGTGCAAGTCGATTTATTGGCCCCGATGAAAATCCCAAAGTAGTGCTGATTGGAGATGCCGCCCATGTGATGCATCCACTAGCAGGACAAGGCTTAAACCTGGGATTAAGAGATGTTGCAACCTTACTCAATATTTTGAGCAAACGCGAATCCTTCCGGCTGCCAAACGATAAAGTTTTATTGCGTCGTTACGAGCGTCAACGTCAAGGCGATACCAGTGCACTGCTGTGGGTCACAGATAAGCTCAAGAAACTATTTTCAGCGAGTAGTGGCACTGAAAAGCAATTACGCAATTGGGGACTGGGTATGGTCAATCGCAGTCACTTTATTAAACGGCGCCTTATCGAACGCGCCCTCGGAGATGCTGATTTTGAATAAATTATTTTCTAGCCTTGCTTTAGCTTGCTCCCTCACCTTTTTAGCGGGAGTGGTCAATGCACAATCGGAGCAACAAGTTCGATCTGAACTACAAAAGAAGATCGGCCCCAACACCAAAATCAAAGGCGTTTCTCAATCTCCCATTCCAGGCATATACGAGGTCTTGGTTGGAAATGATGTGTTTTATACCGACGCAAACAGCAAATACCTCATCCAAGGTGAAATCATTGAGATCGCCACAGGAAAAAATATTACGGAACAAAAACAAGCAGATCTCAATCGCATTAAATGGTCTGAACTCAATTTTTCAAATGCTTTAAAAGCAGTCCGCGGCAATGGCAGTCGACAGATAGCTGTTTTCTCCGACCCCAATTGCGGCTACTGCAAGCGTTTAGAAAAATCTTTGCAGCAACTAGATAACGTTACCGTCTACACCTACTTAATTCCGATTTTGTCACCTGACTCTGCACAAAAGTCTAAACAAATTTGGTGCTCTGCTGATCCGCAAAAAGCCTATATTGATTGGATGATCAATGGTATTGCACCCAGTGGTAAGGGCGACTGCACTACCCCCTTAGATAAAAATATGGCTTTTGCCAAAACCTACGGCATTACAGGAACCCCGACTATTTTCTTTACTGATGGCAGTCGCTTTCCAGGTGCGGTTCAAATTACCGATATTGAAAAGAAATTTAGCAGTCTGAAGTAATAGGCAATACTGATGAACAAATTAAATACTTCTGAACTACCTGCAATCCAGTACACCATTTGGTCGGCAGACTTACATGGCCACCGCTTTCATGTGAAGTTACGTATTGAGAACCCATTACCGAATGGGCAGATTCTGCAAATGCCTGCATGGATTCCAGGAAGCTATTTAATACGCGACTTCAGCAAACAAATTGAAACGATTGAAGCGTTTGCAATTAATAATCCAAATGAAGCACTAACGCTGGAGCGCATTGATAACGATCAGTGGCGCTTGCCCAAGGTAGCTGGTGCAGTAGAAATCCTCACAACGGTATATGTATTTGATTCTTCTGTACGCGCCGCCTATCTCGATACTGAACGTGCGTTTATTAATCCAAGCAGCTTATGTCTGGCAGTTAAAGGTCAAGAGTCTTTGCCCTGCGCTTTAGTGTTGATTCCGCCTAAAGATACTTGTGCAAACTCTTGGACCGTTCAGACAGGCTTACAAGCTGCCAAAGTGGATAATCAAGGCTACGGCTTTTATCTCGCCAAAAACTATGATGACCTGCTTGATCACCCAATTGCCATCGGCGAGTTTCAGATTGCCCACTGGAAATCCAATGGTGTGTCACACAGTATGGCGATACAAGGTTGCATTCATGAAGTTGATCTAGAGCGCTTAGCAACAGATCTTCAGGCTATTTGCACTTGCACCATCAATCTTTTTGAACCTAAGACTAAAAACGCGCCTTTCCAGAATTATTTATTTTTAGTTAATGCCGTTCTTTCTGGATACGGTGGACTTGAGCATCGCAATAGCACCGCCCTTCTATGTCGTCGTGACCAAATTCCTCAAGTAAATACCCCTTTAGATGAGACCTCCTATCGTGAGTTTTTAGGTCTCTGCAGCCATGAGTATTTTCATGCTTGGCTAGTAAAGCGTATTCAACCCAAAGCATTTCAACCCTACCAACTCGATCGCAGAAACCATACCCGCTTACTTTGGTTATTTGAAGGCTTTACAAGTTACTACGATGATTTGCAGTTATTCCGTAGCAAGCGCATTGATCTCAAAACCTATCTAAAGCTTGTTGCGAATAATTGGAATGGCATTTTGCGAGGACCAGGAAGATTCAAACAGAGCCTAGCGGATAGCTCTTTTGATGCTTGGACTAAGTACTACCAAGCCGATGAGAACACGCCGAATGCAGTTGTTAGTTACTACGGAAAAGGCGCCTTACTTGCCTTAGGATTGGATCTCAAGATTCGCGCATTTACAGGCGAACGCAAATCCTTGGATGATTTGATGCGCCTCCTCTGGCAAACACATGGGGTCACGCTTGAGGGTATTGCTGAAGATGGTTTAGATGAGTTGATACTCAAACTGCTTGGTAAGGGCTTCTCCAAAACTTGGACTGAATTTAAGTTTCGCTATATTTTTGGCGCTGAAGATATTCCAATCCAAAAATGGATTCATTCACAGACTATTTCAGTGAAGAGAAAAACCTACTCCAAGCTAGAGCAAATCAAGCTCCAACTAGGATTGCGCCATACTGAGGCTAACGGTTGGCTAAAGGTAACGCACGTGCTCGATGGCGGCGCTGCACAATTGGCCGGTCTAGCCGCTGGTGATCTATTAGCTAGCATCAATGGTGAGCGCATTACTGCTGCTCGTTGGGATAAGGTTTTATCTAGCTTGATCTCAGGACAAGTCATTCAGATTTGTTTTTATCGAGATGATTTAGAGCACGAGTGCATGACCGTCCTTGAGGATGATCAGATTCCAATTCAATACACACTTACACCAACTGAGTAATGTATTCATTTTCTGCGGCTGATATTCCAGAAGATTGGCGCGCCCTGCTTGGAGATTATTTTGAATCTTCTGAATGGCAAACACTGCAGAACAACGTAAGAACTGAACTCAATATATGCGCAGAGAAGATTTGTCCAGATCCACAGAATTTCTTTAAAGCACTGATGCTAACTCCAGTCACTAAGGTCAAGGTCGTCATCTTGGGGCAGGATCCGTATCACTCTCCTGGGCTAGCTCAGGGATTGGCATTTTCGATTCCCGGCGACATTGCCAGTAACTCACGCGAATTTCCCAGCTCCTTACGCAATATCAGCAAAGCGCTAGCACTGGAAGGTTTTGGCGTTCTTCCCAGTGGAGATCTCCATGCTTGGGCAGGACAAGGCGTACTTTTGCTCAATACCGCTCTTAGCGTCAAATTAGGTGAAGCTGCTAGCCATGTCAACATAGGCTGGAAACCTCTGATTGATCGACTGATTCGTGCCTTAGCGCAACAAAAGCCCCACCTGATTTGGATGCTGTGGGGTGGCCACGCTCAATCCAAGCTACCCCTCATTGAAGCAGGGCAAGATCAACTTATTCTGCAATCCTCCCATCCATCTGGTTTGGGGGTCTATAAAACAAAGAGCCCCTTTTTGCAGCCTGGTGCAAAAGCCAGCTGCGGGCATTTCACTAAGGCAAATGAATGGCTTGTAAAGCAGGAGCTAGAACCAATTACCTGGGTGGTTAGAAATAATTTAATGAGATTGGACTTATTTTCTGCTGGGAATTAACCTTTACGTTACATGTAACAAATAAATGAGTTAACATGTTACATGTAACGTAAACAAAGAACCTGAAAATGTCCTCAAATACCGCACTTCGAGTCCAAAAACACAGACTTGCCTTAAGGGATGCTGGATTGCGACCTATTCAAATATGGGTTCCAAATACGCAAGCCCCGGGCTTTCTTGAAGAGTGCCGTCGCCAATCAGCATTAGTAGCCACATCCGATCGAGTAGACAAGGAATTAATGTCCTTCCTTGATGACGCATTAGCTGACTTGGATGAAGCATGAAACGTGGCAATGTAGTGACGGTAGCGATACAGGGTGACTTTGGAAAGCCGAGACCAGCCCTAGTCCTTCAGTCAGACGTATTTAGTGACATTCATGCAACGGTAACCGTTGCCCTGATTTCAAGTGAAATTGTGCAAGCTCCAATATTCCGACTTGATATTGAGCCCAGCGAAACCAATGGCCTATCTCGACCATCCCAAGTTCAAATCGATAAGATTATGTCAATTCGAAGTGAAAAAATTGGTTCCGTGATTGGTGAGCTCAATGACGTCATGATGGTTCGGGTCAATAGAGCGCTGGCACTTTGGCTAGGCTTGGCCTAAATTGGCTTTCTAGAAAATATTGCGTAGAGGCAGCCTGCAAGGCAAGAGGCCACTATGGCACTGAGCCACTCCAGCATCTGTCCAGGCTGAAACAAATCTACAAATTGCCCCACATAGGAGCTGGCTAGGGCAGCAAAAAAGCCAATCAAGGCCGCCATGAGGAATTTTTTGGCTTGAGGCTTAGATCGACGTTCCCCTGGGTAAAAGACCAAGGCAAATACGCCCGTTAAGCCGCCGATCACTAGAAAAGCTAAAAACCCCATTACTACCCCCATTGTTGCTGACATCAAATCTATAATCACCATTATGAAGTTGTTGACACTCGGCATCAATCATCACACAGCGCCGGTCGCCATTCGGGAAAAGGTCGCCTTTGACCCTGAATTTCTTCAAGAAGCGTTGCACGATCTTCGCCAACATCTCGTTGGCGCGAATCAGGCTGGGCTGCCCGAGGCCACAATTTTGTCTACCTGCAACCGCACTGAGCTCTATTGCGCTGCTAATGATGCAAACGCAGCTAGCCTTTTGCATGAAGCGACTTTTGATTGGCTAGCCAAAACTCAACAACTTGCGCCAAGTAGTTTGGAGCCGCACATTTATTCTCTGCCGCAATCTGATGCAGTTCGTCACGCTTTTAGAGTTGCTTGTGGATTAGATTCCATGGTGATTGGTGAAACCCAAATCTTGGGTCAGATGAAGGATGCTGTGCGCACCGCAAATGATGCAGGTGTCCTTGGCACTTATCTCAATCAACTCTTTCAGAAAACCTTTGCTGTTGCAAAAGAAGTTCGTGGCTCTACAGAAATTGGAGCTCACTCAGTCTCGATGGCAGCCGCCTCCGTTCGATTGGCCGAACGCATTTTTGAAAGTATTGCCGATCAACGCGTTCTGTTTATCGGCGCTGGTGACATGATCACTTTGTGTGCCACCCATTTCGTTGCACGTAAACCTAAAGCAGTTGCAATTGCCAATCGCACCATCGAGCGCGGCCAAGAATTAGCAGACTCGATCTCCATGCAAGATGTTGAAGCGGAATCATTCAAGCTCTCAGAGCTTCCATCGCGTTTACATGAGTTCGACATCATTGTTTCCAGTACCGCCTCCTCTCTTCCCATCATCGGTTTAGGGATGGTAGAAAGTGCTCTTAAGCAACGTCGCCATAAACCCATGGTGATGATTGATCTAGCGGTACCTCGCGACTTTGAGCCTGAGATTGCTCGCTTAAATGACATCTATCTTTATACAGTCGATGATTTAGGCGTCATGATTCAAACTGGCACCTCTCTGCGTCAGGCTGCTGTGAGCCAAGCTGAAGCCATCATTGAAGATCGTGTTGGTCATTTTATGCACTGGATGCAAGGTCGCAAGACTGTGCCGTTGATTCAGGATATTCAGCAACAGGGTGAACACCTCAGACAACTTGAGCTAGATCGCGCCATGAAACGATTGATGCGTGGTGAAGATCCCCAAGAAGTACTCAACGCGATGGCCCAAGGCTTAACCAATAAGTTCTTACATGGCTCATTGCATGCATTACAACATTCCAACGGTGCTGAGCGTGACGCCCTGATTAAGTTGCTTCCTAAATTATTCGCCTCGCACTCCAAGCCAGAAGACCATTAGATGAAGCCCAGCATGCGGGCTAAGCTAGACCACCTAGACACGCGCTTAGCCGAACTCAATTCCCTATTAACTACCGAAGAGTCCACGAAGGACATGGATAACTATCGGAAGCTCACGCGTGAGCATTCTGATATTGCGATGGTGGTTGAGCAATTTGGCTTATATAAACAAGCTGAGGCAGATGCGCAAGCTGCAGAAGAGATGCGCAAAGATCCTGAGATGAAGGACTTTGCCGATGAAGAACAAAAGCAAGCTCAAGCAACTATGGAAGAGCTGGAGGGCGTCCTTCAAAAACTATTATTACCTAAAGATGTGAACGACGAGCGCAATGTCTTCTTAGAAATTCGTGCGGGTACGGGCGGTGATGAGAGCGCGCTCTTTGCTGGTGACTTACTCAGGATGTATACGCGCTTTGCTGAGCGCCAAGGCTGGAAAGTAGAAGTTGTGAATGCTGCCGAATCTGATCTTGGTGGGTATAAGGAAGTTGTTCTGCGCTTAGTAGGTCAATCCGTTTACTCGCGCCTCAAATTTGAATCAGGTGGTCACCGCGTGCAACGCGTACCCCAAACAGAAACTCAGGGTCGTATACATACATCAGCCTGCACAGTGGCCGTGATGCCTGAGGCAGATGAGTTAGAAGCAGTCAAGATTAATCCCGCTGAACTACGCATTGATACTTTTAGAGCTTCAGGTGCTGGTGGTCAGCACATCAATAAAACAGACTCTGCAGTTCGAATTACGCACCTACCTACGGGCACAGTAGTTGAGTGTCAGGATGATCGTAGCCAACACCGCAACCGCGAGCAAGCGATGAAGGTGCTGGTCTCACGCATCATGGATGCACGTGAACGTGAAAAGCATCAACTTGAGGCGCAAACCAGAAAGTCTTTAATTGGCTCTGGTGATCGCAGTGACCGTATTCGTACTTACAACTTTCCGCAGGGTCGTATTACTGATCATCGTATTAATCTAACGCTCTATAAGATTGATGCCATGATGGATGGCGATCTCGATGATCTCTGTAATGCTCTAGCGTCCGAGCATCAAGCAGAGCTGCTTGCAGCGCTTGGCGACAGTTAATACCAGTAGGATGAGTTTCAGCCAGTCTTTACGCGAATTAATTAGCAACTGCACATTGCCAGCCAATGAAGCGCGGATATTGCTTGCCCACCTACTTGAAAAACACTACCAACTCCCACGCTCCGCCTTGCTATCCCGCGATGACATGAGCTTGGATGAGCAAGCTTTTCAGGAATGGGGCAGTCTAGTCTCCAGAAGAGTGAATGGCGAGCCCATCGCTTATATCCTAGGAAAGAAAGGCTTTCACAATATTGAGTTACAGGTAGGGCCTGGGGTGCTTATCCCCCGCCCAGAGACTGAGCTCCTCGTAGAGATTGCTCTTGCTGAAATCACCAAACTCAATAAACCTACTAAGATCTTGGATCTGGGTACCGGCTCTGGTGCTATTGCACTCTCTATCGCCAGTGCCGCACCTCTAGCATCACTGCTTGCAACAGATCGATCGGCTGAGGCCCTGGCGATTGCTGGGAAAAATGCTGCGTTTCTCAATCTGACAGATCGGGTCCAGTTCTTACAGGGTAGCTGGTATGGCGCACTAGTCCAACCAGACCAATTTGAGGTAATTATCAGCAATCCGCCCTATATCGCTAATCAAGACCCCCATCTAACTCAAGGCGATCTTCGGTTTGAGCCTGAATCCGCCCTGACGGATTACGCTAGCGGGCTAAGCTGCTTAGAGATCATTATTGCTGGTGCAGATCAATACCTGAAAGCTGGTGGCTTGCTTGCCCTTGAACATGGCTTTGATCAATCTGAAGCGGTAGTGAGACTAATGAAAGAGGCAGGTCTCATGGATATACAGGTTCACCTCGATTTGGCGGACCACTGCCGCGCCGCTTCTGGACGAAAAAGACTCTAAAACCATCAAAGGGAATTAACCCTTTTCTGCAGATAGCCTTAAAATTAGTTCCATTGTTAGTTGCAAACCAAGATCGTCTTACAGCATCAATTCAGGAAGAAAATTATGGATACCCAAGCAAGAATTCAAGAAATCGTTAGCAGCCATCCTGTTGTATTGTTTATGAAGGGCAATGCCCAGTTTCCACAATGTGGCTTCTCTGGAAATGCAGTCAATATTTTGCGCGCTTGTGGCGTAGAGAAACTGCATACAGTGAACGTATTGGAAGACGCAGAAATTCGTCAGGGCATTAAAGAATTTGCTAACTGGCCAACTATTCCACAGCTCTACATCAATGGTGAATTCATTGGTGGCTCTGACATCATGACTGAGATGTTTCAAAGCGGTGAATTGCAAAAGTTAGTTCAAGGCTAAGATTCAGTAGATTGCATAGACTGCATTTGTGACTTTTGATTTAAGCTCTCTTCTCCTTTTTGGCCTGCC
>JACCDT010502012.1_pt1 | contig 14866 bp, 18 predicted proteins | sample 7446291 | NCBI WGS metagenome assembly JACCDT01 (sample SAMN15323446, study PRJNA562643) | freshwater metagenome | isolation source: river surface water | place: USA:Blue River Watershed | collected 2017-08-17
GCGTGGGTGGTGTTCGCGGCGGTCGCGCTGTCGCTGGCGCTGTCGGTCGTCGGCGGTCTGCTGGGCGCGATGGGCGCGCGCCGCACGACCTGGAATGAAGCCGGCGAAACGGCGGCCGGCCGCAGTGCCGATCTCGGGCACACCTGAGTGTGCCTTCCCCACCTTGACTGTCATTGAGACGCCTGCGCGGACGTGAACTCGGCCAGACCGTGGATTGTCCTAATCTACTCATCGGAGAGTGCGCCATGCTGAAGAATATCGATGGGAGGAGCGGCGCTGCGAAGGCCAGGCGCCGGCGCTTTGCGTGCATGACCGCCGGTCAGTCGTCGGCCACTGAACTCCTGAGATCCTGTCCGGTCGTCACGGCGTCCGGGCAGGCGATGGGCCGCGTGAAATCGGTACTGGTCGATGTGCGCAGCCGGCAGCTGCGCTTCGTCGTCGTGGCCTCGCACGGCAGCAAGGCGCCGGTCGTGATTCCCTGGCAGGCGCTGTATTTCGATTCGTCGCTGGTGAGGCTGGTGTACTACACGTTTTCCTGAGCCGACTGGCGCAGGCCCGGGCCGGTTGCCCTTAGCTGGTTGCCCTCGCCAGAACCGCATTCCAGTCGCTGACAAAGCGACCGATACTGTAGCGCTCCAGCGCGCGCTGCCGCGCGCGGGCGCCCAGCTGTGCGGCAATACGAGGGTGCTTCAGCAGTTCGCGCATAGCTTCCAACAAGCGGTGCGGACAGGTATCGACATAGCCACTGATGCCGTTCTCGATCACGCCCGGAGCTTCGGTCGTCGCCAGCGCCACGACCGGCATGCCCAGCATCATCGCTTCGAGCAGTCCGAGCCCCAGGCTGGTATACCGCGCCGGATGAAAGAAAAAGCGATAGCGCGCGCACAGCGCCGGCAGTTCATGCAGCGGCCATTCGCCGATGCCACCCAGCGTCTCGTTGCCCATCCCGGCCAGGTCCAGCGGGACCTGCGTGCGCGCATGGGCAAACAGGTCTGCGCCAAGGCGGCGGCCGCGCTGTGCGAGCTGGTTGATCACCGTGATGCCGCGCGCCAGCTCACCATGCCATAGCGCGCCGTGGTCGGTCACGCCATGCTCGACCACCGCGACCGGCGTGCGCCCGTTGTCCCACATCAGCGCATTGAACGGCGTTACATGCACCAGAAGCACGGCGGGATCATCGACCGGATGACGACTGTCGGTCGGATGGGCACGCGGCGGATCGTGCTCGACATACAGCTGCGGCAGCCGACGTTGCGCCGCCGATAGCCAGCGATGGCGGTCGTAAAGATAATGCGGGTCGTCCTGGTACAAGATGCAGTCGAATGTCTGAGCATGCGCTGTCTCGACCGGCTGGTCGAACACATTGTCGCCCCAGCGCAGCGTGCCGCAGCGCCCGCCATAGCCGCTCGGACGGCCGGGCTGCATCATCAGATAAAAATCATGCGGCGCCTGCGACAGGTAATACAGGTAACTGCCGTGCGTCAGCCAGGTCAGGATCTTGAGTCGGCGCATAACGCTTGTCGTGCAAATCGCGTTCCAGCGATACCGATGGCAATCCCGGTTCAGTACGTCAACCTACCGGCGACGCCTGCAGCTGTAGCCGCCACAGCGTCGCATACGCGCCATTGTTGTCCATTAGCTGAGCATGGCTGCCTTGTTCGACGATGCGGCCGTGCTCGAGCACGATGATCTGGTGAGCGTGGACCACCGTCGATAGCCGGTGCGCGATGACCAGGGTCGTGCGGTCATGCGCGAGGCGTTCGAGCTCGGTCTGGATTGCGCGCTCAGACTGCGAGTCGAGCGCCGAGGTCGCCTCATCGAAAATCAGTATCGGCGGATTTTTCAGGATGGCGCGCGCGATCGCAATGCGCTGCCGTTCGCCGCCGGACAGCTTCGCGCCGCGCTCGCCGACCTCGGTATCGTAGCCCTGTGGCAGCGACTCGATCAGTGCATGCACATGTGCGGCGCGCGCAGCCGCGACGATCTCATCGCGCGATGCGCCGGGCCGGCCATAGCCGATGTTGTAGGCGATGCTGTCATTGAAGAGGCTGGTGTCTTGCGGCACCAGCCCGATCTGTCCGCGCAGGCTGCGCGCGCTGACCGTGCGAATATCCTGTCCGTCGATCGCAATGCTGCCGGCCGTCGGATCATGAAACCTCAGCAGCAGCCGCGCGAGCGTGGACTTGCCGGAGCCGCTGCCGCCGACCACGGCCAGTGTTGTGCCGGCCGGTATGCTGAAGCTCACGCCATCGAGCACCGGTCGCTCTGGCACATACGCAAAGCTCACCTGACGAAAATCGATGTGGCCGGCGCTCACGAACAGCGGCGGCAACGTTTCGCTGTCCGTCAGCTCCGGGGGTTCACGCAGCAGCGTGCGCATGCGCTCGATATTGATCAACGCATCGCGCGCCTCGCGGTAGACAAAGCCCAGTGAATTCAGCGGCAGGCAGATCTGCAGCATGAACGCATTGATCAGCACCAGGTCGCCGACGGTCAGGTGGCGACTGAGCACGTCGGCGCCGGCCAGCAGCATCACCGACGCGACGCCGACGGCGATCAGCGCACTCTGTCCGACATGCAGACGAAACAGCGCCCACTGGTTGTCATACGCGGCGCGTCCCCAGTCTTGCATGATGCCGTCAAAGCGGCGCACTTCCAGCGCCTCATTGGTAAAGGTGCGTACCACGTCGGCATTGATCAGGCTGTCGGCCAGCCGGCCCTTGGCGTCGCTATCGAGCCGATTCACGCGCCGCTGATGGATCGCGCGGCGCGCCGTGAAGCTGAGCGTAAAGCCGGTATAGGCGATGAAGGTCAGGACGATGATCAGCGTGTACCAGAGACTGTAACGGCTGCCCATCAGCGCCAGCACCAGCGCGATCTCGACCAGGGTCGGCAGCAGCGTGAACAGCCCGACGCCCAGCAAGAAGGCCAGGCCGGCCGTGCCACGATCAATTTCTGGCAGCAGGCCACCGATGCGGCGGCGTGCATGAAAGCGCGGACCGAGCTGGTGCAGGTGGGCAAAGATGCGCCGCGCAAAGCCGGCCACCGCGACCTGCGTCACCCGCGAAAACACCAGGTCGCGCCATTCATTGAACAGCGTGCTGGCGAAGCGCAGCAGCGCATAACCCGACAGCAGCGCCACGGGCAGCAGCGTCAGTTGCTCCGGCCGCGACAGCGCATCGACGATGTGCTTCAGCGCCAGTGGCACCGACACATTGGCCAGCCGCGCGGCGACCAGGAACAGCAGCGCCAGCGCAATGCGCGCGCGAAAGCTCACTAGCAGCCGCCACACCTCGCGCCGCAGCGCGCCCTGTGCGTTGTCGTCCACGACCATGCGTCGAAAAAGCGGCAAAGCCTGTCTGACGGCTGTGTGCGAGAAACGTTCGGCCGCCGTTGCACGGGAACGCCGGTGGCCTGCCTGTGGTCTGCATCGAACGACAAGCGCGAGGAGCACCCATGGCAAGCATCAGGCAGAGCGTCGAAGTTCGTGTGCCGCTGGCAACCGCCTATAACCAGTGGACGCAGTTTGAAGATTTCCCGCGCTTCATGGAGGGCGTGCGCGAAGTGCGCCAGCTCGATGATGCCCACCTGCACTGGCGTGCCGACCGCCGCGGGCGCAGCGTGGAATGGGACTCGGAGATTACCGAACAGGTGCCGGACCAGCGCATCGTCTGGCGCGATATCGGCGGACCGGGCAACCATGGCAGCGTGCGCTTTCAGTCGTTGCAGCAGGATCTGACGCGCGTCGATCTCGAGCTGGAGCTGGCGCCGCAGCTGCCCGGCATCGATCAGGGGCAGCATGAAGCTGAGCTGCGCCGCCGTATCGAACAAGACATGCTGCGCTTTAAGCAGTTGCTCGAGGAGCAGGGCGATGCGTCGGGCGCCTGGCGCGGCGAGATCGGCCGCGACAGTCACGGCACACCGCCGCCGCACTGACGCCGCAGCGTGCAAATTTTTCCGGCCTTTGCAAGGCTTGCCGGGCCGGACGCGGCGAGTATGCCCGCGCCGTGCGGCCCGGGCGCAGGCATACGCCTTGCAGCGCTCCGTCGACCGGCCGTCGTCGGCCTTCGGAGGATGAGCGCGTATGCAGAGAATCGCTTTCATCAGCGAGCATGCGTCGCCGCTGGCGCTGCTGGGCGGCGCCGATGGTGGCGGCCAGAACGTGTATGTCGGCAAGCTGGCGCGCGCGCTGGCGCGGCTGGGCTACCGGGTCGATATCTACACGCGGCGCGACGATCCTGAGCTGCCGCAAGTGGTTGACTGGTATGCCGGCGTGCGCGTGATCCATGTCGATGCCGGGCCGGCCAGCGTGATGCCGAAAGAGGCGCTGCTGCCGCACATGCCGCAGTTTGCGCACGCGATGCTGCACTTCATCCGCGACGCCTCCATCGGCTATGCGCTCGTGCATGCGAATTTTTTTATGTCCGGCATGGTCGCACAGCAGCTCAAGCAGGCGCTGGGACTGCCGTTTGTGATCACCTTTCATGCGCTGGGCCGTGTGCGGCGCCGCAACCAGGGCGACGCCGATGGCTTTCCGGATGCGCGCTTCGCGCTCGAAGAGGCGCTGATGCGCGACGCCGACTGCGTGATCGCCGAATGTGAACAGGACAAGCACGACATGCGGTCGCTGTATGCGGCCGAGCCGGCGCGGCTGACTGTCGTGCCGTGCGGCTTCGATCCGGACGAGTTCTGGCCGGTGCGTGCGACAGCACGCGCCAACCTGAATTTGCCCGCGCATGACTTCGTCGTGCTGCAGCTGGGCAGGATGGTGCCGCGCAAGGGCGTCGACAATGTGCTGCGCGCGCTGCGGCTGCTGCAGGACGAGCACCGCATCATCGCGCGCCTGCTGGTGGTCGGCGGCGAGGGCGGCGCCGACCCGATGGCCACGCCCGAGATACAGCGGCTGGCGCAGCTGGCGGGCACGCTGCGCATCGCCGATCAGGTCAGCTTTGCCGGCGCGCAGCCGCGCCATCGGCTGCGCGAGTATTACAGCGCCGCCGACGTGTTCGTCACCACGCCCTGGTATGAGCCCTTCGGCATCACGCCGCTGGAGGCGATGGCTTGCGCGACACCCGTCATTGGCAGCGCGGTCGGCGGCCTGCTCAGCACGGTGCTGGACGAGCAGACCGGCTTTCTGGTGCCGCCGAACGATCCTGCCGGGCTGGCCGCACGGCTGGCGCAGCTGCAGCGCAGCCCGGCACTGGCGCAGCGTATGGGCTGGACCGGGCTGCGTCGCGTACAGCGCCATTTCACCTGGGCGCGTGTCGCGCTGCAGATGTCCAGCGTCTATCGTGCCGTGCTCGCACGCTCAAACGGTGACGGCACCCTCTCTGCGCGGCAAGACATGCCGGTCAATGATGCGGCCACCGGCATTGCCTGAAGGGCGCCGCCATCGCGCGCGTTTCGCTTATTGGCTGGTATTGGTCATGGTGTCCTGCGGCAGCGTGGGCTTGCGCGTGCTGGCCGCGCGCGCGCACGCGCTGGATGACTGGCGGCCGGCGGTGTACCGCTTTCCTGCCGACGGCATGCCCGACTGCGCCGACCTCACCGGGCGCAGCGGCCATGTCCTGCTCGCGCCGCAGCGCTGGTCACGCATGACGCTGCCCGACGCAACGCGACATTCACCGCAGGGCTGTGTGCTGCACGAGTCGTATCAGACCTGAGCGCGCCGGTCGCGGCCGCACCCGCACCCGCGCGTGAGTGCGACCGCGCCTCTGGCCTCACATCTTCTTCTGGGTGTTCGTCGCCGCGTCCTGCACCCGCTCGCCGCCGCGCTCGACATCCTGACCGAGGCCGCGCATCGTATTGCAGCCGGCCAGGGCCGAGCCCAGTGCCAGCAGAATCGCCAGCGGCAACAGCCATTGCAGTCGTGTGTGCATGTGTTCTCCTTTGCTTCTTGAGTAGGTTGTCCGGATGCCGGGCGCTGCGCTCTCCGCGTCGGTGCGACTTCAGTACTGCTTCAGGCTCCCTGCGGAATTCGTTGCTCTCACGCGAGCGTGCCGCCGCCGCTGCAGCCATTGCCACGCGCTGCCGGCCACCTGCGTCGCTGCCCGCAGGCGTGCCGGGTCGCGCAGCAGCAGCACGGCGACGGTCAGCAACGCGCGCAGCGTGCCGCCGCGCGCGGCCATCTCCGGCGCGCTCTGTCCGGCACGCTGCTGTGCAGTTGGCTGTGCTGCCTGCTTTGCCGCTTCGTGCCGCCGGCGTGCGGCAATGCGCGGCAGCATCAGCACCAGCAGCGCGACGCCGCCCGCCACCCACAACGGATGGTCGAGCATCCAGGTCATGCCGCGGCTGCGCACCGATGTGCCGGAGGCAGCGCTGCGCGTCGGCTCGTCGGTCAGCATGCGCCGGTATACGGCGCGGCTGGCCTCGATCTGCTCGAGCAGCGCGCGCCGCTCGTCTTCCAGCGAAGGCTTCATAGACTTTCCCTGACCAGGGCGACATCACGCCTTAGCTCATCGCGCAAGGTGCCAAGGCCGCCGGTCGAGCCGCTGTGCCGGCGCGCGAGCGCAATGCCGCCCGCCGCACCGGCCAGATACAGTGCGACCACGGCCCAGGCGGCCAGAGCGCGGTAATCGCTGTCCCAGAAGCTGACGATGATCGCCACGCCAATGAAGAGCAGCGCGAATAATGCGCACAGCGCCGCGCCCAGATAGCCGACCAGCTGCACGCCGATCTCGCGCCCTTGCATCTTCAGTTCGATGCGGGCCAGCGCGAGGTAATCGCCGACCCGCTCAAGCGCGATCGCGGACAGCTTCTTCGTTTTCTGCAAAGTGCTGAGCACAGGTCTGCTCCTTGCGCCAGATCAGCTGCGCCGCATCATGGCGCCGACCAGCAGGCCGACGCCGGCGGCAATGGCGACCGACTGCAGCGGCTTGTCGCGCACATAGTCGGCGGTGATGTCGCGTCCCTGGCTGAACTGGCGGCCGGCCTGTTCGGCGAAGCCGCGCGCGGCGAACCGCATCGTCGAGAAGCGCGCCAGGATGCGGTCGCGCGCCTCGCGCAGCTCGGTCTCATTCAGGGTGGACGCATGCGACATCAGCGCATCGAGATCGCTTTTCAGCGTGGACAGCTCTTCGCGCATGCGCAGCGCCTTGCCGCCAAAGCCGCCGGCCGACGCGCTGCTCTCGCGGTGCAGGCCGGCGGCTTCGGTGCCGGCGGTGGGATAGTTCGTTTCCATGGCTGTCATCTCCCGCAGTTACAGTTGAAAGAAGGCCTGTCCCGGCATGCCGCAGCCGGCCTCACGACACCGTGCGGACAACAGTCGCACAGGCAGCGCCTACCCTGTCGATAGGCAGATGGCGCGGCCGCAAGTTCTCAGATTTGATCCTTGTCGGGTCGCATCGTGCGTCCGGCGGCACGGCAGTTGATCGTTTCGGTGTCGGCCTTGCGCTGCAGCGGAGAAGATGGCCGGCCGTTAATGTGTCAGCTGCGGCAGCGCCAAAACGCCATGCTAAGATTCAACGGTTAACGATCCTCATCATCAATATAAAAGGGAGACTGAATTGAAGATCCGTAAGCTTTCTTTCGCTGTTGCGATGGCCGTTGCGGCCACCCCCTTCGCACACGCGCAAGTGTCGAACGACACGGTCAAGATCGGCTTCATCACCGATATGTCCGGCGTCTATGCTGACGTTGACGGCCCGGCGGGCGCAGATGCGATCAAAATGGCGATTGCCGACTTCGGCGGCAACGTCAACGGCAAGAAGATCGAGTTTGTCTCGGCCGACCACCAGAACAAGGCCGACATCGCCGCCAGCAAGGCGCGCGAGTGGTTCGACCAGCAGGGCGTCGACATGCTGATCGGCGGTACCAATTCGGCAACCAACCTCGCGATGGCGAAGGTCGCGGCCGAAAAGAAGAAGCCGTTCATCGCCATTGGCGCCGGCACCTCCCGCCTGACCAATGAAGAGTGCACGCCGTACACCATCCACTATGCGTATGACACCGCAGCGATGGCGCGCGGCACGGCGGCAGCGCTGACCAAGCAGGGCAACAAAGACTGGTACTTCCTGACGGCCGACTATGTGTTCGGTATCTCGCTGGAGAACGATGCGTCGCAGATCGTCAAGGCGCAGGGCGGCCGCGTGCTGGGCTCGGTGCGGCACCCGCTGGCGGCGGCGGACTTCTCGTCCTTCCTGCTGCAGGCGCAGAACTCGAAGGCGCAGGTGCTGGGACTGGCGAATGCCGGCGGCGACACCGTGAACTCGATCAAGGCCGCCAATGAATTTGGCGTGAACAAGAAGATGAAGCTGGCTGGCCTGCTGATGTTCGTCAATGACGTGCATGCGCTTGGCCTGAACGTCACGCAGGGCATGTACCTGACCGACGGCTGGTACTGGGATACCAACGACGAGACGCGCGCATGGGCGAAGAAATTCATGTCCCGCAACAAAAAGGCGCCGTCGATGCTGCATGCGGCCGACTATTCGGCCACGACGCAATACCTGAACGCCGTGAAGGCGATCGGCAGCGACGATGGCGACAAGGTGATGGCGAAGCTGAAATCCACCAAGATCAATGACATCTTCGCGAAGAATGGTGTGGTGCGTCCGGATGGCCGCATGGTGCATGACATGACGCTGATGCAAGTGAAGTCGCCGGCCGAGTCGAAGTACCCGTGGGACTACTACAAGGCGATCCAGGTGATCCCGGGAGACCAGGCCTACATGACCAAGGCCGAGACCAAGTGCGCGCTGTGGAAATAAGCTGAAACAGCGGTTGAAACAGTTGGCCAAAACGGCGCGGTGATCCGCGCCGTTTTTTATTGCGGGTATCATCGCCGTCGATGTATCCGACTACCCGATAATCTCTGCATGACCAAGGAGTGCCGCCCGTGAAGACGTTGCCGTTTGCCCTGTTCCTTCTGCCCTTGCCGTTATGGGCCGCCGAGCTGCCGGACGGCTTCGACGGCCTGCGCTGGCAGGCGCCGGTGGCGCAGCTGGCCAATGCCCAGAAGCTGTCCGAGACGCCGTATTACCAGTGCTTCCGCAGCGGCGACGGCAGCGGCACGCTGGGCGGTGCGCCCGTGGCCAACAAGCGGCTGTGCTTTTCCGGCGACCGTTTCTATTTCGCACAGATGGAATTCAAAGGCCAGGCGGCCTTTGAGCAGCTGTTGCAGCATGCGCGTTCGCAGTGGGGCGAGGGCCGTCCCGCCGAGCGCTTTACCGACACCACGACCTGGGGCACGCAGGCCGACCCGGTCTATGTCGAGCTCGAATACAGCAAGATCGACCAGCGCGGCACGCTGGCGCTGGTCTATCTGCCGATCTATCGCGAGACGCAGGAAGCCAGCCGGCAGCAGCGTGCGCGCTCGCGCGCCGGCGCGGGCTTCTGACGGCCGGCCGCGTTACGCAAACAGCGCGCGCAGGCGCGCTTCGTTCGGCGCATGAACGATGCCGCGCTCGGTGATCAGCGCGGTCACCAGGTCGGCCGGCGTGACGTCGAACGACGGGTTGCGCACGGTGACGCCGGCGGCTGCCCACTGCGCGTCACGAAAGCCCGTGACCTCGGCCGCGGCACGTTCTTCGATCGGAATGTCGCGACCCGTTGCCACCGCGAGGTCGATCGTCGATAGCGGGCAGGCGACGTAAAACGGAATGCCGTGCCGCGCCGCCAGCACCGCCACCATGTAGGTGCCGATCTTGTTGGCCACATCGCCATTGGCCGCGACGCGATCGGTGCCGACGATGACTGCATCGATCTCACCTTGCGCCATCATGTGCCCGGCCATGTTGTCGGTGATGAGCGTCAGCGGTATGCCTTCTTGCACCATTTCCCACGCCGTCAGCCGCGCGCCCTGCAGGAAGGGACGGGTCTCGTCAGCGATGACGCTGACACGCTTGCCGGCGGCGACCGCCGAACGGATCACGCCCAGCGCGGTACCGTGGCCGGCGGTGGCCAGCGCGCCGGCATTGCAGTGCGTGAGTACGCGCGCACCGTCGGCCAGCAGCGTTGCGCCATGCGCGCCCATTTGCCGGTTGATCTGCAGGTCTTGCGCATGGATGGCCTTGGCCTCATCGAGCAGCGCCCGTGCCAGCGCCTCACTGCCGGCCTCTGGCTGGCGCTGCCGGAAAGCGGCACGTTGCTGCTGCATGCGCTGCAGCGCCCATGCCAGGTTGACGGCGGTCGGCCGGCTGTGCGCGAGCACGTGCACGCCGGCGTCGAGCGCCGCATCGAACTCGGCCGGCGGCAGCGTGCACAGGCGCAGCGCCTCCAGCGCCACGCCATAGGCGGCGGCCACGCCGATTGCGGGCGCGCCGCGCACCACCATCGTCCGTATGCCGTCGGCCACGCCGGCGGCCGAGTCATACGACAGGTAGTCGAACACGGCCGGCAGCCGGGTCTGGTCGATCATCTCCAGCCTGCCGTGACCGGGCGCATCCTGCCAGCGCAGCGTGACGACGGCGTCGCTGCCGGCGGCGGCGGTGGGTACAGTGTGGACTGCAGCGGCCTGGACTGCGCTCATCTCAATGCCCTTCGAATGCGCACAGCGTGTGCACGGTCAGGCCCATTTTCTCGAGCCGCGCGCGGCCGCCGAGATCGGGCAGGTCGACCACGAACGCGCATTCGGCGACTTCGCCGCCGAGCGCACGCACCAGTGCCACGGTCGCCTCGGCAGTGCCGCCGGTCGCCAGCAGATCGTCGATCACCAGTACCTGCTCGCCGGGCGCGATCGCATCGTCATGCATTTCAATCCGGTCTTGGCCGTATTCAAGCGCGTATTCATGACCGGTGGCTTTGCCGGGCAGCTTGCCCTTTTTGCGCGCCGGCACGAAGCCGACGCCGAGCGCATAAGCCAGCGGCGCGCCGAAGATGAAGCCGCGCGCCTCGGTACCGACCACCTTGTCGATGCGCTTTCCGCGATAGCGCTCGACCAGCGCATCGACGGTCGCCTTCAGGCCGGGCCCGTCCTTGATCAAGGTGGTGATGTCGCGGAACAGGATGCCGGGCTTCGGATAATCGGGAATGGTGCGGATCAGGGACTGAATGTTCATGGCTTGGACGGGGTCTGGGCATGTCTGCCGTAGTTCTTGAATTTTTCGATGACTTGCGCCATCTCGTCGGACGATAGCAGCGCCGGCATGCCGACCTGGCGCGCCAGCAGGAATTGCTGGCACAGCGATTCGACTTCGACCGCAATCGCCATCGCCTCATCGAGGTCACGGCCGAGCGTGATCATGCCGTGGTTGGCGAGCAGGCAGGCCTTGCGGCCGTCGAGCGCCTCGACCGCATGGCGCGACAGCTCATCGGTGCCGAACAGCGCATAGGGCGCGCAGCGTATCGAATCGCCGCCGGCCACAGCGATCATGTAATGAAAGGCCGGCAGGCCCTCGCGCAGGCAGGCGATTGCGGTCGCATGCGGCGCATGGGTGTGCACCACGGCGCCGATGTCGGGGCGCGCCTGCAGGATGTCGCGATGGAAGTGCCATTCGCTGGACGGCTTGCCGATACCGATCACTTTGCCGTCATAGCCGACGGCGACGATGCGGCTGGGCGTGATCTCATCGACCGCCACGCCGCTGGGCGTGACGAGGAAATGATCCTTCTCGCGACAGCTGACATTGCCCGAGGTGCCCCGGTTCAGGCCGCTCAGTTCGAGCTTCTTGCAGGCGGCAACGATTTGTTCGCGGACCAGTACGCTCATGCCAGCATCCTTCCGGCAATGGCCGAGAGCTTGTCGAGCATCGCCGGATCGCGCGCGTCAGGCGCGGTGATCAGCGCATGCTGCAGCGCGCTGCGGCACGGGCAGTCGGCGGCATGCGTATCGGCCTGCAGGTGCGGCACAGCGGCTTTCACCAGTGCACGCCCTTTGTTGGCGTTGGCGACCAGCACCGCAACGATCTGGTCGACCGTGACATGCGCATGGTCCGGGTGCCAGCAGTCGAAGTCGGTGACCATCGCAACGCTGGCGTAGCAGATCTCTGCCTCTCGGGCTAGCTTGGCCTCCGGCATATTGGTCATACCGATCACGTCACAGCCCCATTGCCGGTACAAGTGAGATTCCGCGAGGCTGGAAAACTGCGGCCCTTCCATCGCCAGGTAGGTACCGCCGCGCACGGCGGCAATGCCGGCCTCGTCAGCGGCCTGTTGCAGCCAGTCGCCGAGCCGAGAACAGACCGGGTGTGCCATCGACACATGCGCGACGAAGCCCTTGCCGAAGAAGGATTTTTCGCGTGCGAAGGTGCGGTCGATGAACTGGTCGACGATCACGAAGGTGCCGGGCGCGAGCGTCTCTTTGAGCGAGCCGACGGCCGACAGCGACAGCAGGTCAGTGACGCCGAGCCGCTTTAACGCATCGATATTGGCGCGGTAATTGACCTCGGACGGCGGTATCTTGTGGCCGCGCCCGTGGCGCGGCAGGAAGGCCATCGGCTGGCCACTGAGCGTGCCGGTGAGGATCTCGTCGGACGGCTCGCCGAACGGCGATTCGACCCGCACCCACTGCCGGTCTTCCAGACCATCGATATCGTAAATGCCGCTGCCGCCGATCACGCCGACGAGCTTGCGGGCTGCATTGCCTGCCATAAGGGTTTCCTGAAACTGATTTGACCGGGCATTGACTGTATCAAAGATCGCCATGCCCATTGCACACGCTTGCAAAAGCACGCATCTGCGATCGGTGAACACAAAATTTTTCAGTATCTGTTCGAGTGAACTTCCGCCTCTGGCGGCGGATCAGATTCGTATCTCTTGTTGTTTATGAAAGGACAGATGATGAACACCTTGCCTCGTTATCGCTCGTTGTTGCTGGCGGCCTTGCTGGCTGCCAGCGGGTCGGTGTTGGCGGCCGGCGTGCCGGTGCAGACCATCAAGCCGCCGCAGGAGATGTCGGATGCGCAAATGGACAGGGTCGCGGCCGGCATTGCCAACTTCAACAATCTCGTTGCCGTCGACGTCAACAACGTCGCCAATAACAACGACGTGCAGGTGGCCGTGCCGGTGAATGCGGCCGTAGCGGTCGGCGCGGTCGGCATTCTCAGCCGGCAGACCGGTATCCTGACCGACGCGGCGTCGCCCGGTCGCCTGATCCAGAATCCATGACCGATACGGTTGTCGGCATGGTCCCTGCAGCCCCGGCGCCGTTGGCCGGGGCTTTGTTTTTCAGAGGCGCGGCGTTGCGCGCGCTGCTATCCGTCGGCATTGCAGGGTTGCTGGCCGCTTGCGCTGCGCCACAGCAGCCGTCTGTATGGACGCCGGTGCAGTCCGTGCTGGAGAGTCGGCAGCGCCACGTGGTGGTGCAGCAATGGGACTTGAGCTGCGGCGCGGCGGCGCTGGCCACGCTGATGAACCATCAGCACGGCGAGGCGTTCACGGAGCAGGCGGTCGCTGCGGCGATGCTGCGCCGGACCGATCCGCTGAGCGTCAGGATCAAGGGCGGCTTTTCGCTGCTCGACATGAAGCGCTTTGTGCAGCATCACGGCAATCGTGGCTATCGGGGCCGCGGCTTCATGCACTTGTCGTTCGATCAGTTGCAGGGGCTGCTGCCGGCGATCTTGCCGGTCGATCTGGGAGGCTACCGGCATTTCCTGGTGTTGCGGGGCGCAGTGGCCGGCCAGGTGTTGATTGCCGACCCGGCTTTTGGAAACCGGTTGTTACCCCAACGCGACTTTGAGCGCGCATGGCTGGCCGGCATGGCCTTTGTGGTCAGCCGTCGCGACGGACTTGCGCCACATGGGCAGCTGGGCGTCGAAGCAAACGATTTCGTCAGAGTGCCTGCGCGCGTTGTCAGACAAGCTTTGCGCTGACGCGCGGTTGGCGATGGGCTCAATGTGCGTCAGTCCTGAGGGGGTGGGCATTGACGCATTCATCGTTGCCGGTGCAGGCCGGTTGCTGGTACGCCCTGCGCGTGGTCGTGTTTGCTTCTGCGTTGACATGCGCGGCGACGCTGTCCGGCAGCGCAGCCGCGGCCGCTTTGGATGCACAGACAGCGGCGATTGTCGCCGATCTGCAGGCACGCATCGACGCGCTGGAGCGGCGCCTGGCGGCGCTTGAGCGCGGACGGCCACCCAATGATGCAACTGTCACCGCTGCGTCCGCCGCAGAAAGCGCTGCGGCCGCGCAGCCTGCCACAACGTCCGACGACATGGCGCGCGCGCTGGAGCGCGCGCTGGTGCGCGAAGGCGGCCTGTTGTTGCCGCCGGCCGCCGTCGAGATCGAGCCGCGCTGGAGCTATCAGCATCGGTCGTCGCGCGGCCTGGAGCTGCTGTCCATTGGCGGTCAGCCTCAGCTGGCCCAGGTCGAGCGGCGCTCTGAGCTGCAGCAGGCGGCCCTGGGTATACGGGTCGGCCTGCCGGCGCAGTGGCAGCTCGATTTGCTGTTGCCATATGCGTCGGTGCGGCAGCGGCAGACGGCGATCGGTAGTGTGTCGGGAGCCGACACGGTGTCGGGCTGGGGTGCCAGCGAGATCGGGCTGAACTGGCAGCTGCGGCCGGTAGCCACTGGCACCGGTGTCATTGCCGCGCTGCGCTGGACCGAGCCTGGCTCATCAGCCTTTGACCACGCGGCGGCAGTGCCGCTGGTGAGCGGTTTTCAGTCCGTGCAGGCGAGCGTGTTGTTCGTGACCCGGCATGATCCGGTCGTGCTGGTGGGCGCACTCGCCTACGCGATGCCGCGCATGCGCCATATTGCCGGACATACGGTCGACCCCGGCGACATCCGTAGCCTGCGCGGCAGCGCCATCATTGCGTTGAGTCCGGAGATCTCGCTGCGAATGGGCGTGGACCTCTCCCGTGCCGGCAGCACGCGCATTGACGGCGTGCGCAATGACGCCAGCGGAGGCATGAGCGGCGAATTCAGTACCGGTTTGTCGTTCGCGCTGTCGCCGCGTCTCTTGCTGGGTATCGAGGCAGGCATCGGCCTGACC
>JACCDT011349637.1_pt1 | contig 14862 bp, 15 predicted proteins | sample 7446291 | NCBI WGS metagenome assembly JACCDT01 (sample SAMN15323446, study PRJNA562643) | freshwater metagenome | isolation source: river surface water | place: USA:Blue River Watershed | collected 2017-08-17
CGGTTCCAGATCGGCATGTTCAGCCACCAGCTCCACCACTCCGGCCAGCCGCGGCTCCAGAACGGTCCCGACAGTACGATGCACAGCGCCGAGAACAGTACCGCCGCGAGCGCGAGAAAGAGGCCGAGCCGGTGGATGCCGAGCGTGCCGACCGAGTAGCCGATCAGGTCACGGAAATAGGTGTCTTCATGCTCCGGCGTCTTCACCGTCTCGCCCTTGGGGGGATTGGTGGACGACAGCACCAGGCCGCCGTGCATCGACAGCGCCAGCGCGGTCGCGAAGAAGAACGAAATCGCGATCATGTGCGCCGGGTTGTAGTGGAAGTGCAGGTACTGGTAGCCGACGTTCGACACCCAGTCGAGGTGACTGAAGATCCCGTACGGGAAGCCGTGCCCCCAGGCGCCCATCAGTACCGGCCGCACCACGTTCAGCGTCACATACGCCAGGATCGCAAACGAGAACGCGAACGGTACGTGCAGCCCCATGCCGAGCTTGCGACAGATCTCGACCTCGCGCAGCGCCCACGAGGCGAAGGCGCCGATCGCACACACCGTGATCAGCTGCCACAGCCCGCCGGCCAGCAACGGCGCCATGCGCAGTCCGTAGGACAAGTCAGGCGGCGCGATACTGATCTGCCAGAGGTTCCAGGTTGGCCCCTGCGACGCGCCCCACAGGATCAGCGCCGTGCCGAGGAAGCTGAAGAAGATCGTGGTGACGCCGAAGAAGCCCACGTAAAACGGACCGATCCAGAAATCGAACAGGTCGCCGCCGAGCAGGGTCCCCCCGCGCACACGGTATTTTTTTTCAAAACTCAGCATGGCCATGATCGAGCCCTCCTGCAGGAATGAACGGACTCATCCCTGGATTGTTCTTGTGAGGGCGGGCGCGCGAACCGCACGCGTTCCCGCCCACCACCGTGATGGTGGATTTCTTACTTCGGCATCGGTGCGTTCTGGGCAGCCGACGCGGTTTTCGCGCCGTCCAGCCAGTTGAACTTGTTCGTCGACAGCAAAATGAGGTGAATCATTGCTGCGAGTCCGAACAAGAAAATCCCCTGGATGACCATCGTCCGAAGAGGATCGTAAAGGCGCCATATTCTCCACATGGTCCCGTCTCCTAAAGTGTGTGTGACATGAATGAATACACTGCGGCCTGCACGCTCCCGAACAGGGACCTGCCGTGTTCGCTGCCGGGCAGCCATCGTCGCCACGGCATGCGGGTCAGCGAACCGACCAGCGCAATGGCGAGCACGACCGTGAAGCCGAGCACAAAGATGAGCCGGTAGGTGACGGTTTCATCGACCCCCAGGTGGTCCTGTTTCAGTTGAATGTTGGCCATAGCGATTCCTTTCGTTAGCGACGAGCCGAGATCACGTGATCCAGGGACGCCATGCCCATACCAGGATGTGGGCCACGACGGCGATCGCCGTGAAGCCTACGAATCCCTGCATGTAGTAAGCATGGAATTCCTGAGCCTCGTCATCGGACAGGCCGGAAATGCTTTTCCTTTCAGCCATGAGAACGCTCCTTCAAATTGGCCTTGCAGCCAGTGGTGCGCAAAGCCCCGCAACCTTGGGCGTCCGCAGCGGCATGCCACGGCATTCTTATGTTCAGTTGGGCGCAGACCATCAGGCCGCCTCGCCCATGCGCAGCGCGGCGCGCGCCTGCGCGACCCGTACTGCCGATACGCTGTCCTCGCCGGCGGAGCGCGCTGCACGCTCGGCGCGGTCGCGGATCTGCCGCGCGGCCGAGATCTGCACCAGCACCGGCTCGGCGGCCACGAGGTCACTCAGGAGCTCACTGGCCTCGTCGTCCCACGCCACTTGCGCCAGTGCGCGCGCCGGCGTCGGATCGACGCGGTCGAGCTCAGTGCCCAGCGGCAGGATGTTGAACAACGCATCAAAGAGGCAATTACAGAATTCCTGGATCAGATAGGTCGCGCCCGCATAGCCCATGAAGGGCGTACCGGTGTGGCGGCGAATGATCGCGCCCGGGAACGAGGCCGGAATGAATGAGGCCTTCATCGGCGACGCACTGCCGCCTTCAGCCAGGTACATGCGCTCGTTATAGCTGCCGTACATCACCAGCGGCGGCTTCTCGCGCAGCAGCGTGCGGATCGCTTCGCTGTCGGTTTTTTCACCCGGCTTGCGTGCGACGGCGAAGTTGCACGGCATGCCCATTTCATCTTCGAAGAAGCGGCGCAGACCGCGTGTATAAGTGTCGTTGGCCACCACGGCAAAACTGGCGGTACCGAAAAAATCTTGCGTTACCGAGCGCCACAGGTCCCACACCGGCTTGATCGTCGTGTGCTTCTCGCGCTCGATGAAAGGCTCCGGATCGAGCTGCAGCAACTCGCCCAGCTTGCGTAAAAATTTTGTGGTGCTGTGCAGACCCATCGGCGCGCGCAGCCACGGACGCTCAAGCGCTTCACACAGCAGCTGGCCGAACTCGCGGTACAGGCAGATATTGACGTCGGCATCCGCCAGCTTCTGCACGTCGGCCACATGGCTGCCGAGCGGGAAGACCATATTCACTTCCGCGCCGATGCCCTCCACCAGCCGGCGGATCTCGGCCAGGTCGCTCGGCATGTTGAAGATGCCGTAGCTCGGGCCGATCAGGTTCACGCGCGGCTTTTCATCCGGCGCACGCTCGGCGAACGGCTTGCGCTCGGGAATATGACGCAGCCCGTATTCATTCCACAGCCACAGCATTGCGCGGTTCGCGCATTGCCATTGGTCTTCGTCGATCGTGCGCGGTAAGAAGCGCAGGATGCCGGTGCCCTCGGGCGTGACGCCGCCGCCGATCATTTCAGCGATCGAGCCGGTCACCACCACCGCCGGCAGGTCCGGGTCGAGCGTGCCGTGTGCGCGCTTCATCGATCCTTCAGTGCCCTCGCGGCCAAGCTGTTCCTCGGCCAGTCCCGTGACCACGATCGGCAGCTCATGCGGCGGCAGTGCATCGGTGTAATGCAGCACTGAAGTGACCGGCAGGTTCTCGCAGCCCACCGGGCCGTCAATGATCACCTGCAGTCCCTTGATCGCGGTGAACACATACACCGCACCCCAGTAGCCGCCCGCGCGGTCGTGATCGATGATGTTCATACCATCTCCTCCGCCTTGCGCTTCTTCGCCGCTTTCTCTAGCCGGCGGCGCACATCGGCGCGGAATTCCGGGCGCGGCTGCGGCACGCTTTCCCAGACACCCGCACGGTCGCCCTCGCCGGCATCGCCGAAGAATTCTTTCATCGCGTCCATGCGCGGCTTGTTGGCGATCGCCACGTTGATCACGGTGGCCAGCGAACCGGCACCGGCCGCGCCCATCAGCGGCCGCGCGGAAATCAGGTTGGTGAAATACAGTGCCGGCAGCGACAGCTGCTTGGCCGCCTGCACCACCGGCGTGGTGCCGATCGCCAGGTCCGGCCGGAATTCATTGACCGCCGCGATGTCCTGCTCAAGCGACGCGCGGTACTGCACCTGCACGCCATGCGCTTGCAGCCAGTCACGATCGACGGCGCTGGCCGGTGTCTGCGGACAGGCAGTGCCGACATAGCGCAGATCGGCGCCCGACTCGACCAGCAGGCGTCCGACCAACAGCTCCGATCCCTCATAGCCCGACAAGGTCACGCGGCCCCTGATCGGCACCGCCGACAGCGCGCTGCGTATCGCGGGCAGGAAGCGGTTCTTCGCGGCGTCGATCTGCACCTGCGCGACATTGCACGCATCGCCGATCGATTGCAGCCAGGCCTCGGTGCCGTCATGCCCGACCGGCGCTGAGCCGACGGCGATGCGGCCGGCCGCCTCGAACTCGCGCAGGCTGGCGGTATAAAACGGATGGATCGCCGCGACCGCCGCACAGTCGAGCGCCGCATACAGTTCGCGCCATTCGCGCGTCGGCACGACCGGGCCGGCGGACAGGCCCAACAGATCCAGCATGCCGCCGATGATCATTGGATCGGCCGGAAACATCTCGCCCAGCAGCGTGACGGTCGGGCGTGCGCTGATGCCGGTGCGCGGCGCGGCCACCGGGCCGGCTGCGGCCTCGGCGCGTGCATAGCGCAGCATGGCGGCTGCCAGCACGTCTTTGGCCTCCGCATGCGTAGGAACGCCGAAGCCCGGCACGTCGATGCCGATCACCCGCACGCCATTGATTTCCTTCGGCAGTATCTGCAGCGGTACGCCGGACGCCGTCGGCACGCACAGATTGATCACCACCACCGCGTCATAACGCGCCGGATCAGCTTCTTTGTGCACGGCGTCGCGGATGTCCTCGAACAGCTTGCCGGTGACGAGCGACTCTGAGTTGAACGGCACATAACCGACGCTGCGGCGCGCGCCATAAAAATGGGAGGTAAAGGTCAGCCCGTACACACAGCAGGCCGAGCCCGACAGGATCGTCGCGGTGCGGCGCATGCGCAGGCCCACGCGCAGCGCGCCAAAGGCCGGGCACATGCTCTGCGGCTGGTCGTGCGGGCCTTTCGGATAGTCGGCCGCATAGCGGTCGAGTACCTCACTCTTGCCAGCCGCGCGCGCGGCCGCATCCATCTGTTCACGGCCGGAATGGCAGCCGGCACCGTCGCCCTGCAGACCGTCGGGATTATCGACGGCCGGGCCGCGCCCTGTGGCGCTGACAATCGGTATCACGGTGCGCTCGCTCATGGCATCAGGCCTCGTCGTAGATCACTTCGAGTGATGGCTTGACGACGATGTCGCGGCCCATCATGTCAGCGGCCGTGGCCGGCTGGAGCACCACATCGCGGCCGACCGCGTCGGCGGCGAACAGGCCCAGCAACTCTTCCTGCGCCAGCGGCCTGGGCCGCACGGGCGGCGCCTCGGCAACATTGCTCGCCAGTCCGGCGAACAGCGCGCCCCACGGACCGTCCGGGCGGCCGATGATCTCGTAGCTGGCGCTCTTCCTGCGAATGTCTTCATTGGCCGGTATCGCCGACAGCACCGGTATGCCGGCACGCTGCGCGAAAGCCTGTGCTTCCCCGGTGCCGTCATCCTTATTGATCACCATGCCGGCCACGCCGACATTGCCGCCGAGCTTGCGGAAGTATTCAACCGCCGAGCAGACGTTATTGGCCACATACAGCGATTGCAGGTCATTGCTGGCGACCACGATCACCTTCTGGCACATGTCGCGGGCGATCGGCAGGCCGAAGCCGCCGCACACCACGTCGCCGAGAAAATCGAGCAGCACGTAGTCGAACCCCCAGTCATGGAAGCCCAGCTTTTCCAGCAGTTCGAAGCCGTGGATGATGCCGCGCCCGCCGCAGCCACGGCCAACTTCCGGGCCTCCCAGCTCCATCGCATACACGCCGTCGCGCTTGAAGCAGACGTCGCCGATGGCGACCGGTTCGCCGGCGAGCTTTTTCCTGGAAGAGGTTTCGATAATGGTCGGGCAGGCGCGGCCGCCGAACAGCAGCGACGTGGTGTCGCTCTTCGGATCGCAGCCGATCAACAGCACCTTCTTGCCCTGCTGCGCCATCATGTACGACAGGTTGGCCAGCGTGAAGCTCTTGCCAATGCCGCCCTTGCCGTAGATGGCAATGACTTGCGTCTCTTTCTTCACCTCGCCGCTGTGCACCGGCTCTGGCTCAACGGCGGCCTCGGCGCGCAACCGCTCTTTCTGCATGAAATGCACGGGCGCGGGCTGTAATTCGGTGGGCTGGCTCATGGCGACTCTCTCCAGTCGAGGATCATCTTCAGGCAGTCCGGATCGCTGAATGCGGTGCGGTAGGCCTGTTCGGCGTGTGCGGGGGAACTGCGGTGCGTGATCAGGCCGTCGAGCGACAGGCGGCCGCTCTCGGCCAGCTCGCGCACCGCCAGCAGATCAGACGGCTTCCATTGCGCAGCGACGCGCAGCCGCACCTCACGCATGAAGGCCGGTGCAAAGGCGAAATTGATATTGGCGTCGTAGAAGCCGGCCAGCACGATCTCGCCGCCGGGTGCCGTGCGCGCGATCAGTCGGTCGAGCACGCTGGCGTCGCCACTGACGTCGCAGATGGTGCGGTAATTCGTTCGGGTGTCGTCAGCCGGGTCGATCACGGTGTAATCCTGCGCACCGTCGCGCCGCGCAGGATTGGTCTCCCATACCACCGGATTGCCGCCGGCGATCACCGCCAGCCGCGCAATCATCCGACCCAGCACGCCATGGCCGACGATCAGCTCCGGCGGCGTCGCACCGCCGACGTTTGCATGGTAAGCCGTGGCGGCCAGCGCCAGCAAGGTGCCGCGTTCGCCAAGATCATCAGCGACGCGCAGTGCGCGCAGCGCCGGTATCACCAGCCGCGAAGCCGCACCGCCGAACAGGCCGCGCACCTCGCCGAAGCAGGCCGCACCCGGAACGAACACCCGTTCGCCAAGCTCATACTGTGTGTTGACGCCCGCATAAGCAACACGGCCGACCGATTCATAGCCAGGTACCAGCGGATAGCCCATGCCCGGGAATGCCGGCATGCGGCCGGACCAGAGCAGCTTTTCGGTACCGGTCGAAATGCCGGACCAGTCGATGTCCACCAGCAGGTCGTTCTCGCCGGGCTCGGCCAGCGCAAGCTCACGCACCCTCAAAGTTAGAGGCTGCTCGACCACGACCGCATGCGCGTTCATGCGCGCCCCCGCGCCGGTCGGTACTGCCCTGTCGTCTCTTGTCGCCCCTGGATCATCTTGTCCACCCGGCTGGTTATTATGTGTATTCTTGTGTTTACAACTTGTTGTGTCAATCTTTATTTACACGTTTGTGCACACCTCAAGTGCAGACGCACTCCATCAGTGCTGCTGCACACGCTCCGTCTTGCGTGCCAATAGCACGCGCACCTGCAAAGGAATGCGCGTATTCAGCGTGCGTATGCTGGTAAAGCCGGCCGCTTGCAGCAGGCCGGACAACGCCTGCGCAGTGCGTGCGCGGCCGCGCCCCATCGCCAGCAGATAAAAGCCGAAATAGGCGTCGCCCATCGCCTCGGCGCCCGGAGTGCCGGCCATTGGCTCGGCCAGCAGCAGGCTGCCGTCCGGCGGCAGCGCTTGCCATGCATTGCGCAAGATCGCCATCGCGCGCTCATCATCGTGATCGTGGATCACCCTCACCAGGGTCACGATGTCAGCGCCAGCAGGCAGCGGATCGCTTAAAAAATTGCCGCCGACTGCCTGCGCTCGCGCCGCAATACCGGCTGCATCAAACCGCTGCCGTGCGCGCTCGGCTACCGCTGGCAGATCGAACAGCGTCAGCTGCAAGTGCGGCGCACGCGCCGCAACACTGCACAGGAAGCGCCCTTCGCCACCGCCCACATCGAGCAGACGTCGATGGCCGGCAAAGGAATAGGCGTCAAGGATCTCCGCGGCCACCAGCGGCTGCGATGCCGCCATCAGCTGCGAATAGCTGCCGACCTGCTCAGCCGCGAGTTCAGCTGCGCGCGCCGGCGCATCGTCGGCGGTGTAGGGATAGAAGCCGGACAAGGCCGGACGCGGCCCGGCGCCGCGCAGCAGCGCCAGAGGATCGGTCAGGTCGGCATATAAGGTGTCGTGATGCAGGATCATGGCCTTCACCGCCTCATTGCCGACCAATGGCGCGCCCAGCATGCCCAGCCCGTAGCGCGGCACGCCATCGTCCGTGGTACCGCGCAACTCCAGCAGTCGCAGCGAAACGGCCGCAGCCAGCAAACGACCGGCCGCCTCGTCACTGAGGCCAAAGCGCTGCGCAAGCGCTGACTGCGATTGCGGGCCGGCCGACAAGATCTCGAACAAGTCCAGCTTCACACAGGCCGACAGCACTTGTGAATACACAAAACCGGCGACCAGATCGAACAGCTCGCGCGCGCTGCGTTGCGCGATCGGGCGCGTCAGCACGAAGCCGGATGCAAATCGATGGAATGCAGGACTAGCCAGCAGCCGGTCGCGCCAGCCGCGCCAGCGGTCAGAAAAAAAGGTCGCCGCAGCGCTCATGGCGCTCAGGCCGCCACTCGCGCCACCGACGGCGCAAGTTTTCTGGTGAGCGCCACCGGCACCAGCCGCTTTGCTTCCATCCTCACCAGGGTGCGCAGCTGCGCCGAGCCGCGGCAGCTGGGAATGGCCGTGCTCGCATAGGCGATCAGCCGGTCGAACAGCTGTATCGCACCACACAGCCCGAGCTCAGCGGCAGAGCTTGGCCGGCCGTGTGCTGCGTCTTGCCCGCACGGCTTGCCGAGCGCCTCGGCATCGAGCGCCACGTCACGGATATCGTCGGCCACCTGATACGCCTCACCGAGGCATTCGCCCAGTGTGCGCCACGGATCGGCCGCCACGCCGGCCGCCTGTGCGCCGGCGACGGTGGCTGCCACGAACAATGCGCCGGTCTTGGCGCGCTGGTATTCGGTCAGCGCTACGCGCGGCTCGCATTCCCACGCCTGCCCGGCAATGATGCCGGTGGGTGCGGCCACGCCCGCCGAGACTGTTTGCATCAGCTGCGCCAGCCGCTGCGGATGCGCAGCGCCATTGATCAGCATCGATTGGTAGGCGGCGACGATCAGCGCATCGCCGGCCAGCACGGCCAGACGCTCGCCATGCGCGGCAAACACTGACGGACGGCCGCGCCGCGTCAGCGCATTGTCGAAACAGGGAAGGTCATCGTGCACCAGCGAAGCACAATGCATCAGCTCGATCGCCGCAGCGGCACCCGCCGCCAGGGAAAGATCGTCGGCGCCACAGGCCTGCGCAACGGCCAGGGTGAGGTGCGGACGAATGCGCGCGCCGCCGGGAAAGACCGCATCGCGCATGGCCGCCGCCAGCCGTGGCGGACCGCTTGCGCCCTGCTGCACGGCCAATGCGGCCTCGAGTGCTGCTTCGATGCGTTCGGTATTTTCCATGACGCCTCCTCGCCGGCCGCCCGCTGGCAGCCCTGAGGTGTAAGTTATGGGCGTCTCATGTTTGTGTCAATCTTTATTTACACTGATTTTCGTATCGGAATACTGACACTTTCTAGCAAGCATCAATCAGTGCCGTGATCGCGTCGCTCACGGTCGCGCTGCCGGCGTCGCTGCTCGCGCCGCACATCCATGATCTGCCATAGCGCAAAGGCCAGCGGCAGCACACCGAAGAACACGATCTCGATCAACAGAGCCATGGCCGTCGCTCAGTGCTGCAGCACCGACTCCAGCACATCGGCGATCAGCGCGACGCATTGCGACGGGCTTTCTTCATGCGCCAGGTGTCCCAGCACTGGCCACAGCACCTGCTCGGCCTGCGGCAGCAGCGCCGCCACTTGCGTGACCTGCACGGGCGGCACGGTCTGGTCATTGCCGGCGCCGACCAGCCAGACCGGCAGCTGCAGCCTGGGCAATTCACGTTCCAGCGAGCCCAGCTCCCAGTGCGCCATCATCGCCAGCGCGGCACGCACGTGCGCGGGGCATTGCAGCAGCCGCGCATACAGCCGCAGGCCGACCTCGTCGATCGCCGAGCCGGTGCCGCGCAGCAGCCGGCCGACAAAAGCCTCGTCCTGCGCCTGCCGCGCAAACAGCCGCGCAGCCATGCTACCGGTGGCCAGCAGCCTGGCCAGCGGTGAAAACAACGCGCCGGCCAGCCCGCCGAAGCCGACGAAGGCACCGTTCAGGCTGATCAGCGCGGCCGGATGCAGCCGGCCATCGAGCACCATGCGCGCGCCGATCGCCGCGCCCGCCGAATGGCCGACGATCAGCGTGGGCGACATCTGCAACTGTTCAAGCAATTGCTCGACGCGCCGCGCCATGCCGGGCAGCGATTGTTCGGACGATGGCGATGGCATCTGCGTGAAAGCATGGCCGGGCAGATCGGGCACCAGCAGTCGCGCATGCGCTGCGAGCGCCGGCGCCACGTCGCGCCAGGAGTGGCTGGACGAGCCCGTGCCGTGCAACAGCAGCACCAGCGGCGCATCGTCGCCGGCATCGAGAAACTGCTGCACATGCCAGTGCAGGCCGCCCGCCTGCACGAACCGGCTGCGCTCGCGGTTGGGCCAGTCACGGCCGTCGACGGACCAGTCCATGCGCTCTTGCACGTCAGCGTGCTCCCAGGCTGGCCTGCGCTGCCGACACCGACGCCGCCAGCTGTGCCGCGCCCGCATAGGGCAACGGCAGATAGTTCGCGCGCATCGCACGTGCCAGCTCGGCAGCCTCGCGCTGTGCCTTGGGCGAGGTATCGATCAATAGCAGCGGCGCGCCGAGTGCCGCCAGCAGGCGGCCGGATTGCATCGCATCGTCCTGCGCGCGCTCGCGGCCGCCGCTACCGTCGCGCGCGACATTGGCGCGGCCATCGGTGAGCAACACTACGGTCGGCGACTGGCCTTTTCTTTGCAGCGCGTCGACCAGTGCCGCGGCCGCGTCGAGTGCACTGGCCAGCGGGGTGCCGCCACCGCCGGGCAGGCCGGACAAGCGGCGTTTCGCGCAGACCAGCGAGCGAGTCGGCGGCAGCAGCAGCTCGGCCTGCCGGCCACGGAAGGCGATCACGGCCACCTGGTCGCGCCGTACATAGCAATCGTTCAGCAGCAATTCCACCGCGCCCTTCGCCTCAGCCAGCCGGTGCAGCGCCGACGAGCCGGAGGCATCGACGACGAACACCGTGGTGGTAGCGCTCTTCTGCCGGATGCGCGCGACATGGAAATCCTCGGCCTTCACCAGCACGCGTGGCGTACCGGACGCAGTATCGCTGGCGCCTGCACTGCAAGCGGCTCGGCGCAGCCGCTGCCAGGGTGCGGCAGCTCGCAGCGTATCCACTAGGTGCAGTCGCGCGCCGCGCAAGGCGGTCGCGCGGCGCGAGCCGGTCGGCCGGCCGCGCAGCCCGCCGGTAGCAGCCGCGCCGGATTTGCCGACGGCGCTGCGACGCGGTCCTGCGCCGGCGAGCAAGGCCGCCAGCAGGCCCGGCGGTATGGCTGCCTGCGCGGCGTCGAGCACGCGCTCCTGCATTGACTTCGTGGCCGTGGCGGAGGCTGCGGTATCGGGAGGTGGTGACGATTCGGGCGACGATTCAGGCGACGATTCGGACGGAGACTCTGGCGGTGGCTCGGCCGGTGGTTCATCGGCCTGCATCTCAGCAGTCGCTTCCTGTGCCGACGGCCATTGCGTCGCGCGCGGCGCAAGCACGAGCGCGGCGGCGATGCGCGCATCGTCCTCGCTGCAGACATCATTGCCGTCCAGCGCAGCGCTCGCACGCGCGGCTGCCAGCGCCAGCAAGGGCGCGCGCAGCGACGGCACGCCGAGCGACTGCGCGGCGCCGCACAGCGCATCGATCATGCCGGGCGGCAGCTCGATCGCAGTCAGCCGCTCGCGCGCGGCATCGAGATCGGTGCTGCCGCTGGTCATCATTTGCAGATCATCATTCAGCGCCACGTGCGGCGACACCGTGCGCAGGTCGATATCGAACGCAAAGCGGTCGCACAGCGCGGCCGGCACGCCATCATCGTCGGGCAGCCCTTCGTCCAGTGCCACCACGCCAAAGCGCGTCGGATTGCGCACGCACAGGCCATCACGCTCCAGCACGACTTCCTGCCGGTCGAGCGCCTGCGCCACCTGCGCCGCACTGCCCAGCGACAGCCGCTCGGCCATTGCCAGCAGCAGCACGCCGCCATCGGCCTCAGCCAGCAGGCCGCGCTGCGCAACCGGCCGGCCGGCGGCCAGTGTCGCCGGCAGGTCGAGCCCGCCAAGCAAACGTTCCTGGGTGATTGACAGCGGCATCCGCAGTTGCGGGCGCCCCGGCAGCAGACCGCGCAGCAGGCCGAGCCAGGCGTCGCGCACCGGACCGGCCTGTGCGCGCACGCGCACACCGCCCAGGCCCACCGGGTCGATCGCGAACAGCACGGCCGCCTGAACCGCCTGTTGCCAGGCGCGCTCCGACGGATCAGGCTCGCGGCCGGTCGGCGCCAGCATCAGGCAACCTGCGCAAATACATCGTCGAGCGCGCGCGCGACCCGCGTGCCGGAGCCGGCGTCGTCGAGCGGGTTGCGGCGCAGCCGGTGCCGCAGCGCGGCCGGGGCCATGCGGCGCAAGTGCGCGTCGCTGACTTCGTCGGCACCTTCATAGGCGGCCAGTGCGCGCGCCGCGCGCATCAGCGCAAGCTCGCCGCGCAGGCCATCGGTGCCGAGCGTCATGCACAGCTGCGCGGCGCGCTCCAGCGCCGCATCCGGCAGCGAAACGCCGGGCAGCCGTTTGCGCGCAGCGACCAGCCGGCGGCGGATCTTCTCGTCTTCGCGCTGCCATTGCGCGACGAAGGCGTCGGGCGCGCGCTCGAAAGCGTCGCGCCGTTTCACGACTTCGATGCGCAGCTTCAGGTCGGTCGGCGTGCTGATGTCAACGGCGAGGCCGAAGCGGTCCAGCAGCTGGGGGCGCAGTTCGCCCTCTTCCGGATTGCCGCTGCCCACCAGCACGAAGCGCGCCGGATGACAGACCGACAGGCCTTCGCGCTCGACGCGGTTCTCGCCGGACGCGGCCACGTCGATCAGCAGGTCGACCAGGTGGTCTTCCAGCAGGTTGACTTCATCGATATACAAAAACCCACGGTTCGCGCGCGCCAGCAGTCCAGGCTCGAAGGCCTTCACGCCCTGCGACAGTGCGCGCTCCAGATCGAGCGCACCGACTACGCGGTCTTCCGTCGCGCCCAGCGGCAGGTCGACCACCGGCACTGGCTTGACGACGGCCTTCAGCTTGCCGGCGGCCTTTTTGGGCGCGCAGTGCTCGCAGGCCGGCGCGGCGGGCGCAGGATCGCAGCCGTACGGACAGCCGTCGACGGCCTTGATCTGCGGCAGCAGCGCGGCCAGCGCACGCACTGCCGTTGACTTGCCCGTGCCACGGTCGCCCAGCACCAGCACGCCGCCGATGCCGGGATCGACGGCGGCAGCGAGGATCGCACTCTTCATTTCTTCCTGACCGACGATGGCGGAAAAGGGAAAGACGGCCATGCTTGTTTCTCCTCAGTCGTTCGCAGCGCGCTGGTATCGCGGCGCTGCCGTTCACTTTTTCCAGCGGCTCTTCAAGTCCAGCAAATGAACCAGCCCGGCCAGCGTCAGCAGCAGCGCCAGCCAATACCAGGGTGCGCCGGTGATCGCGCTGCGCGCTGCCAGCATCAGGCACAGCCCGGGCAACAGCATCGAGCCCAGCAGCCGCGGCGGCACTCCCTGCTCGCGCTGCCGCCACAGCAGCAGCAGTACCGCCCATTCGATCAGGGTCGCCGCGATCACAACATCGATCAGGCGCGTACCAGTCAGCAGCGAATCCAGCCACTCCATGACAATGCCCGCAGCAAAGGCGTCAGGCCTTTGCGCGCAGCCCCCATTTCCACAGCCAGCCGGTCGGCAGCGGCACGATCATGAACAGATGCTCAAGCACGGCCAGCGACAGCAGCCCGGCCACCAGGCACAAGCTGGCGGCGGCAAAGCCATCGTCCGCCTGTTGACGTACCGCCATCCACAAAGGCACGGCCACTGCGGTGGCCGCCGACAACGACAGCGGCATCAGCCAGTTGAACGCGCGCCGCGTGAAATAGCTTTGCAAATAGGCCAGGTGCGGCGGCAGGAAGTTTTCGGACAGGTTGCGCACGCCCAGGAACAGGTTCAGCTTGGCCGACAGGCGCATGCTCCATAGCACCAGATAGGTCCACCAGCCGGTCTGGTTCGGCTGTTCCCAGCTGGCCGCCAGCACCAGCAGCGCCAGCACGACCAGCGCCAGCTCGTGATGCCCGATCGTCTGCGCCGCCTGCCATGCGCGCCGCCAGCCACGGCTGTCCGGCGAACAGGCGCTGCGGCGCGCGCCGGTGACGTAGCCGAGCAGGAAGGCGATTTCCTGCCAGCCCCACACCAGCACCGCGCAGGTGAACGCACAATAGGCCGAGGCCACCGTGGTCTGCGCGGCCGAGAACGACAGCCCGATCAGCGCCAGCACCAGCACAACCGTCGAGCCGAGCAAGGTCCAGCGAAAGCTGGCGCGCGGCAGCCTGCCCAGCCACAGGATCGCGCCGGTGGAGAACCACCAGACGAAGATCGTGAACAGTACAGGCAACAGATAGGCCGACATCGCGCGCGCCCTCGCCGCTTACCAGCGCGGCTGCAGCCGGACGGTCGCCGGCAGCCGGTTCGACAACACAGGAATCAGGTACATCCGCGCAAACACCGCCACACCGGCCACGCTCCAGACAGCGCGTTTCAGCCCGCCCAGGATGCCGCCCTGCGCCTTGCCTTCGTCGGCCCGCGCAACGCAGCGCGCCAGCCGGTCGAGACCGGACGCGAAGGCTGGATGGTCGATGTCGAGCAGGATCGGGAACACCTGCCGGGTAATCTCGTTGCAGATGCGGAAGACATCGAAGTCGTACTCGGTCGGCTCCAGCCCCATCGCCTGTTTCAGCGCCGGACGCGTGTGGTCGCGCACATACATGGTCGCGTACACGGCCAGCAGGAAAAAGCGTATCCACAGCACATTCGGCCCGCGCAGCAGCTGAGGATTGGCGCGCATGATCAGCGCAAACGATTCGCCGTGCCGGAATTCATCGTTGCACCAGCGCTGGAACCAGCGAAAGATCGGATGGAAGCGCTTATCGGGATGGCGCTCGAGCTGGCGAAAGATGCGGATATAGCGTGCATACCCGATTTTTTCCGACAGATAGGTCGCATAGAAAATGTACTTCGGCTTGAAGTAGGTGTAATGCTTGCTGCGCTTCAGGTTGCCGAGGTCGATGCCGAGCCCGTAATCCTTCAGCGACGAATTGATGAAGCCGGCATGCCGGGATTCGTCGCGCGCCATGTATTCCATCAGCTGCTTGATGTCGGGGTTGCTGACGTTGCGCTTGATCTCGTTGTACAGCACGCAGCCGGAAAATTCAGACGTCAGCGAGCTGACCAGAAAATCGAGAAATTCCTGCTTCAGTTCGGGCGGCATCTTC
>JACCDT011201866.1_pt1 | contig 14857 bp, 16 predicted proteins | sample 7446291 | NCBI WGS metagenome assembly JACCDT01 (sample SAMN15323446, study PRJNA562643) | freshwater metagenome | isolation source: river surface water | place: USA:Blue River Watershed | collected 2017-08-17
GCAAGTCCACGAAGTTCTTCTGCGATTGCTTTGACATAGGTATATGAATTTACAAGTGAACCTTTATACCTAGATGAAGCACAGATGTTTAGATAATCAATAAAAATAATATCTGGCCGAAATCCTTTCTTCAGAGCAAGATCATTTAGAAGTGATTTAAAATGTCCTACGTGTGCAGATGCAGTCGGATATTCTTTAATGATTAATTTACCTCGTGTCTTTTCAGACAACTTAAATAACTTACTCTCATAAGTACTCTTTGGCAAATTAGTAATATCTTGAATATTGACATTCAAGAGATTTGCATCAATTCTTTCAGCAATCCTTTCCTCTGCCATTTCAAGTGTAATGTAGAGAACATTGCTCCCTTGCAGGAGGATGGAGCTAGCCATGTGGCACATGAATAAACTTTTGCCGACACCCGTACCAGCAAGAGCGATATTGAGAGTCTTGTTAGGGAGACCACCTTTGGTAATTTTGTTGAATAGATCGAGATCAAATGGGATTTTGTCTTCTTTTTTGTGATAGAAATCATATCGAGAATCAGAGTCTGAAATATAGTCATGACCAATGTGGTCATCAAAAGAAACGGAAAGTGCGTCGGAAAGGATCGAAGGAATAGAATCTTTACTTCGTGTTTTATCCTTTCCATCTGCAATTTTAACTGAGTCAAGAAGAGCCAAATAAATGGCTCTATCCTTGCACCATTTTTCGGTAGTATCTAGTAACCATTGTTCATCAAACTTTTCTTCCTTTAATTCAGTAACTAGGTTAATTGATTTCTGAAAAGCATCATCAGAGATGTCCTTACGGTTTTCAATTTCAATTTTTAAAACTGCCTTAGAGGGCACTGCATCATACTTGGTAACATAATTGTGAATCTCCTGAAATACAATTTTGTCTACAAGAGATTCAAAGTATGTTTCTTTAATGAAAGGAATTACCTTTCGTGTATACTTTTCATCATAAATTAAGTTTGATAGAATTTTAGATTCAATACTATCCATCAATCACTTTCTCCATCAAAGGTTTCCACCGCACCATAACTATACTCCTTTTTAGCACATTCGTCAAGTGCTTCCATCACTTGGGGGGTGAAGAACCTTTCAGGATCTGAAAGAATTTGTTTAGCATAATGCTTGCCGCCATCAATTTCATAACGTCCACCAGACTTAACGAAAACTCCGTACTTCTCACCCAATTCCAGTAGTCCATAGTACTTGTCAAGTCCACGTTCATCATAGAATAACCTCGTCTCAATCAATGAATTTTCTTTCGTGAACCTAGACTTAAATGCTTTACATTTGATAATGTTACCTACTACTTCTGTTCCATCTTTCTCCTTTGATTTGGATAGGTAGATAATTGTAGATGCAGCATACTTAAGACCAGATCCACCACCCATTTCTTTGGTTGGCATATAGGATCCAATAACATCATAGGTGTGATTCGTGACAATCATAGGAATGCCTGCAGTACCCAGTTTGAGGGACAGGATTCGGAACACGGACTTGATGACCTGAGAACGGGTCATGTCCCTGGTCTCCTTGCCTGCAGAGGCATCCTCGATCTCCTTGGTGGTGGCAAGCATCCCCAGAGAGTCTAGCACAAACATCAGGGGTGGGCGCTCATCCTTTTTAAGTTTCATGTACTCATCAACAACCTTGATTGATTGAGTACGAAACTCCTGAACTGTAGAAACTGGAACTAGACCAACACGCTTGGCATCAATACCACGGCTGGTCATCATATCCTTTGTAATTGCAGATTCAGTCTCAAAGTAAATTACTTCTCCAGTAGGATTTTGTTGAAGGAAGAATTTAACGATTGAGAGAGCAAAGAAAGTTTTTCCAGTAGATGACTCACCAGCGAGAGCTGTAATCTTGTTGTTAGGTAGCCCCCCAAAAATACTGCCACTAAGGAGAGCATTAAAGATATAACTCCCAGTGTCAACAAAGCCTCCACAATCTCCTGCGGCGACTCCATCCTCGACGATTCCTGCATACTCGTTATCTAACTCTTTGATAACACTATTTAAGAAACTCATGTTAACTCCTAATAATAATTTACAAAAATGCTTCTAAAGTTCCTCGTCTTTCAGAAACCCAGCCAATAGAATTTAGCACTGAATTGAGTGGTTCTAGAAAGCTTTTGGAAAACTGCATGTCATAATCAATGTATTTGTGAACATTAAACTCGGCAGGCAGTGTTTGAAAATATGATATCACATTTTCTTGAATTGGGTTGGGAGTTCTCAAGTATACAAACTTGATCTTTTCTCCTTCCTGAATGTATGGATATTTATTAGCAATTTTTAATTTTTTAACCAAATGGTTGTATAAAATTGCTCCCCTAACTTGGATAGGAGTTTTTTTCTCATACAGTGTAGATGATCCCTTATATTTTTTGAGATTATTCAAACTACGAGGGAACGATATATCTACAATATCTTGTTTTCTGGTTTCCATCTTAACCTTATTGATGAAATCAATAAGAACATCATTATCCTTCATCAGGATAATTTCAAATGCCTTAGTTAGTTTATCCCTAAAGTATGATGGAGTAGAGGATCGTGCAGTTTCAAGTCCCATGATTTTCATCTTGGGCTTCTCATATCGTACACCCTCTGAGTCCCATACGTTGAGAATGTAACGTTTCTTTGCAGTCCAGATTCCTTTATCTGCAATGTTTTCACGTTTCATCTTCATCTTCTGGGAGTATGCATTTACATAGTTCGCCAGTTCTTGGTAAGAACTTTCAATATAAGGCTCAAGTTCCACCGTACAGATCTTATCAATGAAATTGACAATTTTTTCAGTAGTCGTCTCTCTTCCTTTGAATATATGAGAGACCAAAGGACCCATATTGAGATAGATGGAATCAGTATCTGAAGCAACAACATAATCTTCATTATCTGTCTTGAGAATTTTATTTAGATACCCATTCATCTTGTTTTCAATCCAGCGAATTGAAAGCTGTCCAGAAAGAGTAATCGCTTCTGCATTAGTGATCAGGAAATATCTAAAATATTCATTCCCGATGGCACCATATGCAGAGTTGAGTTGAATCTTACGTGCCATCTGAATGTTATTACAGCGGGCAATTTCTTTCTTTAACTCCGTTGTTGGAGTCTTTTCATATTGCTGTTTGGCAGCAAGCATTTTCTTTTTGTAGATGGTTCGATCTTCATAGATCTTCTCCATAAGTTTGGGGAGGAATCCTTGTTCATGAATATCGAACATTGCTCCATTTGCACATACGGTAGCACAATCCAATGAACTGGTATTAATCTGTTTATTGAGAAGTTTATCTACGTTGATACTTGGGAATCTCTCTGATAAAAGAGTTTCTGGAGAGATATTATATTGCATGATTAGGTGAGGGTATAGTGAGTTCAAGTCAAATGAAACTACCCAATCGTGTTTACCTAAAATAGGATCTTTTACATATGCACCTTCATATGCATAATCCTTCTTCTGATTGACTTTTGGAGGAACTACAATGTGCTTACGCTTTAGATAATTGAAGATAATATTGTCCCAAGTCTTCACTTGAGAATAAACATCTTCAAAGTTTTCCTTTGCGTCATATGCCATAGTGATTGCGAGTTCAATCAGTTTCATCTTGTCATCCATGCGATCCACAAGTTCTACGTCATGAATGTTATAGTCAATAAACTTCTGCCAATCTTTTGTGTAGAAATCTTTGAAGTTTTCAAACTCAGAGTGATCTAGTTTCTTTTCTCCAAGTTCAACGAATGCAATATGATCTAGACGATAAGATTCCTGGTTTGTATATGTGAATTTTTTATACAGATCAAGATAGTCTAGAACAGATAGTCCTGCAATCTCATAGATGATATGTGGTCTACCCATGATTACTACTTCTCGATTGGTCACTACAGTCCATGGAGAAATAGACTTCATGTGCTTTGTAGATAGAACTTTGTCTAGTCTACGCATGATGTATGGTATATCATAAAGATATACGTTCCATCCAGTTACCACATCAGGAGTATTATGAACCCACCAATTTAGGAAGTCTTGAAGCATTTCCTGCTCAGTCCAGAATACTCGATACTCAACGTCTGAGCGAGTGTTTTCATATTCACGAACACCCCACACAATTAGTTGCTTTGTATTAATATCTTTGATTGTAATACAAAGCATTTCTTCTGCAGCAGCTTCCACATTAGGAAACCCGTTTTCACATGCAACCTCAATGTCAAGAGAAACAATTTTCATTGCAGAAATATCAAACTTGATCTCTTCTTCGGGAAACTGATCTGCAAGGTATTGATACAAAAATCTTTCATAACCATAGACAACAAAATTGTCTATTCCTTCATATTTTTTTAGAAATTCCTTTGCATCCCTAGTCTTATCAAATTTAATAGGACTTACACATTCCCCTTCTAGTGTTTTATACTTACTAGTCTTTTTAGATGGAACAAAAAGAGTGGGGGAAAATTTGTCCTGAAATATTTCTTGAACTCCGTTGTTGTATCCACGATAGTGAACTACATCACGGATGAGTTGTACGTTGGTGTAAAACCTCATTTAGAAATTAGTTGAGTGTAAAGATTTAGAATTTCAGATTTTGGTTCAATGATAGTCATAATCTTATCAGAATTGAGAAGAATATCTACATCATTGGTAAACGATGGATATCTATCTAATTGAGCATAATCTGTCTGAACAACTGTAGTTTCCTTGCCATCTTTAATATTTTTTTCTTCGGTTGTTTTCAGAAATACTGCATTATCTGGAGGAAAATGTTTATCTTCATCATTATAATCCCAATAAGTCAATGGGTCAACTTTATATGGATTTTTCATGTACAGAGAAGGTTCTTCGTCTAGTTCTTCGTACTCGCAGATAATATAATCATTGTTGATTAGCTGAATCAGTTTAATATTCATGGGGGCTCCATCGGAACATCTCTATGTATGATAGCATACCCAGGCTCGCTTGTCAAGGAAAAAGACCCAATCCCTGAAAGTTGCCAGGGTGGGTCTGTGCCGACGATATTTGGGGATTTCCCAATTCTATTTATTTCAATCTTCTGTTAAAAGTTGTGGTTCTGATTTCACACCAGGAATATTCCATGTAGTTTTCTTTTGGTGTTCTGGGATGATTCTTTCAATATCTACAGTTAGTAGTCCATGCTCAAAATCTACAGAGGATACTCTATGTTCATCGGAGAGTTGAATCTTACGGGTGAAGGAACGCTTTGACAGACCTTTGTGTACATACTGTCTTGAAGTATCTCGTTCCTCAACTTTGCTGGCAATTGTGAGAACGTTTTGTTCTGTAAAGACTTCAATCTCTTCTGGTTTAAATCCCGAAAGAGCGACTTCAATTGTGTAGTTACTGTTGTCATGCTTGACGATGTTGTAGGGAGGATAGTTAACATTAACTGAATGATGCATTGCATCTAGTCTGTTAAACATTTCATCCAGACCTACAGCGAGTGGAGCGTAATCGTTCCAAAATGTGTCTAGTGATTGGGTGGTGAATTTCATTTTCCGAATCTCCTTAGTAAGCGAGAGTTTATTAGAGACCCCGAAGGCATCTCTTCACAATTATATATATGCGATGATAAATTTTTCAAGTTCGGATTTCCGAAAATAAATATCAATATATATGCATCAATTACTATGCTCTCTACTCAATATCGTCTGAGACTTCAATCAATTTGCGAAAAAATTATATCTAGAGAGTCAGTAGAATTGTCAGATATGATCTGGGCAGAAAAACTCGCCAACGCAAATAGAACTGCAGGAACTATGCTCAGACAAGCAAGAAGAAAAGCAGAAAATCCCAATATGCAAGAAGGAGATATGGATGATTTTTTAAATCAACTTGATATTGGTGGAATTGGACATGAACGAAAAGGAGTTGATGGCTTTGATTCAATAGATGATATTGTAGACTTCTTTACTGGAGATAAACCAGAGGATTGGAGACAAAGAGATTAAATTGTATCAAATGTTACAATGTTGATCTAATAAATAAAATTATCGTTCATCCACTTATGTGGACGGAAGTAGGCCGACTCGGAACGGATCGTTCATCGGGAAACCGACGCAAAAGCCGACTGAAGGAACGCTCTTTAACCTAAAAAACTAAGGAGAAACCTAATGTCACAAGCAACTTATCGTGGTGCTCATTACGACACCGAAACTCGTAAAAATCAAATTGCATCAAATTGGTTGACAGTTATTCGTCAACAAATTGAAAAAGAAGAAAGACTCAAGCAAGCACAACTTGCCATGGCAATGAAATAATAAAAAGGGGGCTAAATGCCCCCTTTCCTATTATTCTGCTTGTTTCTTTTTTCCAATATTATATTTGGATTCTAGAGTCCACTCAGGTTTATCTTTAAAAGAAAGAACTTTAATTTGACTGAGTGGGGCTGAATCTGCAACCTGATCAGCGTTTACAATTTTAACAAGACCCCAATCCTGTAGCAACTGAGCAATTCTATTTTTACGTTGTACGTCATTTAAAAATAGATTGGCTCGTTTACCATCAAGAGCAAATAACTCTTTGAAATGGACAATATAATATCTACCTTGCTTGTGCAGTATATGGCAAGATTGATATAGCTTTTTTTCTTTTCTTGATGCAACCCCAATACGAGTTAGAGTTTCTCTGACTTTTAGAAAGTCGTCTGGTTCGTTTAGAGTTACTTCAACCATTTGTTCTGGTGACCAACTCACTTCACTATCAGCGTTCATGTTTTCCTCCACGATTCAATTTAGCTTTTATAAATTCAAGTTGTTGTTGTGTTAATAGCTTTAAAGCAACTTTGGCTTTTTCATCACTATAACCATAATATTGTTTTATGCAATCCAGAGAATCCAATTTCTCTTTCTTTAGCCAAGGAGAGAAACGTTTCTTTGGTCTGATAATATTTATATAAAAATCATATTGTAACTTCTTGTCAATATGAGAATTTAAGTTCATCTCATTTGCAAGGAGTATAGTATCCATGAATCCAGAATAGCAACGATTGACAACGTATGGAGGATATTGTCTCTCACAATCTGAATCAGAATCCATCAAGTTTTCCTTTGAAATATTGATGGAGTTTAAATAATCTTTAAGTTCTGTCACAAAATCACACAATAATTTTTTTATCTGGAGTAATAATATTACTATACATTTTAGTGTATTGATCTACAATACCTTCATCTGCTTCAGCAATATATACCACAAACTTTCTATCTACTGTAATTTCAGTTTGTGCTTTACTAATCATTGGAGACCATGGAGCAAATCCAAGTGTTCCTTGTCCAGTAGGAACTCCAACAATTGCATTCTCGACAACAATTACATCAAAGTTTTGTTTGATTACATTAGCAATTAGGTCCTCACCAGAGGACATACGAATCAGTTTTACATTCATTTGAATTTACAATCACACATCAGTTCAGTAAAGCAAGCCAAAGTATTAATCTCTTGATCTGCAACAAAGGCAGCTTGGTATTGGTATTTAGCAAAAATCAATACAGCCTGTGGTATTGATTGAGGCTCCAATGATTTGTACATTTCAGTGTAAATTTTACGAATAATTGCATTTACATCATTATCCAAATTTTCAACAACCCACTTACGAACATTAGCAAAGTTCTTTTCTTTCATGGATTGAACAAGATTTTTTAAATTTATGTCTGATACAGATGCTAGGATACCAGTATCAATAACACCTCCAGAAGAATATTTCTGAAGTTCATTCAATACCCTACGCCAATCTGGCAAGAACTTATGAATTACCTCTGCAACAACCTTTGGATCATATTCGACACCTTGCTCCTCAAGTACATCCCGGACACGCTGGAAGAACTGTGCTGCGATTTTCTGCTTTTCTTTTCCTGAAATGTTGAAATCAAATGCTGCACATCGAGATTGGAGCGGCTCGATGATCTTGTTCCTGTAATTACAGGTGAAGATGAATCGGCAGTTGTTATGAAACGTCTCAATATTAGCCCGTAGAAGGAGTTGAACATCGTTGGTTGTGTTATCTGCCTCATCAATGATGATGACTTTGTGTTTACCAGTTGCTTGAAGTGATAGGGTCGAAGCAAAGTTCTTTGCCTGGTTCCGTACCGTGTCCAAAAATCGTCCTTCATCAGATCCGTTGATGACATAATAATCTACTCCAAGTTCATTACATAATGCTTTAGCAATTGTGGTTTTTCCAATTCCTGGCGGACCACATAAAAGTAGATTGGGGATTTCTCCCCGCTCTACGAAATTTTGAAAAGTATCCTTAATATCTTTTGGAAGAATACAATCACATACTTTCTGTGGTCGATACTGCTCAACCCACAAGAAATCATTACCAATCATTCAATCAACCTCCAAAAGTGGAATCTGGTTCAAGTGCAATCCAATATTGCAAGTTATACTTAGTACTGATAAATTGAGAAATATTACGTGGTGAAACTAGAACTTTGTATACATCAGGAATAATCTTAATGTTTTCAATCTTAAAGTTAAAAGCAAACTCTTTGTCCGTCTCACCTACTTTAGCTGAATAGCTGTTGGATGTATCATTATCTTTGTTACGAACCACAAGATTGATCTCCCCATCCTCACTAATCAATGACAAGTCCTTGAGCTGATAAACATTTGCTGCTTTCAGGAGTGATGATAGAACTTCTTCACCCAGCTCAAACTCAACATTCTCCCCATCCATAGGAATTTGCTTGTCTGAAGGACTAGTAATCAAGCTAGGATCAGAGAAAAAATATTTTACTTTAGAACGACCACTTTTAATAGTTAGATGACTAGAATTATCGAATACAAATTCAGCATCTTTGAACAGATACAAACCTCCTAGAAATTCATTCAAATCATATAGAGCAAAGTCTTGTTCAAACACCTCTTTACATACATACTCAGCCAGAATATTTTTGACTGGAGATACTGTACGAATTACACTACCAGCTTTTACTACTAGAGAAGAATTGATAGTGGAGAAGTTCTTAAGAACATTCAAAGTTTCATTAGAGATTTTCATACTCATTTAAATTCCTGAAGACCGTTTTGTGTGCGAGAATAATGACCGTCAAAGTGAAGTAGTAGCATAGCGTAGTGAATCACTTTGAGTAGATCTCGCTTGTTAAGACCATCCTTGTCTCCATACCGGCTGCCATACTTGAGAATGTTTGCTTGGCAGAAGGGAGCAGCAAGACCTTTGGCTGCCATCAGATCAATTGTTTGAATGTCATTGTAGCCATCTTCATCACCGCAATAGTGACCATGATAGGTGCTGACTACATACTCTTCAATATCTTTGAGGATCTTTTCCTCGTTGTACTTCCATTGCATAATTAAGTCTCCAAATAAAAAATGGGGAGAGAAACTCCCCTTAGTATACCGCAATCAGGCGGCGGTGTCAAGTACCTCTTCGGTAGTTTCTGGAATAGCTTCTTCAGTAGTATCCAGATCAGAAGCATCAATGTTCTTGTAGAGATCTAGGAAAGAACTCTTGGTGTCATCATCAAAACGATTGATGCATACATTGATTGCTTTTTTGCGATTCTTGAAGATAGCAAATGACTGGATGATGTGAACAAGACGACGAGTAGTGATAATTTCGTCTACGCCACCATCATAGAAAGTCTTACGAATGGTGTCTGCCCAGACAATCAGTTTGTCTACAAACTCCTCGTCAACAACCTCAAAAGAATTCATCAGGTTCATGAGAATCTTTTTCTCAGTAGCCATCGAAGGATAAGGCTGCTCAAAGGTGATTGGGAAACGCTCAAGGAAAGCTTCGTTCATGACATTGGTACCAATAAAACGACCATCATCAGAACCCTTACCTTTAGTGTTTGCAGTAGCAATCACGTTGAACCCTGCAGAAGGAGTTACATACTGGTTGATCTTCTTGAGGAAAACACCCTTGCCCTCTAGGACAGACTGCAGACACATGATCTTGTTGCTTGCAAGGTCAATCTCATCGAGAAGGAGAACTGCACCACGCTTGAGAGCATTCACAACAGGACCGTCGTGCCATACGGTTTCTCCATCAACGAGACGGAAGCCACCCAGCAAGTCATCCTCATCGGTTTCAATGGTAATGTTGACACGAATCAGTTCACGCTTGAGATGAGCACAGGCTTGCTCTACGCTGACGGTCTTGCCATTGCCAGACAAACCAGTGATGAAGACAGGATAGAACATACCAGACTTCACGATTCGCTTCACATCGCTGAAGTTACCAAACGAGACATAGTTCTTATCCTTCTGAGGAATAAAGCTAACTACTGGACTTGCAGGGGTAGCAGACATAGAATTAAAGGTTTTTTCAAGTTGTTCGGTTACGGTCAAATTCCAGACTCCACGGCTAGTTTTGTTGGGTTCAAGTGCTTTGCAGATAGATGCAAGAGAAGTATCAGAGCTTGCAGCGTATTCGATTAGTTGTTGGCGAGTGACAGTCTCACCATAAAGAACAGACAGGTTCTGAACAAGCTGATCAATCATTTGAGTCATAATGAAGTTACCTCGTTTGGTATGAATGTAGTATAGGGTAAAAGGCGTGGGCTGTCAAGCGATTTGCTCGATGAACTTTGATAAGATGATCTTATTGAAAGCTTTCTTGCTCATTTCAGTTTTAAATGACAGCAGAGGATTGTCTGTAGTAACGGAAACTGGCTGAGACGAATTGTTTCCAATCTCAATGAAATACAATTCATTATATCCCAGAGAGGTTGATGTAAATGACCTAGTTTTTCCCCACTCCGATGATACATCACTCCAAGATGAAAACTCATTTTTGAGATAACGAGAAACAAAAGATTTGGCACCATAGAAATCAATAAGCCTAAACCCTACAGCATTAGATCCAGTTACTTGTCGATAATAATCTACGAATGCACCAGTAATTCCCATACTACCATTCTTACTAATATTCATCATAGTAATTTTGTTCTTTTTGTCCTGAAGACACAGAACGTCATTATTTTGAAGCCAACCAGCATGAACAATATTCCTTTGAGTTGGATTGTGAACTGATGGACGATTGAATGATACTGAGTTCGATTCACCATCAGTCAAGAAAACTGTATTGACCTTATCGACTTTATACGTTTTTTTGAACTTTTCAAAAACATCAATAGCAGCAAAAATGCATTCATTTAATGGAGTACTTCCTAGATCATAATGATTGTACTCATAAGTTAGATATGTTTGATGATCTAAAGCATATGCAAGTTTCCAAACGTTTTTCATTTGGTTTTCAAGTTGAGTAGTATTCATTTTACTGCTCAAGAAATTTACCAATAGAAAATCATCAGTAATATGAATCTGAGAGCCTTCTAGTTTGGTTCTTTTATTGCGAGACATTTGAGCATAATTTTTTGCTAGATTCCTATCATTGAAGGAATATACTTCAAAAGGAATTTGCACTTTTTTGCAGAATTGAATTAGGTTAAACAGTTGCTTAACAGTGCCTACTAGATTTCCTTGCATAGAACCAGACCAATCAAGATACATGATCAGACCATGTGACTTACCTTTAGGAACAACAGTTACTTTCTTGAAGATATCGTCATTCCACTTGTAGGAATACATTTTATTTGTATCAAGAACACCAGTTCCAGCAGTAGCAGACCGATTATATTCGGTTGCTCGCTTTTTCATCTCAAATTCTTTAATTAGATATGATACTGACTTTTTGCATTCATCTTTATAATTTTTGTAACCATTCTCTGCTTTAGTAAACATATTCTCATAATGAGTTTTATTCCTATATCCAGAAGTACCTGCATCTTTGATGGTTGCTTTGAAAATATTAGGAAGATCATTTGCACAGTCTTTCCAAGGAATGATATGACTATCAATATTAATACTTGGAGGTGTCAGGTAGATATAGTTATTATTATTGATGCTAGCAAGTTGTTGTTGATTCTTAGCCCATGCTTTATCAGTATCAGAAGTGAAGTCAGCTTCTTTTCCAGAATTATTAGAAGTTGAAGGAGTAGCTTCTTTAGGAGTATCTTCTTTTTTGTCAGAATCTGATTGAGTAGAATTTTGATTCTGGCTATCACTAACATTACTATCGAGACTTTGATTCTCACCAGAATCAGATTGTTCTACTTCCCCATCAGTATCATCCCCAGATGATGAAAAAATCTGGAATTGAAGTTCTACTTCATGTTCAGTATGTTCTACAAGTTCTTTGACAATGTTCACTACATCATCAAAGGTTTCTGCATTTGCAACTTTACCAACAATTACTTTTTCTTCTGGAGTGAAGTTAATAAACATTGCTTTATTGACATTGCCAAGTTTAAAATACAGATTGATTTTATCAATAAACTTAAGTTGATTGATATCAATAGAATCAATCTCAAAGAAATCTTTGTCATTCAGTTCTGAATATCCACGATAGAATGCACGAGCAAGACCAGGATACTTTCGCTTCATCAGCTTCTCAATACGAGCATCCTCGACAACATTCAAATACCCTTGAGGAAGATTCAACTCACTTCCATACAAATCTGGAGTGTAGATGGCATGACCAACTTCATGGCCCACGAGAAGATCATAAACATCATTAGAAGTGCCTTCCCAGATGGGCAGAGTTAGAACTCGGTTGTGAGTATCAAAACTTGCAGTAGAAACAGACCGATGCTCTACAGTGAGGTTTTCAGTGGCAAGAAGCTTTGCAAGAATACTCTTGGACTGTTGGATGTCGGACATAGGTGCCTCAATTCGTTGCACTTATACTACCAAGCCCAACCCATCTTGTCAATGGGTTGGGCTATAAGCATTACTTATACTTCTGTTACCTTGCTAAAGTTTTTAACTTTTTCAAACTGGAGAACCTTTTCAAATTTATCATTCAACACATCCCCTTTATGTGATATCACAAATACATTGGTGTCACTATCTATACCACGAATAATTTTGAGAAAATCTTCAGTTCCAGCTGTATCAAGTGAGCTATCAAATACTTCGTCGAGAATTAATAAATTTGTACTAGCAGAATTTTTAAGTTTAGCAACAGATCTCCAAGTGAACATCAGAGATAAATCAATTCGCATTTTTTCTCCTTCAGAAAAAGAGCTGTAACTAAACTCATCACGAAATCTAGATTTAATAGTTTCTTCAAAATTTTCGTCTAAGTTAAAGTTGACATAGAAGTCCATTAACTGAAGATATTTGTTAATGAGTTGATTCATCACAGGAAGATATTTTTTGATGATCTTTGATTTGATTCCAGTGTCTTTTAGTAGTGTAGATACGATTTCATAATAAGTCTTATTGGCTTTCATTTTGTCAACTTGTTTCTTTAGAGTAACACCCTCAGAAGCTAGGGTAGTTAACTTTTGTTTTTCAATAGCAATGTCTTTATCAGACTCAGAAATTTTTTGAATTTCATCTTTCAGAGAATCAATAAATTTAGTTAGACTTTTGCAGTTATAATTTTGACTTGCAATTTTAATATTCAAGTCATTGATATCATTCAGAATTTTTTGTGACTGTTCAATAATTTCCTGTGCTTTCTCGATCTCTGTTTCTACTTCAGAAATAGCAGATTCCAATTTAGTAATCTCCACGTTACATTTGGAGATATGAGTTTCCTTTACTTCTTCAGTTAAATCTTGATGACAGGTTGGACAAACATCATTGTCATTGTAGAAACTTATGTTACTCTTGTGATCAGTTAATTTGGTTGAAAATTTAGTTTTATATTTATCTAATTCTTTAATATTTACTTTAGGTAGTTGTGTAAGCTCATCATTTTTAGCAACTAATTGTAGACATAACTCATCGTACTGCTCATTGCATTCTTTGATCTGCTGTTCGTAATCTAATATTTGTTGATTCTTTTCATCAATGCTTTTTTGAGACTGTCCTGCAATATAATCAATATGATCTTTTTGCATTTTAACTTTTTCTTTTAGAAAATCAATCTCAGTCTCAAATGTCTTGATGTTATCATTATTAGTTTTAATTCTATCTTTCAAGATAACATTCATCGTAGAGAATATACGAATATCCAAAAGATCTTCAATAACTTCTCGACGGTGTGCTGCAGGAAGTTGCATGAATGGAACAAATGTACTAGATCCCAAGATTACAATCTGAGTAAAAGATTTGTAATTTAATTTTAGGATATTTTGTTCCAGATACTTTTGTTGATCTGATGCAGCAGCTACTTGGTCTAGGATTTTACCATCAATCCAAATTTCAAAAATATTTGGCTTTAGACCTCGGACAATTTTATATTGTTTTGAACCAATACTAAATTCTATTTCTACTTTACAATCTTTCTCATTGATTGAATTGATAAGCTGATTTTTGTTTACTTTACGAAAAGATTTATTAAATAAAGCAAATACAATGGCTTCAATTACAGTACTCTTACCAGCACCATTGGATCCAATGATTAGAGTGGTATTGGTGTCGTTTAGATTGATAGTGATGGGAGTATTCCCTACAGCAAGAAAATTTGAGTACGTTACAGACTTAAATAAAATCATAAGAAACAGTATCAGGAGGAATTACGAAATCGTCAGGGGTTATTACACAGTAATTATATCCAAAATTCTCACAGGCAATGACAGCATCCTCTTCTTCAATTTGCACTAGCTGCATTTCAGGAAAACCATCAGCTTCAAGAAGGCCAATATAACGAAGAGCATCATCCTCGTCAACAAACATTTGCAAAACTTTACTTCCGTCAGAAGTCTCTACTGCGTATGCACCTTCTTCTTTTTTGTCCTTGAGAGTTAGTATATACATTACTGAATTTCAGAAGCTTCCAGGTAAATAGATTTTATGATAGATTTCAATTGAGATTTATCATGATTATTTTTCATATCTTCTATATA
>JACCDT011025349.1_pt1 | contig 14856 bp, 14 predicted proteins | sample 7446291 | NCBI WGS metagenome assembly JACCDT01 (sample SAMN15323446, study PRJNA562643) | freshwater metagenome | isolation source: river surface water | place: USA:Blue River Watershed | collected 2017-08-17
ATTTCCGAGCAGGACAACAAAATTCTCGCCGTAGGTCTCGAAGCCAAGGAAATGATCGGTCGAACTCCAGAGAGCATCGTTGCATATCGTCCAATGCGTGACGGCGTCATCGCCGACTATCGTGTAACCGAGGCTATGCTTTCATATTTTTTTAATAAAGCTCTCGGCAAATGGAATTTTTTCAAACCCGAGGTGATGGTTTCTGTACCTGCTGGTGTAACTTCAACAGAGAGACGCGCGGTGATCGAGGCTGCCATCAAAGCCGGTGCCAAAAACGCCTATGTTGTGAAAGAACCAATTCTTGCGGCGATTGGTGCGGGAATTCCTATTCATGAAGCTCAGGGCCGAATGATCGTCGACATCGGAGGAGGAACAACTGACGTGGCCGTTATCTCGCTCGGAGGAATCGTGGCTTCAAAATCTGTGAAATGTGCCGGCAACAAAATCGACGCGGCAATTTGTGACTACATCAAGAAAACTTTCAATCTCGCCATCGGTGACAAAACTGCAGAGCAAATCAAAATCAAGGTCGGGTCCGCCATTTTTCTCGAAGATGAATTGGAAATGACAATCAAGGGTCGCGACTTCCTGACTGGTTTGCCTCGTTCCGCCGACATCAAGACAAATGAAATTGTGAAAGCTATCAGTAAAGAACTTTACGAAATTATCAAAGCCATCAAAGACGTTTTGCAGGACACTCCGCCTGAATTGGCTTCTGATATTATCGATAACGGTGTCACTATGACCGGAGGATCGTCGCTGTTGCGTAACTTTCCAGAGCTAGTTTTCCGTCGAACCGGTGTGAAAGCCACTCTCGCCAAGGACGCCTACTATTGTGTTGCGAAGGGAACAGGAATCGCGCTGCGACATTTGGATACTTATAAAAAGACGATTATTGCGAAGCAGTAGGATACTTTACAGATTTTACCCCTCATCTCAAAAAGTATATAATACCTCCATATGACATCTCAAAACCTCCATCACTTCACAATTTATGTTGGTGATTTTGATTCCGCCATTTCAGAGATTGCGAAAATTTGTCATGAAGTTTTAAATTTCGAACTCGAGGGTAACTCAAACTATTTTTTACACAAATTCAGTGACTTTTTAATCGATGACGCCAGACTATTTTCAGAAACCAAAAACCGCAAAATCAAAGTGGGTGATTCTGCTGTGTCTGTCATTTTATTTGGAGGCACCAACACTGAATCACAGAATGCACTCCTGAAGCTTTTCGAGGAGCCAATTCCAGGACACTATTTTTTCCTAATCGTTCCGAAAGTTCACATCTTGTTGCCAACAATTTTGTCACGTGCGGTGGTCATAGAGAATTTTGCCAAAAGAGAAACGGATGATCGAGTCGCGGAAATCTTCAAAATGAGTTTGAAAAAAAGAATGGAGTATGTCGCTGATATTGTGGATCAGGTGAAAAAAGAAAAGCTTTCGCGATCTGATTTGCGAAACCTTGCAGACAAAATTATGATTGAATTGAATCAGAAATTTCTCGAGGGCAACAGCGAATTGGCCGAGCCACTAAAACATTTGAATAAAATCACGCAGTATTTGGAAAACCCAGGTGCTTCATTAAAAAATATTTTAGAATACATGATGTTGCTAATTCCAAAATCTGATATAATTGGGCGGTAATAATAAAAATATGTACGATTTCAAAAACTTCAAAACAAAATTAGAGCAAAAAGCAGAATGGTTAAAGAAGGAATTTTTCTCAATTAGAACTGGACGAGCGGCGATTGGATTGCTCGACAGTGTCTTCGTTGAAATGTACGGATCACGAATGCCGTTGAATCAGTGTGCGACTATCGCAACAGAGGATGCGCGAACTTTGAAAATTAATCCATTCGACAAAAGTCAGGCTCAGGCAATCGAAAAGGCTATCGTTGTGGCGGACCTCGGTGTGGGTGTGGTGAATAACGGTGCTGGAATTAGAGTTATTTTTCCAGAACTAACAGGTGAGCGACGCGAATTATTGATTAAGCAGGCCAAGAAAAAATTAGAGGAAGCCAAAATCTCACTTCGACAGGATCGCGACGAAACTGTGAAAGATATCGAGAAGAAAGAAAAAGACGGGGGAATGTCAGAGGATGATAAATTCCGATTGAAAGAAGACATGCAGAAATTATTCGATGATTACCAGAAGAAATTAGAAGCGATGACTGCGGACAAAGAAAAAGAAATCAGATCATAATGTCAATAATAATCTTCATAATAATTTTAGGTGCGTTGATTTTCGTGCACGAATTAGGGCATTTTTTGCTTGCCAAGAAGAATGGAATTAGGGTGGATGAGTTTGCTATTGGATTTCCTCCACGATTGTATAGCGTCACGAGAGGTGAGACGAAATATTCGCTGAATCTCATTCCATTTGGAGGATACGTCAAAATTTTCGGGGAAAATCCAGACGATGAATCACTGGATCCGAATCGAACAGATAGTTTTATAAACAAATCGCGCTGGATTCAAGCTGCGGTTTTGGTTGCGGGCGTGGTATTCAATGTGGTGTTTGCTTGGTTTCTATTTTTTGTGATTTCTATGACGGGGGCGCCGGCCGTGGTTACTTCAGAAAATTCGGCGTATATAAAAAATCCGCAGTTGGTCATTACAGAAATTTTCAATGACTCACCAGCTGTCGATGCGGGACTGGTTGCGGGCGATGTAATCAAGAAAATTTCAAATCAGAAGGAAAGTTTCGAGGGGGCAGATCTCAGCCCTGATATTGTCAAAAAAATTATTTCTGAAAGCACCGGAAATGTCACGATGGAATTGGCCGACAGAAAATTGGAAGTCACTCCACGAACTGGAGTTCTTGGCGACACTCGAGCCATTGGAATCTCGATGGAAAAAATCGGTGAACAAAATCTCACACTGGCGCAGGCGATACCAGAGTCGTTTAGAATGACATGGGACAGCTTCAAAATGGTTTTCACCGGACTGATTTCAATGTTTGCTGGCGACGTTTCTCTCAAAGAGGTCTCTGGCCCAGTCGGAATCGTGAAAATGGTTGGAAGTGCGGCACAATTTGGATTGGCGAATTTGTTGGCTTTCACTGCGGTGCTCTCTATCAATCTTGCGGTTCTAAATATTATGCCTTTTCCCGCACTCGATGGCGGACGGTTGCTTTTCCTCGGTATCGAAGGAATTACTCGTCGCAGAATTAAACCAGTGGTGGCAAATTGGGTAAACGCTGTCGGGTTTATGATTCTAATTGGGCTCATGATTTTGATTACGGTGAGTGATGTGTTGAAGCTTTTTTAATTTCTACTTTATTTTTTAATTTTATTGTTGACTTTATCTCTTACCAATGTAAAGTTTAATATAGAATGCTGGCCCAAAGCATACTATGAAATATTGAAAGGGCCTTGAAAGCTCTTTCTTATAGGGGGTTGACCCCTCATTTCATAACAACAGGGCAAAGGAGAACGAACATGAATGCATATCTGAAGAAATTTTTGGTGCAAAGTGTTGGTGAACATGCGTGCCCGGCGATACAACAAGGCTGGGAAAAGGTGAGTTTGCCTAGTCTGCGTCACAGCAGTAAACCCCTATGCTTGTACGTCTATGATTATTTCCAATCGACAACGTGCGAAATCAAGGAAATTATTTTGGCACTGTTTGCATTTGTTGCGTATCACCTTACCTTATATGTGGTAACAATTGATTTTGTCTTTATCGATAAATTTGCCTATCGGGTTGCGGTTTATGTTGTCACTTTGTCTGTGCTTCTCTATGGAGCACGTTATGTATATTTGAGAAGATCAAGACGCGAAAAGGAAACTGATGAAATATTCAAAACATTCTTGAGCCAAAAAACTGAATTATGCGCGGCTTTTCCGGGGATTGTGCAGAAATGCAATGCCGGATTCACTCTTCAGGAGGTGATATTTAATAGATTCGTCGAACTAGCAGGTGAAGTTCTCAGGGCTGAGAAGCGGCAAAAAGAAAACACCGATGAAAGTCAGCGAGGAATTTTATCGAATAATTTTGTATTGGCTCGAACCTCTGTTGATAATGCTTTACTAATTGCCAAGTACTTTGTTGACTTTGGTGACAGAAAGATCATTGGCGAGGCTTTTCGAAGGGCGGGGTCCAAATAGCATTTTGTGAATTATTGCGCCACACCTAACTCTGGGTGTGGCCTTTTCTTATATTTCCCCTTCAAAACATAATTTGATATTATATACCTATGAAACAAAGCGGGATTTTCACAAAGACTCGTCGCGAAGCACCTTCGGACGAAGTATCAAAGAATGCGCAATTATTAATTCGAGCGGGCTTTATCAACAAAGAAATGGCAGGGGTCTATGACATTTTGCCGTTTGGTTTGCGAGTGATGAATAAAATAAAAAATATTATTCGCGAGGAGATGAACGCGGTCGGTGGTCATGAATTGGAGATGACGGCTCTGCAGGATCCGGCTTTGTGGAAGCAAACTAATCGATGGGACGACGTCGCGGTCGACAACTGGTTCAAAACAGAATTAAAAAATGGAACAGAACTCGGACTCGGATTTACTCACGAGGAACCAATCACTCGAATGATGAAAAATCACATTAACTCATACAAAGATCTCCCAATTTGTGCATATCAATTTCAAACAAAATTTCGAAACGAATTGCGCGCTAAATCTGGCATCTTGCGCGGACGAGAATTTTTGATGAAGGACCTCTATTCATTCTGCGCTGACGAAAAACAGCAGGCCGAGGTTTATGAAAAACTGAAAAATGCCTACGTCAATGTTTTCAAACGGGTCGGTCTCGGAGAAAAAACTCACCTGACATTTGCAAGCGGTGGAACTTTCAGTAAATATTCACACGAATTCCAGGCGGAAACTGAATCTGGCGAAGATCTAATTTACCTCGACCGCAAAAAGGGAATTGCGATTAATAAAGAGGTTTTGAATGATGAAGTCGTTGCTGATTTGGGAGTTGATAAGTCGTCGCTCGAAGAGTTGAAAACAGTCGAGGTCGGCAACATTTTCAATCTCGGAACCAAATTCTCTGAACCTTTGGAATTGATTATCGACACCGAGGACAAGTCGCGAAAGCCTGTCATTATGGGTTCATACGGTATCGGAATCGGTCGTCTCATGGGCACAATCGCTGACATTTTTGCGGATGACAAGGGTCTCGTTTGGCCAGAATCTGTTGCACCCTTCAAATATCATTTGATAAATTTGCAAAGTGATAATGTTGAGTCTGACAAAATCTACGAGCAAATGCTTTCAAAAAATATGGAAGTTCTCTACGACGATCGCGACACTCGCGCTGGCACAAAACTAGCCGACAGTGATTTGCTCGGAATCCCATTCAGGGTTATTGTTGGAAAAAATTTCAGCTCTGGAAAATTGGAAATTGTAAATCGAAAAACAGGGGAGACTGAGTTGGTTGATGTTGAGAACTTCATAAAATAATATGTCAGAAAATCGAAGCATAAAAAAATATTGGAGAACAAAAGTCATGCCGTTTCTCTCGAACGACATCGGAATCGATTTGGGAACTGCAAACACACTCGTCTATGTTCCAGGCAAGGGAGTTGTAATCAATGAGCCATCGGTTGTTGCAATTAATCAGAAAACCGGCCGAGTAGTTGCGGTCGGGCACGATGCTCGCAAAATGTTGGGGAGAACTCCACAACATCTCACTGCTGTTCGTCCACTCGTCGACGGTGTCATTTCAGATTTCGAAGTCACCGAGGAAATGATTGCGTATTTCGTACGAAAATCTCAGGAGAATAACAAAAAATTGCTCGGCCCACGAGTAGTGATTGGTGTTCCTTCGGGAATTACGAACGTGGAAACTCGCGCCGTCCGCGATGCAACATTGAATTCCGGTGCCCGTGAGGTACACATTGTCGAGGAACCAATGGCAGCAGCGATTGGAATTCGTCTACCCGTTAATGAACCTGTCGGAAGCATGGTTATCGATATCGGCGGAGGAACAACTGATATAGCCGTCATTTCTCTCGGCGGAATTGTTCGTTCGAAAAATCTAAAAATTGCCGGAGACAAAATGAACAACGACATCATCTCGTACATTCGTAGTGAATTTAAAATTCTCATCGGCGAGAGAACAGCAGAAGAAGTTAAAAAGGAGGTCTGCAAAATTTTTCCAGACAAAGAACCTCTCGAGGCGGTTATTCGCGGACGTGACTTGATCACTGGTCTACCACGAGAGGTCGTCATCACTGACTCGGACCTGCGCGAAGCGCTTCAATCATCTTTTGATATTTTGATTGACTCAACAAAGGAGGTTCTCGAGACAACACCTCCAGAAATTGTGGCCGACATTATGCAACGCGGAATCTACATGACTGGTGGCGGTGCGCTGATAAAGGGAATCGATACTATGCTTTCTGAAGCTCTCTCAATGCCAGTCTATGTTGCTCCAGAACCACTGACTGCGGTGGCGAGAGGTACGGGTATAATTCTCGAAAATCTCGAGGTTTACAAGGATATTTTAATTGCCAAAGAAGATGACTTACCTCCAAAGAAGTAGCGAAAAAAACAGCAGACGTAGACGCAATGTGAAATTCGCATCAATATTTTTTGCAATCATTTTATTTGGATTTCTGTTTAGAAACTTTAGCGGCGGAGTTGTTCACACGGTTTTATACCCGATTAATAAAACAGCGAGTTTTGTATTTTCACCGATTCGAAATTTTGGAACATATTTGCATTCAAAAACAAAATTAGTTGAAGAAAATAAAAAATTAATTAATGATAAAAAGTTTCTGCAAATTGAACTGCTTTCAATCGAAAATCTGCGATCAGAAAATGAACAGTTGAGAAATGCCCTCGGTTTGAAAAATAATACTGAAGAAATTTCCGCTGAAATAATTTTGACACCTCCTTTTTCTCCATTCGATACTTTCGTTATTAGAGTTGTTGATCCTGTAAAAATCAAAATAGGTGACAGAGTGTTTGCAAATGGAATTTTGGTTGGTGAAGTATTGGAATTGCATTCACAAAATGCAATAGTGAAGTTACTTTCTTCATCAGGAACAAAGGTTCCAGTGAAAATCAACGACGAAATAATTGCGGAGGCGATTGGGCAGGGTGGACTATCATTTTTGATTCAGTTACCGAAAGATATTTTAGTTGATAATGGCTACCTCATTTATGCTCTTGGCTCGGAAAAGACTGTAATTGGCACAATAGAGTACATTGATAAACCTGAAAACAGCTCATTTCAGACAATTTACTTCAAATTCCCATTTAATTTTTCTGACTTGAATTTTGTGCAAATTAAGGGTGTCTAATTTCTACTAATAGTGTTAAAATATTGGCATGAAACGGGTTTTGTTCGGAATTTTTTTGATAATATCTGCCTTTATTTTCCCTTGGTGGGTTAGTGTTGCTCTCGTATTTTTCGGCGCCCTCTATTTCAATAATTTATATGAAGCCATCATTGTCGGAATGGTTATCGATCTGACTTATGGAGTGAATATAGAAATATATGGTTTCAATTTGATTTTCACATTTGCACTGACATTGATGCTGTATGTGTTGTCCATAGTTCGTAAAAGAATTTTAATTTAATGCTCTTCCGAAAAAACTTTAACAAAAGAATTTACCACCACATTGATCCAGATGAAATTTTTATTGATTCAACAAACTTGCCGGGATTCGACACAGATCAGTTCGAAGGTAGAATCGAAAAACCAATTTCAACTAAAACTTTTTTCTTTGTTGGATTATTTTTCGTGCTAATCGTTTTTATCTTTCTTGGTAAAAGTTGGTACATACAAATTAGTGAAGGAGATAAATATGCAGAACGTAGTGCAAACAACATGCTGAGACACACTCTGATTTTTTCAGAACGAGGTTTAATTTACGATGTAAACAGCGTCCCGTTGGCATGGAACGAGTCTGGCGAACCTAATTCATATAATTTGCGAAAATATATCGAAAAGCCGGGGTTTTCAAACTTGCTCGGCTATGTTTCGTATCCAAAAAAAGATTCTGCAGGATTCTATTACGACAAAACAATTTCTGGAGTTGATGGTGTAGAAAAATTTTTCGAATCGACACTTCAAAAAGAAAATGGCTTGAGAATAATTGAAACGAATGCATTGAATGAAGTCGTTTCAGAAAACACAATCAGACCTCCTCTCAAGGGAGACAATGTTCACCTGACTATTGATTCAGAAGTTCAGGGTGCACTGTATAATTCTGTGAAGACAATTGTAGATCAGGCAGGATTCGTAGGTGGCGGTGCGGTCATTATGGATGTTCACAATGGAGATTTGCTCGCACTCGTTAATTACCCAGAATTTGATTCGAATACAATGACTTCTGGTTTAGACACAAAAAAAATTAATTATATGTTGCGCGATTCACGAAAACCTTTCTTGAATCGAATTACGCAAGGACTATATACTCCAGGTTCTATTATGAAGCCGTTCGTGGCGTTCGGAGCTTTACAAGAGAGGATAATAAATCCTACCGACAACATTATTTCTACTGGCTCGATTTCAATTCCTAATCCATACAATCCAGATAATCCGTCAATTTTTAACGATTGGAAAGCTCACGGCCCTGTTGATGTTCGCAAGGCAATTGCATATTCATCAAACGTATATTTCTATGAAGTTGGTGGTGGTTACAAAGACCTAGTTGGACTAGGTATTGAACGTATAGAAAAATATTTTCGTAAATTTGGTTTTGGAAAACCGGTAAAGAGCGAACTGTTTTCTGAATTGGCAGGTACAATTCCAAGTCCTGATTGGAAGAAGAAAGTTTTCAATGATGATTGGAGATTGGGTGACACTTACTTTACATCAATTGGGCAATACGGAACACAGGTCACTCCATTGCAGGTTGTGCGAGCATATTCGGCTATTGCAAATAGAGGAACATTGATTGATCCAAAAATTATTGCGGAGCCATCGCAACCAGTAGTTACTGAAAAAATCGACGGAATAGATTCGTGGGTGTGGGACACTATTCATTTGGCTATGAGAGATACTGTGTTGTTTGGAACTTCAAAAGGATTGAATTACCCAGATTTTGAAATCGCTGGAAAAACCGGTACAGCCGAATTGGGTGTTTCAAAGGAGAATGTGAACTCGTGGGCGATTGGTTTCTTCCCATACAAAAATCCGCGCTTTGCTTATGTGTTCATGCTCGAGAGTGGAAAGTGTACTAACACTGTTGGAGGTGTCGCTGCAGCCAAAAATTTCTTCGATTGGATGAAGATTTATCATTCAGAATATCTATCAGCTAACTAACGTGTTATCAACAATTGACTTACCCATATGTGCGTGTATAATGGCTCTTACTTAATAAAAATACATGGCACAAAAACACTATCTTTCAAAGGATAAAATCAAGGAATTAGAGGCCGAATTGGACAATTTGAAAACTGTTCAGAGATTAGAAATTGCAGAGAAATTGGCGTATGCTCGATCGCTTGGTGACCTATCTGAAAATGCTGAATATCACGAGGCGCGAACTCAGCAGGGAGAAATTGAGGCACGAATTACAACTATCGAAGAAACTTTAAAAAATGCTGTTGTACTATCACATCACAAGGGTGACAATATTGCTGTTGGATCGACAGTCACTATCAAGAAAAAATCTGATGGTTCAAAAATAACTTACCAAATTGTTGGTGTAGAGGAGGCAGACATTCTCGCAGGAAAACTTTCATATGAATCTCCGTTGGGTCACGCCATGATGGGCAAGAAAAAGAAAGATGACTTTTCTTTTGAAACTCCAAACGGCGTGGTTGAATATACAATTGTTGATATAGAATAATAGTAGTATAATTTCTCAATATGACTTCATTACAGGACCTACAACAGGTTCGCTTGGAAAAGCTTAAAAAATTACAAGACGCGGGAAGAAATCCATTCACGGCAAGAACAAAAAGAGATACTTCTGTCGCTGATGTGCTGAAAAATTTCGATTCAATTTCAGCAGAACAAAAATCAATCACTCTCGCAGGACGAGTGATGGTTATTCGTGGACAAGGAGCAATTTTGTTTATCGAAATTTTCGACGGTACAGGAAAAATTCAGCTAGTTTTGAAAAAGGACGAAATGCCTGAGGAGATTTTTAATTTGTTCGTCGAGACGATTGATATGGGAGACTTCATCGAGGCGACTGGTACTTTGTTTGTGACGCAGCGTGGTGCACAGAGTCTATTGATCAAAGAGTGGAATATTTTGACCAAGGCTATTTCACCGTTACCTGACAAATGGAGCGGTTTGACTGATGACGATGAGAGATATCGAAAACGATATTTGGATATTTTGATGAATCCTGAATTGCAGAAAATTTTTGAAATGAAATCTAAATTTTTCAATTCTGCACGGCAATTTATGTTGAACGAGGGTTTTCTTGAAATTGAAACTCCGACTCTAGAATCTACAACCGGTGGGGCAGAGGCAAGACCTTTTGTCACACATCACAATGATTTTGATATTGATGTTTTCTTGCGAATTTCTGTGGGTGAGTTGTGGCAGAAGAGGGCTTTGGCAGCGGGCTTTCCTCGTGTTTTTGAAATTGGTCGGGTCTATCGAAACGAGGGTACTAGTCCGGAACATTTGCAGGAATTCACAAATATGGAATTCTACGCTGCATACATGGACTATATCGAAGGTCGCGCTTTCATCGAGAGAATGATGAAGCATGTTGTTAGTGAAACTTTTGGTACTCTAAAATTTAATGTGAAGGGATTTGATATCGATTTGTCAGGTGAATGGCCGGTGATTGAATATGTTCCGTATGTTCTCGAAAAGACCGGAATTAATGTTTTGACTGCTACAGAAAAAGAAATGGAAGCCAAATTGCAAGAGTTGGGTGTTAAATATGAAGGGAACAATCGTGAGAGATTAACTGACACACTCTGGAAATATTGTCGCAAAACTATTGCTGGTCCGGTTTGGTTAACAAAGCATCCAAAATTGGTTTCTCCACTCGCCAAGGCTTGTGAAGATAATCCAGAACTAACAGAGAGACTTCAATTAATTTTGGCAGGAAGCGAGCTTTGTAATTCTTTCTCTGAATTGAATGATCCAATTGATCAGCGGGCTCGATTCGAAGGTCAGCAGAAATTAATCGACAGGGGAGACGATGAGGCAATGATGCCTGATTGGGAATTCGTGGAAATGTTGGAGCATGGAATGCCACCTGCTTTCGGTGCATCTACAGTTGGTGACAGATTTTTTGCGATGTTGTGCGGAAAACCGATTCGTGAGATTACCTTGTTTCCGTTGATGAGGCCAAAGAAGTAGTACTTAGTCATATTTGCATAATTTAATAAATTGTGGTATTGTGTTGTAAGCCAGTTCTAACCCCTAACCTATAGGAGGGCAACATGCCCTATCATAAATACGAGAAAACAAACCGCAGCACCCCGTTGCGGAAGAAATTCGAAGCACGACTTGGACTTGCCTGCGTTATCCTTGCAGGTGTCATTTGGGTCGTGAGGTTATGCTTTCGATGATTGGGCCGGCGCGAAATCGCGCCGGCCATTTTGCTTGCATAATTCTGCAGGTGAGGTATAATAATAGTGTTCTTAGATTCATTTGAATCTTCGAACAGTAAGCTGACCGACAATGTCAGGGCGCTTAATGGGAATAGACGTATAGTCGGCTCTCAGTCGTGGTATTGATCAAGCGCCTTTGGCCACCCGACTTTAACAGTTCATTTTGTTCTTTCGAGCTTCGGCTCACATCTTCCATGTGGAAGACGCCATTCGTGGCAAAACTTCTTCCTTCGGGGAGATTTCATTCAGCGGGCACCTTCGGGCGCCTGTTTTCATTTTTATCACAAAAACCCGCCTAAAAATGGCGGTTTTTTTGATGTGCAAAAATGTGCATAACTTTGTTTGAAAGTGTGCAATTGTGGTGTAAAATGGTAGACAAGTGGGAAGGGGTGGGAATCTGGGAAATTCCAAATAAATACAATGTTAATCGGAGAATTTAAACACACAGTTGATGACAAAAAAAGAATTTCTTTGCCGATTAAATTTCGAAAAGAAATTGGTAAAAATATTATTGTCACAAAGGGTCTTGATAACTGTTTGTTTCTTTATCCGCTCAAGGAGTGGAAAAATATTTCCGAGAAACTTGGTTCGTTAGGAATGGGACAATCCGACACTCGTGGCTTCAACAGATTCATGTTGGCCGGAGCTTCAGAAATCAGTGTTGACTCAGTCGGAAGAATCCTGATACCAGATCACCTTAAATCTTTTGCAGGAATAGAAAATAAAGTTGTCTTTGCCGGAGTTCACAACAGAGTAGAAATTTGGGACGACGCTCGATGGGAAACATACAAGACAAGTGTTCTCAAAGATGCAGACAAGATGGCAGAAAAATTGGGAGAGATTGGTGCAATTTAATTCAAAATCATGGAACACAAATCAGTTCTTTTAAACGAAACAGTGAATGGATTGAATATCAAAAGCAATGATATTTTTGTGGACATGACATTAGGTGGTGCGGGGCATAGCGAGGCGGTTGCAAAATCTGGCGCGGAGAATCTTACGATTGTGGGCATCGATGCAGATTTTGAAGCACTCGATCGAGCCAAGGAGAAACTTCAAAAATATTCACACAAATTAATTTTGGTCACTGAATATTTTGATCACCTAAAAGAAATTCTCGAGAAAAATAATTTGAATTATGTCGACAAGGTTTTGTTTGATCTCGGATACAGTAGTTTCGAAATCGACAATGCAGAGCGTGGATTTTCTTTCCTCCACGACGGACCATTGAAGATGACTTACACAAATAATCCGGACTCAAAACAATTAACCGCGTACGACGTTGTAAATGATTTTCAAGAGGAGAATCTGGCAGACATCATTTACGGATTCGGGGAAGAAACTTTTTCTCGCAGAATTGCTCGAGGAATTGTCGAAGCCCGAGAAAAGAAACCAATCGAAACCACAGCAGAGCTCGCCAAAATTATCACCGAATCAGTTCCATTTTTCTATCGCAAAGGCAAAACACATCCTGCAACAAAAACTTTCCAAGCTATTAGAATCGCAGTTAACAACGAGTTAGACAAACTGAAAATCGCCCTCAATGATGCATTTGAAAAACTAGCTCCACACGGACGAATTGCCGTCATTTCATTTCACAGCCTCGAAGACAGAATTGTAAAAAACTTCTTCAGAGACAAAATCAAAGAGGGAATCGCGAACTTTGTTAACAAGAAACCAATAGTCCCAACTAGAGAAGAAATTATTAACAACCCCCGATCAAGAAGCGCAAAACTAAGAATAATAGAAAAAATATGACAAAAATGATTAGCAAAGCAGAACAAACACAGGTCAGATGCACAAAAATCCTTTTGGGTGCAACTGTCGTTTTGATGCTTGCGTATTTGTATACAGTAAATAGCACAGCATTCAGTGCAGCGGCTCAGGAATCTCTTTCTGATGAAATTGCAGAAACACAATCATCAATCGGAGAACTTGAATTAGATTTCATTGAAAAGAGCAACACAATTCATCCTGACTTGGCAAATGATTTTGGGTTAATTAAAATGGACAAAACAGAAGCAACATTCATAGCGAGAGGAACTTCAGACAAATTGTCATTTAATGAATAGTAAAAATATCACAATAAAATGGAGATTGTATTTCATATTTGCAATTTTCGTTTTCATTGCTGTTATTATCGAAGCGCGCCTGTATTACCTGCAGATTGTAAAACACGATGAATATGTAGATATTGCAGACAGACAATATTCGAAGGGGGTTAGAAAGCTGTTTGACCGCGGATCAATTTATTTTACTTCAAAAAACGATTCTGAAATTGCGGCCGCCACTTTGAAGATGGGGTACAATGTTGCAATAAATCCGAGCATCATTATGTCGCCCGAGGATGTGTACAACAATCTATCATTTGATTTAGAATTAAATGTCGAAGATTTTCTATCGCGCGCAGAAAAAGCAAATGACCCATATGAAGAGTTGGCAAAAAGAATAGAACCGGAATTAGGAGAAAAAATTAAAGAAAAGAAGTTGATGGGTGTCAGTGTTGAGAAAGAAAAATGGCGTTTCTATCCTGGAAAATCTCTCGCCTCACACGTTGTGGGCTTTTTGGCGTTTGATCAAGAGAATAAATACCGTGGCCAATATGGCTTGGAACGATATTATGATGAAACCCTCGATAGAACAGATGTGCAAGTCTTCAAAAACTTTTTTGTTGAGATATTTTCAAACTTGAAAAATATTATTGCTAGCGATAACACTAACAAGGGATCAATATATTTGACCATTGAGCCAGTGGCGCAAGGTTTCGTTGAGAGTGAGTTGGAAAATTTAAATAAAAAATATTCTCCGAAAAAAGTCGGCGCAATCGTCATGAATCCTATGAATGGTGAAATTACTGCAATGGCATTGAATCCGACGTTTGATTTGAATGAATTTACAAAAGTTGAAAGCTCGACCGTATTTCAAAACAATTTGGTTGAAAGTGTTTATGAGCTCGGGTCAATTATGAAGCCTATCACGATGGCCATTGGTCTCGATCAGGGCGTGGTGACTGCGGCATCGACCTATAATGACAAGGGCTCTATCACTATGGACGGCTATACATTTTCTAACTATGACAAAAAGGCGAGAGGGATAGTAAATATGCAGGAAGTTTTAAACCAGTCGTTGAATACTGGAGTTGCACACGTCGTTTCGTTGCTCGGCAAAACTTTCCCAGAAAAAATGAAAAATATTTTTGGAAACAAAACTGGAATCGATTTGCCAAATGAAGTTTCAAATATCATCAGAAATTTGGATAGTCATGTTGCAATTGAATATGCTACAGCATCATTCGGACAGGGTGTGGCCGTTAGTCCAATATCAATGGTTACTGCCCTATCAGCAC
>JACCDT011254925.1_pt1 | contig 14849 bp, 13 predicted proteins | sample 7446291 | NCBI WGS metagenome assembly JACCDT01 (sample SAMN15323446, study PRJNA562643) | freshwater metagenome | isolation source: river surface water | place: USA:Blue River Watershed | collected 2017-08-17
AAAAAGACGCCGTTGTCGGCCTTCTCGCGTCCCATGAAGCGCGGCATCATCGCCTGCTCGCTGGACGAGGGGGATGTTTTGATTGGCGCAGCCCTGACCGATGGGCAGCACGACATCATGCTGTTCTCCAGTGCCGGCAAGGCGGTTCGATTTGCTGAGTCCGATGTCCGACCCATGGGCCGTGAGGCTCGCGGTGTTCGTGGCATGAACTTGGAGTCGGGCCAGGAGTTGATCAGCATGATTGCTACCGCTGACGATCAGGCCTATGTGCTGACCGCCACCGAGAATGGTTATGGCAAGCGCACCTTGGTCTCCGAGCACACCCGTCATGGCCGTGGCACCAAGGGCATGATTGCCATCGCCGACAGCGAGCGCAATGGCCGGGTGGTCTCAGCCTGTCTGGTCCATGAGACCGACGAGATCATGCTGATCACAGACCGCGCAGTGGTGGTTCGCACCCGGGTATCAGAGGTTCGTGCCTTGGGTCGTGCGACTCAGGGTGTGACCCTGATCTCGGTCGACGAGGGCAGCAAACTGGTCGGTGTTCAGCGAATCGCCGAGGCCGATGGTGTGGGTGACGCGGAACTCAGCGATGAATCACTAAGCGACGAAGAGACCGCGCTCGACCCAGATCAGCAGTAGGACCACCAGTAACAAGAAGAGGGTGTTGGCGACCAGCATCAGCATGGGTCGCCAACCCAATGCGGCCAGTTCGCGAAGGCTGGTTTTGACCCCGAGCCCTGCTACGGCCAAGAGGATCAGTGTGCGAGAAGCGGTTGATCCTGCCGCGATGATCTCTTTGGGCACCTCAACAAAGTTCACCAAGGCGAACAGGGCAAAGAAGCCGACCAGGAAGAGTGGGATCAAGGTGCTTTTGGCACCGGCCTGATCAGCCTGACTGGCTCGGCTGGTGATGAAAATCCCCACACCCAAGACCACCGGCGCGAGCATGGCCACGCGCAGCAGCTTGACGTAAGAGGCCATCTCGGCCGATCCCTCTCCACCATGAACCAAGGCCGCACCCACCACCTGAGCGACGTCGTGAATGGTGCCCCCGAAGAGCATGGCGGATTCCGCACTGCTGAGCTGCAAGGCGTTGGCCAGCATGGGGTAGAGCACCATGGCCACGGTCGAGAGGGCGGTCACCCCCACGACGGTGAACAGGGTCATGCGCTCTTTGTCTGGATGATTGGGCAGGGCCGCAGAGATGGCCATGGCCGCGCTGGCCCCGCAGATCGACACCGCGCCACAGGCCAGAATGCCCTCGTCTTTGGTTCGGCCCAGCCACTTCGCCAGCAGCATGCCAAACAGAATGGTCAGGGAAATACCGCCGATAACGGTGATGAAGGGGGCGGCTCCCAGGCTCTCGACCATGTCGAGTGAGAGTCGCAGGCCCATGAGGGCAACCCCCAGCCGCAGGAGTGTTTTGGTGGTGAAAGTGATCCCTGTGGCCAGTTTGGAGCCGGCCAGGATGCTGTTAAAGGCCATACCCAGCAGCAAGGCATAGAGAAACAGCGGTCCGCCGTAGCTCTGAGAGATCAGGGTTGAGGCGGCTGCGATCAGCGCACAGAGCAGGACGCCCGGTAGGCGGGCCGAGACCCACTGGAATTGATTCACCATGGGGTAGCATCTTAACGTGTCCACTTTTGCTTCTTCTTGCGCTCTGGTACTGGATATCGAGCGATCACGCATTCGCATCGATTGGCGGCCGACATGACCGACGCCCTGCTACAGGTCTTTCTGATCATTGGCATTGGGGTGTTGGTGGCGTGGCTGGGCTGGATCGATGAACAGGCCACGCAGATCTTTTCCGGCCTGATCACCAGAGTGTTTCTGCCGGCGCTGTTGTTTCGCGCCATGGCCTCGGTGGACTTTGCGACCCTGAGCCTGGGGCCCATCGTGGGCTATCTGTCGGCAACTCTCGCTGTTTTTGTGCTGGTCTATGGGCTGGCGTATCGGTACGCCCACTGGTTTGGGGCCTCTGGGTCGTCCAGCGCAGCTGGTTCGACGGTCGGCGCCAGCTCAGCAGGTCATGCAGACACCGCGGGCGGTCTGGCTGCCTCGGCGGCCATTTCGGCGACCTTTTCCAACAACGTGATGATCGGCATTCCCTTGGTGAAGCTGTTTTATGGCCCTGAGGGCCTGGTGGTGCTGCTCACCGTGTTGACCATGCACTCCTTGGTCATGCTGGGTGCGGGCATCGTGGGCTTTGAGCTCGCCGTTCGGGGTCGATCCCGTCGCTCCAAGCTGATGACCCTCAAGCACTTGGTCCAGAGCGCGGTGCTGCATCCGATTGTGATTCCGATTTATCTGGGTCTGCTGGTGAGCCTGGTCGGCTGGGAATTGCCGGTCCTGATTGACAGCACCCTGGCCTCCATGGGCAATGTGGCGGTGCCGGCCTGTCTGGTGTTGCTGGGCGCCTCAGTTTTTCAGTCCCGGCACCAGGTGAGGCCTAAGGGGGTTGCGCCGGTTCTGGTCTTCAAGCTGGTCATCCATCCGGTGTTGGTCTTTTCGGTGGCGCAGTTCGCCTTGGGGCTACCGCCCCTGACGGTGGCCGTGCTGACCACCATGGCCAGCCTGCCGACGGGCTCCAACCCCTATCTGCTGTCTCAACGCTACAACCAAGGGGTCTCGCTGGCGGCCACCGCGGTGGTCGCGACCACAGCAATGACGGCAATTTCGTTACCCTATGTGCTTTCACTCTTTTCTTCTATTCGATAGGTGACCCATCGTGGCGCAACGACGGCCTTTTAACTTCGCCCCTGGACCAGCTGCTCTGCCTGAGGCGGTCCTCGAGAGAGCCGCAGCAGAAATGCTGGATTGGCATGGCACTGGCATGTCCGTGATGGAGATGAGCCATCGAGGCCCACATTTTTTGTCGATCTTCGAGAAGACCCTGGCGGACTTTCGCAGCCTGCTGGGACTTGGGCCCGACCACAAGATCCTTTTTATGCAGGGCGGTGCTTCTGCTCAGAACGCCATCGTTCCGATCAATCTCTTGGCCGACAACCCCAAGTGTGACTATGTTCACACCGGCCATTGGTCAGCCAAGTCTCTGAAGGAAGCCCAGCGCTACGGTGACATGCACCTGGCGGCCAGTGCCGAGCAGCCTCGTGAACTGGACGGGGCCATGGCGCCGGCTTTTGGCTATGTGCCACCTCTGAAGGACTGGCAGGTGCGGCCGGATGCAGCCTATCTACACATCTGCGGCAACGAGACCATCGGTGGCGTGGAGTATCACCAATGGCCAGACTTGGCCGCTTTGGGCGCGCCGAATGTTCCCCTAGTCATTGACATGTCGTCGCACATTCTGTCGAGGCCCATGGACTTTTCGAATGTGGCCCTGGCCTACGGTGGCGCACAGAAAAACATTGGGCCGTCTGGCTTAACCTTTGTCATTGTTCAGGAGCAGCTGATTCGCGAGCGGGCTCCCAAGGCCATGGCCAGTTGCCCCAGCGTCTTTGATTACCGTGGTGTGCTGGACAACGATTCCATGCTCAACACCCCCTCGACCTACCCGATCTACATCGCAGGCCTGGTCTTTGAGTGGCTGCTAGAGCAGGGTGGGGTGCAGGCGATGGGCCGGCTCAATGCCCAGAAGGCGGCACTGCTCTACAGCGCCTTTGATGGATCGGACTTCTATCAGACCAAGGTGGCTCGCTCGAGCCGCTCCTGGATGAATGTGCCGTTTTACCTGCCGGATGATCGGCTCTATGAACCCTTCTTGGCCAAGGCTAAGGAGAGAGGGCTGCTGAGTCTGAAGGGACACAAGGCCGTGGGCGGTCTGCGTGCCAGCATCTACAACGCCATGCCACTAGAGGGAGTGCAGGCCCTGGTGGCCTTCCTGGCTGATTTTGAGAAGGAGCAGGCATGACCCCTGAGCAGCTCAAAGGATTCCGAGACCGCATTGATGCTTTAGACGACGAGATCATCAAGCTATTGGTCGAGCGGGCTGGTGTGGTCCAAGAGGTGGGCCGCAACAAGCACAAGGTCGGTGCAGCTGTTTTTCGTCCCGAGCGCGAGGTGGCCATCATCGAGCGCATGTGTGAGTCGAACAAGGCCCTGGGTGGCCCGCTGCCAGACCAGTCGATTGCCGCGATCTGGTTGGAAATCATTTCCGGCTGTCGCGCCTTGGAGCGGGTGATGCGGGTGTCGTATCTGGGCCCTGCTGGCACCTACAGCGAGCAGGCCGTGCGGACGCTGTTTGGCCACCGGGTGGAGTTCTTTCCCTGTGCCAGCCTAGACGAAGCCTTGTCGTTGGCCGAGAAGGGCAGCACCGACTGCGCCCTGCTGCCGATTGAGAACTCGATTGAGGGTACGGTGGGTCGCAGCCTGGATCTGTTGTTGAACACGTCGCTGCAGATCAGTGCCGAGGTCTCGATTCCCATTCACCACAGCCTGCTTCACAAGACGGGTGACGCCAAACAGGTCAAACAGATTGCCGCCCATGCCCAGGCCCTGGCCCAGTGTCAGCGCTGGTTGGATGCGCACATGCCAGATGTACCTCGTGTGCCGGTGGCCAGCAATGGCCATGCCGCTGAGTTGGCCGCCAAAGATCCGAGTGTTGCAGCGATTGCAGGCCAGACCGCTGCCCAGCACTATGGCTTGAGTGCCTTGGCCGAACGCATTGAGGATGACCCCAGCAACCGGACGCGTTTTGCAGCCCTGGGCAACTTCCAGCCAGATGGTTGTGGTGTTGACCAGACCTCGCTGATTCTGTCGGTACCGGACAAGGCTGGGGCCATGTTGTCTTTGATCGAACCCTTGGCTCGTCATGGGGTGTCGATGAAGCGCTTTGAGTCTCGTCCGGCCCGGCAACTCGGCACGGGCAAGAGTGGCTGGGAATACTTCTTCTATGTGGACTTGGTGGGGCACAAGACCGACCCACAGGTGGCCTTGGCGCTTGCCGAGATTCAGTCCAAGGCTGGGCTCTTCAAGCTCTTGGGTTCTTACCCTTTGTTCGAGAAACTGACTGCTCCGGCCATGCCCTCGGCTGGATCCGAGGAGACCGTCTGATGGCCAACGACCTCGCTCAGCGCGCACCAGACTACATTCGCGCCATTGCACCCTATCAGGGTGGTCGGCCCATTGGCGAGATCGCTCGTCGCTTTGGATTTCGGGAGGACCAGATCGTGAAGCTGGCCTCTAATGAAAACCCCCTTGGCATGAGCCCCAAGGCCAGGCAGGCCATGCTCGAGGCCAGCCAGGATCTGGGGCGTTACCCTGATGGCAATGGCTTTGAACTCAAACAGGCGATCGCCAAAAAATTTGGACTGCCCGAGAACACCATCACCCTGGGCAATGGCAGCAACGACATCTTGGAGTTGGTGGCCCATACCTTTCTAAAGCCGGGGGTTGAGTCGGTCTATTCGGACCATTCCTTTGCGGTCTATGCCCTGGCGACCCAGGCGGTTGGTGGCCAGTCGGTTGTGGTGCCCGCAGATCCCAAGACGTTGGGCAATGACTTATCGGCCTTGGCTGCTGCCGTCACGCCCAACACCGGCGTGATCTGGCTGGCCAATCCAAACAACCCAACGGGCAGCTTTCTGCCGGGCGCAGAGATTCGCGCCTTTCTGAAAGATTTGCCTGTGTCGGTGTTGCTGGTCTTGGACGAGGCCTACACCGAATTTCTATCGCCGGCCGATCGATACAACGCCTTTGACTGGATTGCAGACGCGCCGAACCTGCTCATCTCGCGCTCGTTTTCCAAGGCCTATGGTCTGGCGGGTCTGCGCGTGGGCTATGGCGTCGCGCACCCGGATGTCACTGACTTGTTGAACCGGGTTCGTCAGCCTTTTAATGTCAACACTCTGGCTCAGGCTGCGGCGTCAGCGGCCCTGTTTGACGAGGACTTTTTAAAGACCTCCTACGACTGCAACCAGGCGGGTCTGGTCCAACTAACCAAGGGTCTGGAGGCGCTCGGATTGGGTGTGATGCCGTCGCGCGGCAACTTTGTTCTGGTCGATCTCTCGACCCGTCAGCCCAATGCCAAGCCCAGTGATGCCTTGGGCAGCAAGGTCTTCGATGCCTTGTTGGCGAAAGGCGTGATCACTCGGCCCGTTGGCAATTACGGTCTGCCTAATCATCTGCGGGTGTCCATTGGTACGGCTGCTGAGAACGACGCCTTTCTAAAGGCGATGGGCCAGGTGGCTCAGACGCTGTGGCCATGATCGACGAACTGGTCATTGTTGGCGTGGGCTTGATTGGGGGCTCGATGGCCCGCGCTGCCCGTCAACATGGTTTGGCCAAGCGCATCGTGGGCGTTGATCAACGGGCTGCTGCCGCCATTTTGGACATGGGTCTGGTGGATGAGAGCTTTGAGAGTCTGAAGGCTTATGGCAAGGCCAGGCATCACGACAAGGGTGATCACCAAACCCAGCGGGTCTTGGTGATGGCCGTGCCGCCCACGGCGTGTGCTGCTTTGCTGGCTGATGTGATCGATGATTTTGGATCTCATTTCTGGACTGCAGTCACCGATGTCAGCAGCACCAAGCACGCTGTGGTGGATGCAATCGATGACCTGCGAAGGACCATCGCTTCGGGCGAGGATCACCAGGCCCAGAAACGATTGGCCCATCTGTTGGGTTCGTATGTCTCTTCTCACCCCATGGCGGGTTCTGAGCTCAATGGACCCTCGGCCTCGCGGGCTGACTTGTTTGTGGGGGCCAGGGTTTTTGTCTCTGACTGGCCGGAGACCCATGAGTCCGCGACGGCCTTGATCGAGGCGCTTTGGATTGGCATGGGTGGTCAGCCTGTCAAGCTACCGATTCAGGATCACGATGCGCTGCTGGCCGCGATCAGTCACTTCCCGCACCTGGTGTCTTTTGTTCTCGCGGGCTTGCTGTGCAACAGCGCACAGGCCTCCGCAGCGCAGAGTCTGCATGGTGGTGGCCTGCGTGACACCACTCGCATTGCGGGCTCGTCTCCCGAGCTCTGGGCGGACATTCTGCTCGACAACCGTGACGAGGTCTTGCAATTGATGCCCCAGTGGCAGTTGGCTTTTGGTGAGATGGTCTCGGCCTTGCAGGTCGGTGATCGACAGGGCCTGATGCAATTGCTGCAAAAGGCATCGCACTGGCGACGGCAGTTCTCCTGATGGCTCGTTGCCTGAACTGACCCATGGCCTCACCCTCTTACACCCTTGATCTCAGGCGGTCGGCGATCGGCACGGTTCAGTTGCCCGGCAGCAAGAGCCTGTCCAACCGGGCCCTGTTGCTCGCGGCACTGGCCACTGGCCAAACGCAGATCCGAGGTCTGTTGGATTCGGATGACACCGCCGTGATGATTGAGTCGCTCAGAAGACTGGGCGCTCGACTCGACAAGCAGTCACTTGAGTCCACTTCGAGTGCGGTGGCTCCCGAGGTCATCTGGGTCGTCGAGGGAACCGGCGGTCGTTTTCCATCGGTCGGTAGCCAGACCGAGCCGATTGACTGCTTCATTGGAAACTCTGGCCTGACCATTCGTACGCTGCTGCCGGCGATTGTGGCTGCTCAGGCGGGCACTGGATCTGTGACGGTGCTGCGAGGCGTAGACCGAATGCATGAGCGGCCCATCAAAGACTTGGTCGATGGCCTACGGCAGTTGGGCGCTCAGATCGACTACCTGGGGCAGGAGGGCTACCCGCCGCTGCGCGTGACCGGGGTGGCACTGCAGGCGAAGTCAGAGATCGTGGTCAAGGGCAATACCTCGAGTCAGTTTCTAACCGGGTTGCTGCAGGCTGCGCCTCAATTGAGTCGCCAGTGGCATCAGCCAGTGGTGGTGCGCGTCGAAGGAGAGTTGATCAGCCGTCCCTACGTGGACTTGTCGATCGGCATGCTGCGTCAGTTCGGCGTGGCGATTCAGGAGTCGGCACCCAATTGTTTTGTGGTGCAGCCCTGCGATCTGGTGAGCCCGGGTGGGTTGTTTGTTGAAGGCGATGCCTCGTCGGCCTCTTATTTTCTGGCTGCGGGACTCTTGGGTGGCGGACCGATTCGGGTTCAGGGTGCAGGACGCACCAGCCTGCAGGGTGATGTTCAGTTCGCGCATGCCTTGGCCCAGATGGGCGCCCAGATCACCTGGGGGGATGACTACATTGAGAGCCAGGCGGCCGGCTTTGATGCGAGTGGTCTGCCCATCGTTCAGGCAGTAGACCTGGATTGCAATCACATTCCTGATGCGGCGATGACCTTGGTGGCCGTGGCCCTCTATGCCAAGACGCCTACGCGTCTGCGCAACATTGGGTCCTGGCGGGTGAAGGAGACCGACCGCATTGCCGCCATGGCGGCTGAAGCCCGCAAGCTTGGCGCCACAGTAGAAGAGGGGCCGGACTTCATTGTGGTGACGCCGCCAGCCCAGCTTCGCACCGCCTCTATCCACACCTACGATGATCACCGCGTGGCGATGTCGTTCGCGCTGACGAGCTTCGTTCACGCCGGCGACATGGACGGCGAGGGGGTTAATGCCCCCGGCGGTGAGACCGTGATTCCATCGGTCGAGACGCGGGGGCATTCTCCCGAGCCCAGGTTGGGGGCGTTAACTCCTTCGGCTGAGTCGCTACAAGGGCGCTCGGTGACCATCGAAGACCCCGCCTGCGTGAACAAGACCTTCCCCACTTACTTTGAAGAGTTTGCGGCCGTCTGTGCCCAGGCGGTGCCCGTCATTGCCATCGATGGCCCCACGGCTTCGGGCAAAGGCACGGTGGCCGGTCGAGTCGCCAAGGCCCTGGGCTATGCCTACTTGGACAGCGGTGCGCTCTACCGGTTGGTGGCCCTGCAGAGTCTGGAACAATCGGTCGCAGTCGATGATGCCAAGTCACTCAGCGCCATGGCCTTGGACATGCAGTTGCGGTTCGAGGGCGAGCAGGTCTGGCTCAACGGTCGGGACGTCAGTCAGGCCATCCGAGCCGAGGCCGTTGGCAATCGAGCCTCTCAGATCGCCACCCAACCCATGCTTCGTCAGGCCCTGCTGCGTCGCCAACGCGACTTTGCCCGGCTGCCCGGCCTGGTGGCTGATGGTCGGGACATGGGCTCGGTGGTCTTCCCCAAGGCCGGCCTCAAGGTTTTTCTGACGGCCTCGGCCGAGATTCGGGCCGAGCGACGCGTGCTGCAGCTGCAGGCTCGGGGAGAGTCCGCCGACCTTGGCGCCATCACGGCAGATCTCCAGGCCCGCGACGCTCGGGACGCCGCCCGACCGGTGGCGCCCCTAAAGTTCGTTCCAAAACAAGGGGTTCAATACCTGGACACCTCTGACCTGACCATTGAACAGGCCGTGGCGCAGGTCCTGGCCTGGTCAGCTGCCCAGACTTAGAGCGACCGCCGCGACCGCAGTCGCCGGCAAGCCGCTTGTTGTCGTTTAACTGTTTGATCTCGTTGGTCTTTTGGAATAGACTGGCGGGCTAGCCGGTTTTCGGGCTGGGCCTTGCTCAGTCTGAAAACCATTTGTCGGCAAAGGACGAACCCGGTCAAACCGGTTTGTCTGGCGCCATCACTCCACTGCCGGGTGTGCCGGTGGTGTGTTTTTGGAAACCTAACCTAATGTCCGTTCAATCCACTCAACAGGCTGCTCCCGCACCTGATTCGTTTGCCGCGCTGTTTGCGGAATCCATTGCCCGTCAAGAAATGCGCGCTGGTGAAGTCATCACCGCCGAAGTTCTGCGTATTGATCAAAACCATGTGGTCGTCAATGCGGGGCTGAAGTCTGAAAGTTTTATTCCTGTCGAAGAATTCCACAACGACCAGGGCGAGCTCGACGTCAAAGAAGGCGACTTTGTATCGGTTGCCATTGAGTCGCTCGAAGATGGTCGTGGTGAAACCCGTCTGTCGCGTGACCGCGCCAAGCGTCTGGCCTCCTGGGTAAGCCTGGAGCAGGCCCTGGAGTCTGGCGAGCTCGTGACCGGTGCCGTGACTGGCAAAGTCAAGGGTGGCCTGACCGTTATGGTCAATGGCATCCGCGCCTTCCTGCCCGGTTCGCTGGTCGACACGCGTCCCATCAAGGACACCTCCCACATCGAGGGCAAGACCCTTGAGTTCAAGGTGATCAAGCTGGATCGCAAGCGCAACAACGTCGTGCTGTCCCGCCGTGCAGTCGTCGAGACCAGCATGGGCGAAGAGCGCACCAAGCTGCTCGAGAACCTCAAAGAAGGCTCCACCGTGACCGGCGTGGTCAAGAACATCACCGACTACGGTGCGTTCGTTGATCTGGGCGGCATCGATGGCCTGCTACACATCACTGACATCGCCTGGCGCCGTGTCCGTCACCCCTCTGAGGTGCTGACGGTTGGTCAGGAAGTCACGGCCAAGGTGCTGCGCTTTGACCAAGAGAAAAACCGTGTCTCGCTGGGCATCAAACAGCTGGGCGATGACCCATGGGATGGCATTGCTCGCCGTTACCCCCAGGGCACCCGTCTGTTCGGCAAGGTCACCAACATCACCGACTACGGTGCATTTGTTGAGATCGAACCCGGTATCGAAGGTCTGGTGCACGTCTCTGAGATGGACTGGACCAACAAGAACGTCAATCCCGCCAAGGTGGTTCAGGTCGGTGACGAGACCGAAGTCATGGTTCTCGAGATCGATGGCGACCGTCGTCGTATCTCCCTGGGCATGAAGCAGTGCCGTGCCAACCCATGGCAAGAGTTCGCTGGCAGCATGAACAAGGGTGACAAGGTCTCCGGTCAGATCAAGTCGATCACTGACTTCGGCGTCTTTGTTGGCCTGCCCGGCAACATCGATGGCCTGGTTCACCTGTCCGACCTCTCCTGGAGCGAGGCTGGCGAAGAGGCCGTTCGCAACTTCAAGAAGGGTGATGAGGTCGAGGCTGTTGTGCTGGCCATCGACGTCGAGCGTGAGCGCATCTCCCTGGGCATCAAGCAGCTCTCCGGTGATCCTGTTGCTGGCTACACCAGCCAGTTTGAAAAGGGTGCCGTGGTCACGGGTACGGTCAAGTCGGTGGATGCCAAAGGCGCCATCATTGCCCTGTCCGATGACGTCGAAGGCTACCTGCGTGCCTCTGACATCTCTCGCGATCGCGTGGAAGACGCCCGTACCCACCTGAAGGAAGGTGACACAGTTGAGGCCATGATCGTCAACGTGGATCGCAAGACCCGCGGCATCAACCTGTCGATCAAGGCCAAGGACAACGCTGATACGGCTGATGTGATGCAGAAGATGGCCGCTGAGAGTGCAGGCACGTCGGGCACCACCAACCTCGGTGCGTTGCTCAAGGCCAAGCTCGAAGGCGACAAGCAGTAAACCCGTCGAATCGCTCGGTCATGACCAAGTCTGAACTCATTCTTCGTCTGACCGAGCGGCTCAACAATCCCATGCTGGGCCTCAATGCCCAGTTGGTTCAGAAGGACTGCGAAGTTTCGGTCAAGCTGCTGCTTGATGCGATGACCGATGCGCTGATCGCTGGTCACCGCATTGAAATTCGCGGCTTCGGTACCTTTTCAATCAGTGAACGACCCCCACGCGTGGGTCGTAACCCCAAGTCTGGCGAGGAAGTCTCGGTGCCAGCCAAACGGGTTCCCCATTTCAAGCCTGGTAAAGAGTTGCGCTACCGGGTCAACAAATCCTCCTCCTAGGCTTAACGCCCCCATCGGCCGTTGATTCCCATCGACCCACTCTGGCTCCTGGTGCTGCCCCTGCTGTTTGCCATGGGCTGGTTTGCCGCGAGGCTCGAGCTGCGTCAGGGACAGGCCCGTCAGAGGACTGACTTCGATGAACTGGCTGCTGGCGTAGAGGCACTCCTCGATGACAACAGCCAGGAGGCCATGAACCGCCTGCTGGCGGCCATTCGTCAGAACCCAGAGGCGTTGGGATTGCAAAAAGCGCTGGGCCGTTACTACCGCCAGAAGGGCCTTCCGGATCGGGCCATTGAGGTGCATCTGGCCCTGCTGGGCCGCACCCAGCTGAGCGACAGTCTGCGAGAGCAGCTGGTCTTGGAGTTGGCCCATGACTACATGGCAGCAGGCATTTTTGATCGTGCAGAACAGTCTTTGGATTTGCTGCGAACGGGCACTCTGGCGCAGCAGGCCCTGGCACTCAAGCTGGACCTGATGCAGCGTCAAAGGCGATGGGCCGATGCGCTGACCATTGCACAGGCGTTGAGCCAGGCCGCCAATGACCCGCAGGCTTATCGAATCGAGCGGTTTCATTTCCTGATGGAGCTGGGTGAGACCGCCAAAGCGGCCGAACTTATCTCAGACCATCCCCGCCTGCAGGCTGGCTCAGAGCCGGTCTTGGGCCTTCACGTCTGTGGTGTCTGTGGCTTTCAGACCCGCCGGCATTATTGGCAGTGTCCTGGCTGTCACAGCTGGGACGGACTTCACCCCATTCAATAGAGCGGCACGATGAACCCACAAGCCTTTGCAGATGTCCGTGTTCTGGTGGTCGGTGACCTGATGCTCGACCGGTACTGGTGGGGTGAGGTGGACCGCATCTCGCCTGAGGCGCCGGTGCCAATTGTTCGGGTGGGACAGGCTGAAGATCGCCTGGGCGGTGCAGCCAACGTGGCCCGCAACATTGCGAGCCTGGGGGCCAAGGCCGTCCTCATGGGCGTGGTGGGGGCCGACCAGGTGGGCCGGGAACTTCGGGCCCTGTTGACTCAGGAGGGCATCGAGGATCGCCTGCTGGAGGATCCGCAGATTCAGACCACGCTCAAGCTTCGCGTTCTGGGGCGTCAGCAGCAGCTGATTCGACTGGACTTTGAGGCCCAGCCGACTCACGAGGTCTTGAAGAATAAGCAGGCCGAGTTTCGTCGGGCCCTGGATCAGGTGGATCTGGTGGTGATGTCGGATTACGGCAAAGGCGGACTGACCCACATCAAGGATCTCATCGCCTTGGCACGTGAGATGTCCAAGCCCATCTTGGTGGACCCCAAGGGCGACGACTACGACCGGTATGCCGGCGCGACCCTGCTCACGCCCAATCGCAGCGAGTTTTTTCAGGTCGCTGGTCGCGCGCAGGATGAGACTGATTTTGAGAGGCGGGCGCAGGCCCTGCGGGCGAAGCTTCAGCTGGCCCATTTGTTGGTGACGAGAAGCGAGGAGGGCATGACGCTCTTCTCGGCCACCGAGCCCAAGTTGCATGTCCCCGCCCAGGCCCGTGAGGTCTTTGATGTGAGTGGTGCGGGAGACACGGTCATTGCCACCCTGGCGGTTGGTCTAGGGTCTGGCCTGGACATTCAGTCAGCCGTTCAGCTGGCCAACCGAGCTGGGGGCATCGTGGTGGGTAAATTGGGAACCGCCACACTCACAGCCGACGAGCTCTTTACAAAGGATTGAAGCCATGACCATTGTCGTGACCGGTGCAGCAGGTTTTATTGGAAGCAATCTGGTGAAGGCGCTCAACGATCGAGGTGAGCGAGACATCGTGGTGGTGGACGATCTCACTGATGCCGATCGTTTCTTGAACCTGGTGGATTGTGAGGTGGCGGACTACCTGGACAAGGACGAGTTTCTCGATCTGGTCGAGACCAATGCCCTGGACGATTATCTGCAGAGCCTCAATGCCAGCCTGGGGCCCGTTCGCGCGGTGCTTCACCAGGGCGCCTGCTCTGACACCATGGAGACCGATGGCCAGTTCATGATGGAGAACAACTACCGCTATACGCGGGTGTTGCTGGACTGGTGCCAGAACAATGGCCTGCCTCTGCTCTATGCCTCATCGGCGGCGGTCTATGGTGGCTCAACGGTCTTCACCGAGGACCGTGCAGTCGAGGCTCCTCTCAATGTCTATGGCTATTCCAAATTTCTGTTTGATCAGCACCTGCGTCGGCGGCTGGGACAGCTCACAGCGCCAGTCGTTGGCTTTCGTTATTTCAATGTCTATGGACCTCGGGAGCAGCACAAGGGCCGAATGGCCTCTGTGGCTTACCACCACTTCAATCAGTTCCGAGCCGAGGGTCATGTCCGTCTGTTTGCGGGCTATGACGGCTGGGAGGCCGGCTGTCAGCAGCGAGACTTTGTCTCGGTGGAGGATGTGGTCAAGGTCAACCTGCATTTCTTGGATGCAGCCCTGGCGGGCAAGGCCCAGTCTGGCATTCTGAACCTGGGCACCGGACGAGCCCAGACCTTTAATGAGGTGGCCGTCTCGGTTATCAACACCCTTCGGCAGGCTCAGGGTCAGTCGGCGCAGAGCCTGGCGGACTTGGTGGCGGCTCAGCAGATCGTCTATGTCGATTTTCCTGACGCCTTGAAGGGCAAATACCAAAGCTATACCCAGGCCGACCTAAGCCGGCTGCGCGCTGCTGGCTACGCTGGCCAGTTCCTGTCGGTTCAGGAGGGGGTTGAGCGTTACGTCAAGACTCGCCTGGCCGCGGACTGCTAGGCCTGCTCCGTCTTCTGCCAAAGGGCTGCCTGTGCAGCCCTTTTCTATTTGGCAGAGGTAAAGGATGCGAGATGAACACACGATTCAAAGACCAATGGCTGGCCACCAGTGCCTTGGCTTTGGCCATCGGCTGCATGAGCCTGCCGACGACTGCCACGGCCCAGGCCGCTGCATTTAAAGAGGCCCCTCAAAAGCCCATTGCCATGAGAGCAGAGCCGGTCAACGTGAACACGGCCGATGCCAAGCAGCTGCAGCAGGTCAAAGGCATTGGCCCGAGCATGGCGCAGAAGATTGTCACCGCTCGAAAGAAGGGTGGTGACTTCAAGAGTGCCGCCGATTTGTCTCGGCGGGTCAAAGGCCTTGGCGAGAAGCGTCTGGCCAAACTCAAGGCCAATGGACTCTTGATTCCGACAGCAGTCTTGCCCAAGCCGCCCGCGCCGACTGGACCAGATGCGGGTGTGCCGAAGATGCGAAAATAGCGTCCATGACCACCGGCCCAAAGCCCTCTTTCAGTCAGCGCGCCAGTGCGGCCCCCGTCTCAGG
>JACCDT010965581.1_pt1 | contig 14843 bp, 17 predicted proteins | sample 7446291 | NCBI WGS metagenome assembly JACCDT01 (sample SAMN15323446, study PRJNA562643) | freshwater metagenome | isolation source: river surface water | place: USA:Blue River Watershed | collected 2017-08-17
CCCGTTATACCTCAGGCAATTTCAATCCTTGACAAGTACAAGGAACAAATGATTGTTGCCAATAGTGAGCTTCTTTTGCCCATTATTTCCAATCAGAACCTAAATAAGTATCTTAAGGAAATAGCAGCAATAACAGGCATAAAAAAACGTCTTTCAATGCATCTTGGGAGACACACATTTGCTACAACGATTACATTAAACAAAGGTGTTGATATAGTTTCAGTTTCTAAGATGCTTGGGCATGGTGCTCTGTCTGAAACTCAGAGGTATGCTAAGACTAGTATGTTTAAAATTTCAGAGGACATGAAAATGTTCTTCAGTAAAGACAACTAGTTATCTAGGTATCTCATGCAGGTTTTGTTTCTGCGTGTACCTTTCAAATAACCTTTGACAGTAGGGTAGGGCAAACCTGTCTGCTTAGATGCTTCTTTGATACTTTGGTAAACTTTGTTTGTACAAGTATCAATCACTTTTCTTTCAGTAGGTCTAGGGATCAAACCTAGATCATGGGCATGTTGGATGTTTTCAGCATGTGTTACCCATTCTAAGTTCTTTGGTCTGTTGTCTAACTTGTTGCCGTTACGATGATTAATATATGGTTTGTTCATGTGATTTGGAACAAATGCCGTCGCTACTAACCTGTGAATGTATCTTGTGCTAGTTTGACCATTTTTTGAAAGTCTAACTGTTAGATATTCAGCTCTGTCCAAACGTGCCTTTATTTGGTATTCTGAACCGCTTTTTAGGCACTTGATATTACCATGATTACTTATTATATATCTTCCATTAAAGTCATTTATTGATCTCCATATCTCGTTTTGTAGCATTTCCATCTTTAATTATAATTAAGTTTTGAAATTGTTTTTACTCCATGTTCTATAACAACTTTGTCCATAACTTCCTTTGCCTTCTGAGCATCTTTAGGTGAGCATAATATTGCATCATATACATAACCTACTTTAATACCTTCCTTTGACAATCGTATAATGACATCTGTTATTATTGAGACTTCTTTTTCAAACATAATTTGGCTTGTTATTTTGTGCTTTCTTGGGTTGTTATACTTTTCTTGAATCAATTTTTTCATCATTTCTGGTTCATTTTTAATGTAATACGTATATAATGGTGATCTTTCCATGTCTTTTGGATGTTTATTAAAAAAGGATAGGTGCTCAATTTTTACATCTTTAACTTCAATAGTTAATTCGTCAGCTATTTTTTGATGAGTTAGGTAATTAATACTTCCTCCATAAATTGCAATAGCAATATTGGGATGTAAACAGGAATAATCACATTCAACGATTGGTTCTTCATTAATGGTAAGCATGCTTCTAATGTAACTAGGCATTAATGTTAATGAATCGACGATTCTTCCACCAGAATAATCACTTCCAACTTTAGGTAATTCCAAGCCACCTTCAGTTAAATATTGGTATGTTTTTAATCCATCTTCAATAAATGAGTAAATGGCTGGATCTTTGAAATAACTTTTACTATGCTTGCCTAATGATTTAAGCCTTTTCCCTTTTTTAGTGATATATCCGTTTTTTACTAAATCTTTAGATCTAGCTAAGGCTTCTTCGTAAGAAGGCAATTTAATACTAGGATAGAAATCAATTAGGTTTCTACAGATGGGGTTGTCAATATTTTGATAAAAGATACGTTCTTGATTCTTTTTACATAAATGCCTGACTAGGTCTGTTTTAATCCAATATTGAACTATGCCCTTACCCAAAAAATCTTCTCCTAGTCTATGACCAAAACATTTGATTCCTCTTGCAGATTTATGATCACACTCTATTATATTGCCATATTTAAGCCCTTTTTCAAGGACTTCCCTAACTGCCTTATAAGTATTGATTTCAACACGAAAAAGCTGCCTTAAATAGTCTGATTTTAGTGATTTCCATCCATCCTCATTTTCACCTTTTATATATTCGAAATATGTAGAAGTTAGTAATGAGAGATAAAGTAAACAAAGCTCAGTTGCAACCTCAAAGTCATGATGAACCGCCTTCATTAATCTTTTTGACACCCTATTTTTTAATACATATTCAACTTTGGCTGGTATGTAGATTAAATTTTGTCTTCTTAATAATAGAGGATTCTTAACATAAATGTAGTCATAAGGGCTGATGGTTAACTCCTCTGAAACACTTGTTTGTATTGTATTTGATTGCTTGTAAGCATGTGAAGTATATCTTACATCATTAATGTAATAGTTAGTTGAGGTATTTTGATATATACTGGTGGTTTGTTTGTAAGTGTTTAGTTGTTTGGTGTAATTGTGGTTTGTTTGATTGTTGCTGTGTTTGTGTGTTGGTACTAACATGCTTTGTATTTTTAACTGCACATTAGAATTTTGTAAAGTTTCCATTGCTTGAGCCATTTAAATAAATGAAATCATTATGGCACAATGACCTAATTGTACCAAATCTGCTTAGGATACATGATATCCTAACAGCAAATGGCTATTGAATGATTAAGACGTGCAGAGTAATATAATTCTGCATTAAGAACCAACCATTAAATAACTTTAGATTCATTCAAATTGAATGCAATAAAAAGTAGGTGTTAAATTGAACACGGTTGGTTGTGGCATGTAAGGTTAACTTACATATACCTATTTGGTTTTCTAAATAGGATTTGTTTAGCAAAGGTAAAACTATAATCAAATACCAACCAATTTTTGCCTAATAAATGATGTGAAAATTGGAAAATAGGTTAACTACTTTGGTTAGACTAAATTATTGAATTTATGTGTTAGATTAAAAAACTGGCATGAAATTTGTTTTTCTCTCAAGTTCAATCAAGCCTAATATTGATTGTTTTATTTCACTGTTGTTTGATTAATTGACATAGATCCCAAAAGAATTGATGTATAAAAAATATTAGCTAAAATTGGTATATTTGAACTATGCCATTATCCTGGAACGAAATTAAGACTAGAGCTTCATCATTCACTAATGAGTGGAAGGAAACCAAAAGAGAAGAAGCAGATGCTAAACCTTTTCTGATTGACTTTTTAAACATCTTTGGTATATCCCAAAAGAGGGTTGCGACATTTGAACATAGAGTTAAGAAGATAGACGATGCTTCAGGGTATATAGATCTTTTATGGCCAGGTACACTTTTGGTAGAAATGAAGTCACGTGGCCAGGATTTAGAAAAAGCTTATACACAGGCAAAAAACTACTGTCATGGTTTAAAGGATCACGAGCTACCTAAGCTTATAATGATTTGTGATTTCCACTACTTCCACATCTATAGAGAGGATGGATTAAACATTAAGTTTGAACTGCCACAGTTACTAGATAATCTGCAAGTATTTGAAGAATTAGCTGGTTACCAAAAACGTACTTACCATGAAGAAGATCCTGTAAACATAGCTGCTGCTGAATTAATGGGTAAACTTCATGATCAACTTAAAGATGTTGGTTACACCGGTGCGCCTTTGGAAGCATATTTAGTTAGATTGCTATTCATCTTGTTTGCAGATGATACTACCATATTTCAGAAAGGAATCTTTTTTGACTATTTAGAGCAGCGTACAAAGGAGGATGGATCTGATTTAGCAATGCATCTTGACCAGTTGTTTCAGGTTCTTGATATACCTGAAGACAAGCGACTAAAAACTTTAGATGAACAGCTTAATATATTCCCATACGTTAATGGGAGATTATTTACAGAGAGACTTCCAACAGCAGCTTTCAACAGTAAAATGCGTCAAATACTTTTAGACTGTTGTAAACTAGATTGGGGTAAGATATCACCTGCAATCTTTGGGTCTTTATTTCAGTCTGTAATGGACACTGGAGCTAGAAGAAACCTTGGCGCACATTATACTAGCGAGAAGAATATCATGAAGCTTATTAAGCCTCTATTCTTAGATGAATTATGGGATGAATTTCATACTGCTGGTGAGAACCAAAATAAATTAAAACAGTTGCATAACAAGATCAGTAAACTACGTTTTCTAGATCCTGCATGTGGGTGCGGCAACTTCTTGATTACTTCATATAGAGAACTACGTTTACTAGAGTTAGCAATAGTTGAGAAGCTGCTTAAAGGTCAAATGGTAACCAACATTAACCAATACTTCTTAGTAGATCTAGATCAGTTTTATGGTATTGAGCTTGGCGAGTTTCCATCCCAAATAGCTGGTGTAGCAATGTTCCTAATAGATCATCAATGTAATATGATGGTGTCAGATAGGTTTGGTGAATACATCCCACTAATACCATTGCAGAAAAGTGCAGTGATAGTAAATGATAATGCACTTAGGTTAGATTGGCAAAGTATTATCAAGCCTTTAGAAGGAGAGGTGGAGTTGCCAAGATATCACTACATTCTAGGTAACCCACCCTTTGTTGGAAAACATTTGCAAACAGATGAGCAAAAAGCTGACATGATTCTTGTATTTGGTGAAGATTCAAAATCAGGACTTCTTGACTATGTAGCTGCTTGGTACTTAAAAGCAGGCATCTATCTCTCCAATTATCAAATTGATATATCTATATTACCTCCCACTTCTGTTGCATTTGTAAGTACTAATTCAATTTCTCAAGGAGAGCAATGTGGTATTATATGGTCTAGACTATTTCGTTTTAATTGTTCAGTATTTTTTGCACACAAAACTTTTAGATGGAATAATGAGGCTAAAGGTATTGCTGCTGTACATGTCGTAATTATTGGCTTTTCAAATATTGAAAAATCTATAAAAAGAATATTTGAATACAAAAGCTTAGATGAAGATCCTAAGGAGATAATAGTTAAAAATATCAATTCTTACTTATCAGAAGGTCCTAATATTACAATTTTTGCTCGCAAACATCCTATATGTAATGTAGCAGAAATGTTATATGGAAGCAAGCCGGTTGACAATGGACATTATCTATTCAGTGAAGATGAAAAAAATGAATTTATAAAATTGGAATCTCATTCATCAAAATGGTTTAAGCCTTTGCTAAGTGGAGATGAATTTTTAAATGGAAGAACAAGATGGGTGTTATATCTTAAGGACTGTCCACCAGAAGAGTTAGGTAAAATGCCGTATGTCTTAGAAAGGATAAAAGCGGTAAAAGAGTTTAGACTCAATAGCACTAAAAAACAAACAAAAGAGTCAGCCTTAACACCAACTTTATTTGCAGAACAACGTCAGCCAGTAACGGATTTTTTGCTTATACCAACACATTCATCTGAGAATAGGAGTTATATACCTTTTGGTTTTTTTAGTAAGGATTATATAGTACATAATAGTTGTACAGCTTTACCAAAAGCTAATCTTTACATTTTTGGTATACTTTCCTGCGTTATGCACATGACCTGGGTTAGATATGTTTGTGGTAGAATCAAAAGTGACTTTAGGTATTCAAATACGCTTGTATACAACAATTACCCCTGGCCTGACACCCCTTCAGACAAACAGAAACAAGCAGTAGAAGATGCTGCTCAGGCTGTGTTAAATGCTAGAGCTCAGTTCCCTGATAGTAGCCTTTCTGACCTTTATGATCCTAATACCATGCCTCCAGTTCTTGTAAAAGCACACCAATATCTAGACAAAGCTGTTGATCAGTGTTATCGCTCACAACCCTTTACAACAGAAACTAAACGAATTGAATTTCTATTTGAGCTTTACGAAAAATATACGACTGGTATGTTTGTTGAAGTGCAGGTAAAACAAAAGAAGAAAAAAGAAATCAATGTTTGATATAGGAAAACAAGAAATATTTGCTAAAAAGATTGATTCTATTAGGGACTTAATGAATCATCCATATAATAGGGGATTATTAGTCAAAGAACCATCTAGGTTTAATAAATGTTGTGTTTCATTGGATACTCTTGGGGATTGCTATTCTACGATAAAATACTTCACAATGCTTCCCTCAATAGATGGCTATAATGGAGGTTACATGTATATTACTGGTTTGTTGCAGACCTTGTATTTAGCCACAGATGCAATTAGAGCTTTAGCTTTAAATTTTGCAGCAATAAGTTTAGACTTTATAAAATCTCATTCACAGCTTTATAAGGTTAGAGAAATCAGAAATGAGATTTGTGGTCATCCAATTAACAGACATGGACAATACATGAATACTATTAACAGAGATATGATTTCAAAAGAAAAGATCCAATATATTTCTTATGAAGCTAAGGGTTGGGGTGCTGAAGTTAAAGAAATCAACATAGTTGATCTTTTAAATAATGCAATTGTATCTATAAATGATGCACTTGGTGAGATTGAGGACATTGGTAATAAAAGTATTAAAGAACATGTAAATAAATTTATTGGGATGAAATATACAGACACTCTTAAGGGAACAGGTTACAACATTCAAAAGTTATATGAATACAGGACAAGTTATCTAGAGCTTGTCAAAATGGATTTAAAAACCTTAAAAGAGGCAATTGAAGAGTCTGAATCACAAGTCAAAGAATTATATCATGACTTAACTGTTGTTTCGGGAATAAAGCTTTCGTTGGACGAGATGTATTATATTATAAGTAGACTAGAGGGTTTCCTTGCAGAGAACAATTACTCAGGGAATAAAGATGTAAATGTTTTTGTTGATGCTCTTAGTTATAAGTTGGATGAATATATCTCAATGATGAAGGGTTTAGACGATGAATTTGGGGTAAAAGATTAAATCTTATTCCAATCATTGATTTGAGCAATTGGCATAAATTTAGATAGTTAAAGATAATTTTCATATGTGCATTTATATTGCCTATGTAAAATAAGGGCTATTTTGACCATTCTTAGCTCAAATCATTTTACTGAGTACAATACTATAATATAGCTTTAATGTTTCATAAAGACACTTTGTATGTCATTTGAATAAATATTTTTATTGTTAGACGGATCATTATTCAAGAAAATTATTTTAAGTAAAATATTATTTTCTTCCTCCATTCAATTTTTTACATAACCCTATCTCTAATTAATTTAGTTAGAAGCCCCCCTATGCTCAAATCTGGATGATTATTTTCAAATCAAAGGATAACTAAAAAAGTTATTTATATATGTGAGAAGGGACTACTCCCAATCACAACCCCTCCCACAATTGGGCACCAAGGGGTATCCTCCTAGGCTCGGATATCAGGAAGTGCTTTTCATTTAACCACAATTAAAAAATTAAAACTATGGTAACGGTAACGAACTACACAAGTAGAACAAGAAAAGATGGAACAACATTCCAAGTCTTGGAACTCTCTGGATCTTTAGAGCTAATTCAAAGTCAGGAAACAGGAAAATTTTATGCCACAGTTAGAAAGACAACCATACCGTGTACATTCAGTGAGTTTGTCGCTAAAGGACTTGTAGGAACTACGATGAATGGTGAAATCGTTAGAGTGCAAGTAGATGCCTATGATTTCACAAACCCTAAAACTGGGGAGATAATCAAGCTACAACACAGCTACGCTTATTCTCCAGAAGGATCTACTGAATTGATTGGGTCAAGCAGAGTTGAAAGTTTACAAATGACTTAGAAGGAAACACAAAAGAGCATTGTTCTGACAGAACCAATAGTAGATCAAATAACAACTAATTACTACGAAAGTATCTAGTTGGAACAATGACTTTAGTGGTTAGTAAGAAAGGACTGGGTGGAGCAATCTGCCTGGTCCTTTAAATTTTTGTAATCAGAAAATTTGAAATAAACAAATATGCAGATAGCACCAGAATTATTTTGAACACAAAAAATACCCATGTTATTCTCATGAATATGGGGTTTATTTGAATATCATCAATAAGTTTTTTGTCAATTTTGTTTTCATTCAATAATTTTTCATGTTTCCTATATGTAAAATAGTTAACCCCAATTCTCCAAATGTATTGGAGTAAGTCAATAAATAGTGCTACTACAATTAATAAAATTGGACAAATTAATGCTTGAGGAAGTAATTTTCCAGAAGGTTCTGAATTCTTAAATATCCATATAAGTCCAATACCTGCAAAAGATAAGTTGCGAATTAACTCACTTATAATTGTAGAGTCACTTTCGTAATCATTTTGCCATTCCTTTAATGGTTTTTTATAGCTCATATTTACGATCTCCTTGGTCCAGTAGTTCTTGTTCCTGGCTTTTTAGTATCTTCTTTAAATGCAGTTTTTTTAGCTGCTTTTTTGGGAGCATTTTTTGGTGGTGCAGTTTTTTTTGCTGCTTTTTTTACCATTCGTTTATTCATTCATTTTTACTTATGTAGTACAATTTACAACAAAAAAAGTAATATCTAATTCAGAAAATATACTGAATGAATTCTTTATATGTCTGGCTATGTTGCTGGGCATTTTTAAATTAATCAATATGACACAAACAGAAAACATTGCAGAAATAGAGCTTATATACAAGCCCAGTATTTCAAATAAACCAATTATTAATTCACCTTTAGATGCCTATAATGTATTAATTGAATTCTACCCAAAGGATACAATACACCTGCAAGAGCATTTTTTGGTAGCGTATTTAAACAGATTCAACCGTGTGTTGGGTGTTCTATTGCATTCTACTGGAGGGCTTACTGGAACAATAGCAGATGTTAGATTGATATTTGGAACTGCGCTAAAGGCTGCTGCCTCTGGCATTATCATCTCGCATAACCACCCAAGTGGTCAGTTGAAACCTTCAGTAAAGGACAAGGAAATAACAACAAGAATCAGAGATGCTGGCGATCTTTTAGATATCAAGTTACTTGACCATATCATCGTTGGTCATGAAGGAAAATATTTAAGCTTCTCTGATGAAGGCTTGTAACATAATTATCATTTAGTATGAAAGATCCAAACATAGTCTATTATGACTCTAGTAGTATTGCCGTAATAAACATGAAATCAAAGCTGCGTAGGATTTACTGTCCTTTTATGGTTTGGTGTGTAGAATCAATTGGAGACATTCAAGAAAATAGTTGCGTATATGTAGAAGAAGTCTTTAAAGACGCAAATGATCTTCTGTGTTACAAGATTGGAGGCAGCGTATACCCGTATTCAAACTTTAGGATATCAATCAATTTTTAAGCACTTTATATAGTATAATTTTAATATATTTGTGAAACAATGGAGTCCAGTTACCATTCAAACAGGGGTAAGTATTCTGAAAATCCTTAAGAGTAGGAGTTTATTTATAATAAAACGCAGATTTGCAATGAAAAAATTATGTTTAATAGCAATGCTAGCTATTACTTTATTTGGCTGTACGAAAAGTGTTGAAAATACTTCAGGTCAATCAACAAGTAGTACAAGCAAGGTAACTACCCCTGCTTATAAAAATGGGTTATTTACATTACAAGCTAATAATGTTTGGAATGGTCCTCAACCTGTATCAAGTGTTTCATTAAGTGTAACTAAATTATTGCTTAGCGATACTGCAAGTCCTGGTATAGGTTTTTTTAGAGTAAAAAAATACAATTTGTCTAATTCTCAAGTAGGATATAATATCTACGCAAATTATGAACCAGCAAGTGGATCAAGTCAATTTAGTAGTATTTCTTTTGTTTCGAATTATTTAAAAGATCCCAATGAAACTCAAATTAGTATTAATGCACGTTTATATGATGATATAAATGTTTATATAAACAATAAATGGTATAAAGGGGACAAATTGGTAATTTATCACGAAAAAGGTAATATTGAGTCAGGTACATATGAATTTTCTGGTTATGCAGATTCAGGCCATAAGATAGTTTGTACTGGATCATATTCCTTTAAATAGAAATAATAGTTTAGAAATTAAAAAGGGAATAATCTTAAATTAAACAACCATAATATAAATACTAAATCATGAAATATATCCTTCATTTATTAATAATAACTTGTCTATTCAGTTGTACAAAAAAAAGTGAGCCTGTTGTTATTAAAGATTACATCAATGGTCTCTTTACTGCTGAAGTAAATAATACCACATTTACTACTCAAAAACAGAAAACAGGAGATATTGTTGTGCCAATTGGTTATTTTGGAGTGACTATTACTAAAGATCAATATTCTTCAAGTTATGTTTCAATTCTAGCTAGATTTGATGAAAAGAACAGTTGTCATTTAATGTTTAGATCAAATAATATTGCTGATCCCACTGAAGTAAGAATTGAACCAAATAGTAATTATGATAATTACCATAAAGGTTCGTCTTTAACAATTAACTCTGTTAGAACGAGTGTTACGAGAATAATTGTAAATCATCCTAGAGGTAATCTTAAGTCAGGTTCATATGAAATGTACAATGGATCAACCCTATTATGTAAGGGTCAATTTTCTTCTGAGTAATAAAAAAGACATAAATTGTTTAGAAAAGGTGCCATAAAGCAAAATGCCTTTTATAACTCACTGGAAATCATAACCCTGAGGTCCCGGGTTCAAATCCCGGTCTCGCTACATGAAAATCAACCACTTACGTTTATTCGTAGGTGGTTTTTTATTTTGTGTGAGGATTTGTGTGAGGAACTGTGTGAGGAAAACCTATTTTTTACCAAAAACACGAACCTTTAATGCTGATATTTCAACAGCGGTTAACACCTTTGGATCAAGGTAATATTTCTCTAATACTTGGGTGGTAGAGTGGGAGCTAACAAGTCCTGTGTCGTCACCTAACACTTGGTGATGCCAAGTCAAGTAGGTTTTGCGTAGGTTACTTAAACTGATGTCCTTCTTGATACCTGCACCTTCTTTGTAGTGTGAAAAACCTCTGCTCAAATCGGTCATGATGGTTTTGGTGGTGGATGTTCTATTAGGGTACAAAATATATTCATCCGTTCCAATCTTTTCATTCATACCTAATTCAATCAGAAAGTCCTCAAGGTCAACATTGATACCAATGTATTTTTTACACTCTTTGTTATCCTTTTTTATCCGCTTTACTTTTAAGTTATCAATGATAAAAAGTTTAACTCCTTGTGGTGTGCTAAATATGTCAGACCATTTTAGGTTCACCACTTCTTCACGCCTACCTCCTGTTAAAAGAAATAATTTGAATCCATCTTTTAGATAGGGTCTAAACATATTTTTTTTCTCGCCCTTTCCTCCAAGCGTAATAAATGGGCTGAATGTATCAACAGCAGTTAAGATTTTATTAAATTCATCCTCGGTTATTGTATCAATAGAAGGTGGTGTTGCAGCTTTGGTAATAAATTTTCTAAATGGGTTTTTCATTTCAATATTCTCAATTTCTATCAAAAATTCAAAGAATGCACGTACAGCTATAAAGCACTTGTTAAATGTCTTTGGGGAATATTTTTTTTCTGACCATATATAAAAGTTTGATACATCCTCGGTTTTAATATCAGTTGGTCTTGTCCTTTTGATGTTCTTAGTGAGCGATAAGTTTTCAATAAACTTCCAACAGAACCTCACAGATTCGTCGATATGACCTTGAGATACGTTCTTTTTTAGATGCGCAAATTTTGACTCGCCAGACATATACTCACGGTATTTCACAACCGCATCACCTATACAATAATCAGTTAAATCTTCTGAGTATGTTTGTTTATTCTTTTCAAATCCATTTTTAATCAATTCTTTTTCTATATGTGCACATTCAAGAATTGCGTCATTATAATTTACTGCTTCTAAAAACACAGATTTTACACCATGCTTAGTTCCAGGAATGTGAATTCTTACTCGATAAACTTGTCGGTCATAATGTCTACACTTATTATTATCTACTCTGCATGTTTTGCAGAATATCTTTAGCCCTTTATGTGGATTTTTAGGGAGTGTTAGTTTGTTCATCCTAATAATCTTTTATATCGGTCTAGATCCTTTTTATTAATTCTGGATGGCTTAATCATTGGAGTATAGGACACCTCATCTTCAAGTAAAGTAATAGTTAGATGATATACAGGCAGGTCTTTAACTACATCACGGTAACGTTCCTTCCATTTATCTGGATACTTGTTTCTTAGTTGTTGTACAAATGGTATATCTATATGACTATCTACTTCAATTTGGTAAACAAATGAGTTATTAAGAAATCTGTGTATTTTAATACCTTTCTCCACCAACCATTTTTTTGCAGTTTCAATGTTTTTCACATAAATTCTCTCTGCAACCTGTGCAAGTGTTAGGGTGTCTAAGCTTCTAGAAAAATTGTTATAGTATTCGGTCAAGGTATATAATTTATGATGTTATATTTTACTGTTTTTTTTGTTTTTGTAATCATCCCACCATTGCATCCCTTTAATAATTACAAATCCGCCAACTAATGATAAAACAATCACAAGAACTAATCTGTTAGTTGTTTTAGAGTTGACATTCTTATTTGGTATAGGTGGTATAATATTTGGCATATTGTTAATTACTGGGTTTGATATATGTGGCAGCACTGGTGGAATACTTGATCCCATGTAAGTGTGCTTCCCGTCAACACTATATGTAGGTGCATTTTTATATAGCTCTGCAAAAGCTGGATTTTTTAATAGTTCTTCTATCATAGTTTATAAATTTTAAGTATTTGAGGTTTGAAAAATATATAGCCAATGTCTCCAAGTGCAACACCAATGCAACCTTCTCTTATAAAAGTTCCAGTTTTAAGAGACCAATCAATTTTTAAAGGTGATATGTAATTAAAATCAATTGGGACATCAAAGCCAAATTCATTAGCTAAATCGTAAAAGTCCTCCCTCAACTTAATAATTGGGTCAGCTGTAGTTCGGACTTTAATGTAGTTATTTGCTTCGCGTTCTTTCTTTAATAACAAAGCATGGTCCTTTGTACAAGTCCAGGCGTTTTTGTGACGATCATCTGGTATAGGTCCGCCACAGTAAAGACATTCTCTCATTTTAATATTTTTTATTTTTATAACTGCCTCACGTTTTGTATATTTACATTACAAACGATATAATCGTTAAACGTTGGGTTGAAATCAAAGTTATATAATAATTTGATTACAAATGCAATAATTTGACAAATTTTTTGCAAAAAGTACACTTTTTTATAAAATAATATTCTAAGTATATGAATATCAATGTTTTAGATAAATTTGTTAGTAGGTTCTCTTCTGCCATACACATAAATCAACTTAAGCTTTCAGACTTAACTGATAAGAAGGTGGTTAGATTAACAGACAAGGAAATGCTTTTAACCGATGAGGCATCCCCCAATAAATTTGAAACAGAAACAATTAGGTTCTGGCGTATAAAAAAGCTTTTGCCTTTTTTTGAGGAGAAGAAACACGCTAGAATAAGTCTTGCTCAATTAATGTGGTTAAGATTCTTATCAGAATTGAGAAAAGTAAGTCCATCTACTTTAATTATGGAAAAGGCACATGACTTTTATATTAAACGTGCCTATGATCAAAGACTAGGGTATAATAACCTTCTTAAAAGAGAAGAGGCATTTAAAAAAATTAGTAACCCAACACAAGAAGAGCAAGAAATTTTAGTTGCATATCAATCAATAATTAATGACAAACTTTTGTTGTATTCACTTGATAGAGATATCAATTATTTTAATATGGGTATATTAGATTATGTAGTGAATGATGAAGATGTATATTTTGTGTACTACTACAAAATAGCAATCGATCCAGCAGATGGAGAAGAAAAAGAGTTACCAGAATTTGACATTATCAAAAAACCACAAGAAGAAGAAAAAGGAGAGAAGGTATTGGTTAAACTCCCTTACACCGAAAGGCCACATGTTTTAATTCCAGCTAGTTTTATTGTACGTGACACTTTTTATGACTGCAATCTTTCTGCCAACGCGTTCAATATATTGGCTTTAGAAAAAAGTGAAAGGGAAGTATTCAAGTCAATAAAAGATCATAAGCTAAGTGAATTGACATTCATTATTCCAGATGGGACTAATTCAAAGCCATTAACCTTCCAATTTGAAACTAAAAATGAGGGTAACATAAATGCAATCAAAGAAAGCAAACTTATTATGGGTACAAAAAAATATTACTCTGGCACGGCTATACTTACCAATGGGAAAAAATTAAATTTTAGTCCAAATCCCAATTCAGCCGAAAATCAGTAATAACTAGTTTGCTTCGAAAAAGACCCTTCCAATTTGGGAGGGTCTTTTTCGAAGCAGTATCGGGAATAATCGTGATTAATTACGAAATTGTCGTAAAAAATAGGGTAGAGTATTCAATCTTATAGTGTTGAATCTATAAATTAATTACAATTAATAGGGAAATCATGTCCTGATTTATTAAGAATCAGTATAATTAATTACAATTATACCTGACCGCTATTTAATTGTAATTTTAGGCTTTATTATGATTTTTTTAAATAAATTATAATGAATGGGCAAACATATATTTAAGTTCTAATTATGTAATTGATCTTAACTAAAGTTTTTGTATTAAATTAACGTTTGCAAAGGAACATTCCAAATATATTCAGCTATCTCTTTGTAGGATTGTTGTCTTTTCTTAAAACTGTCTTTTGTAAAATCATCAATAGGGGATAATGATAATTTTAGTGTGCTTAATAAATTTATAAAATGAGGATTGTTTCTATAGCAATCTTGGTGTAAGCTCTTAGCTAAGATATTTTCACCAAAGTATAATGGGAGTTTAGTTGAATAATCAGCATCTTGGTAGCTCCTGTTTTTATCCCTTGGCAGAATCAAAAGTCCACCCATTAGGTTTCTAGTTCTGTTAAATTCCTCCTCATCAGATACCTGTGATGCAAATCTTTGGTAGTCATTACACCAGATATGCTCTATGTCATATGGATTTTTCCCTGTCCTATTTACGTAATCTTCAAATTTATTAGTTAAGCCAATCTTTATTTTATCAGTTAGTCAATAATATTACAAATATTAGCCTCCTTTATTTAAATATATACATTGCAAATTTAAAACTTCATCCGTTGTATTCGCACCGCATTTAATATTGCTAATA